>OFFY01000200.1_pt1 | contig 62239 bp, 58 predicted proteins | sample 1521481 | NCBI WGS metagenome assembly OFFY01 (sample SAMEA3504117, study PRJEB24116) | mouse gut metagenome | biome: mouse gut; feature: mouse-associated habitat; material: faeces | place: Denmark | collected 2011
TCACCGACTGCCCCGCCTTAAAAGACCGGGCCGCAGATTGGTTCGCCGGCAAATGGAGCGTTCCCCTTGCCGCCTACCAGGAAAGCATGTCTGAGGCTCTTGCCGGAACTTCCCCCGTTCCCCAGTGGTACCTCGCTCTGGACGATGTGGAGATCATAGGCGGTCTTGGAGTCATCGAAAATGACTTTCACGGCAGAAAAGACCTTGCGCCAAACGTATGCGCCGTCTATGTGGAAGAACCGTACCGCTGCCGGGGCATTGCCGGCGAGCTTTTAAAAACCGTCTGTGACGATATGGCAGAACAGGGCATCGATACCCTCTATCTCCTGACCGACCATACCTCCTTTTACGAAAGGTACGGCTGGGAATACCACTGCCCTGTGCAGGGAGACGGCGAGACAGAAATGAGCCGGATGTACATCCACAGGCAGAACCCGTAAAGCTGCGGCAGCAGCCAGATGTACATGCAAGCCATGCCCGACTGGCTCGTTGCCCGCAAAAACAAAACCGGAGGATATGATATGTTAGAATTCAAATACGACACCCAATTGCTCATCGAGGGAGAAAATCTTGATGAAGACACAATCAGCGATTATTTCACGGAAAACTTTCACGGCGACTGCCTTCTTGCCGTGGGGGATGAAGAACTGGTTAAAATCCACTTTCACACTAATGAACCATGGAAAATCCTTGAATACTGCGCCTCCCTCGGCGAAATCCACGATATTGTCATCGAGGACATGGACAGGCAGTCAAGAGGATTAAAAGGATAGGAGGGCAAAATGTCTTACACATACCACTATGCCTCGCCCCTGGGCGGCATCACCCTTGCCAGTGACGGCCGGCATTTAACCGGCCTCTGGTTTGACGGGCAAAAATACTTCAGCAGCACTCTGGAAAAGACCCACGAGCCAAAAGACCTCCCGGTTTTTGCACAGGCTGCCGAATGGCTTGACCTTTATTTCAGCGGGAAAGACCCCTCGTTCACTCCCCCGCTGTCCTTAAACGGCACGTCTTTCCAAAAATCCGTGTGGGAAATCCTTCTTTCCATCCCCTACGGAAAGACTATGACCTACAAAGAGATTGCAGGAAAAATCGCCCAAAAGCAAGGGCTTTCCTCCATGTCCGCCCAGGCGGTGGGCGGCGCCGTCGGCCATAACCCGATCTCCCTCATCATCCCCTGCCATCGGGTAGTAGGCTCAGACGGGAGACTTACCGGCTACGCAGGAGGAACCGAAAAAAAAGAAAAGCTGCTCATGATGGAAACATCCCGCCTTTCATTTTAAACAGGCAGACGCAGATACCTGGGAAAAGCATCTGCGTCCTGATCTTCTATTAAGCAAAATTGTAAAATGAAGAACCAAAAAGTACCTTCTATATAGACAGCTCGGAAAGATAATCGTTCTCCACCTCTGAAAACTTCTCTTTCTCCACAGCCTCCGCAAGAGCCGCATCTATGGGCATCTTCCCAAGCACCGGAATATTAAGCTCCGCCGCCACTTCCTCCACGCGGCTCTCCCCGAATACGGAAATCTTCTTCCCGCAATCCGGGCATACGAGATAACTGTAGTTTTCAACGATTCCAAGTACCGGAATATTCATCTGCTGCGCCATGCCATGGGCCTTTTTCACAATCATCTTCACCAGATCCTGGGGCGAGGACACGATCACCACGCCGTCTACCGGGAGCGATTGGAACACCGTCAGCGGAACGTCGCCTGTTCCGGGAGGCATGTCCACAAACAGATAGTCAAGCTCTCCCCACATCACATCCGTCCAGAACTGGGTCACCACATTGGCAATGACCGGCCCCCTCCAGATGACCGGGTCCGACTCATTCTCCAGCAGAAGGTTGATAGACATAATCTTCGTACCGTCCGCCGCCTCCCTTGGGAAAATCCCGCTCTCATCGCCGAGAGCTTTCTCGTGGATACCGTACATCTTCGGGATGGACGGCCCTGTAATGTCCGCATCCAGAATCCCTACTTTATACCCTTTCTTTCGCATCATCCTTGCCAGAGACGCCGTCACCATCGACTTTCCAACGCCTCCCTTGCCGCTGACCACTCCGATAACCTTCTTAATATCGGAAAACTGATTTGCAGGTTTCCGAAAATCCACCGGCTTGCTGCCGCAGGAATCTGCGTGGGCGCACCCCGCGCAGTCAGATGGCGAGCAGCCGTTTTGCTGTTGTTCCTCAGCCATAACATCCACCTTACCTTTCAAAAATCTAAAGGGCAGACATGCTGCCCTTCCATTACTCAACCGCCGCGATAACCTCAATCTCACACAGCACATTCTTCGGCAGCGTCTTCACCGCCACGCAGCTCCTTGCCGGCTTGGATGTAAAATACTTCGCATACACCTCATTGAACGCTGCGAAATCACCCATATCCGCCAGAAAGCATGTAGTCTTGAGAACCTTGTCAAAGGAAGTTCCCGCCGCCTTAAGAACCTCGCCCATATTCTTGCATGCCTGTTCCGTCTGCTCCGCAATGGTCTCCGCCTCAACTGTATCCGTAGCCGGATTGATCGGAATCTGCCCGGCAGAATAGAATATCCCATTGTGAACATACCCCTGTGAATACGGCCCCAACGCCTTCGGCGCCTTATCTGTCGCTACTACTTTCATAATAAATTCTCCTTTTCTTTATCAATAAATAGATGTTGCTGTCTCCTATTGTACTACCTTTTCATTGCCATTATCAACCATTATTAGCAACTTTTTTTCGCGCCTGTTTTTATTCCCTGCTGGCAAGCAAAAATATCCCTTACTTTCCATATGCTTTCAATTCTTCAATCATTCTCCACAGATTACATCCGATATTGTCTATCAGATCATTTTCATCACTGGAAAATTTTTTCGCTTGTTCTACAGCTTTCTCAATATACGGCATATATTTTTCAGCAAAATTAATACCTCTTTTCCCATGATGGGCTCTGTCTGACACTTCTTTACTCACAAAAGTATGCTGTTCTGAAATCTTTTTATTTTCTTTAATCTCATCCAACCGCTCACCAAATTCTTTCTCTATGTCCGCCAAATGCATCAAAAGCCAGAACTCAAAACATGGATTTGCAATAAAACATTTATATCCATTATCCCTGCAATGCCTGATACAATCAAACATATTTGTTTCGGAATGGGTTTGTGCATCTCTGTCGACCAGCACAGCAAATTCATCCAATTCTTCATTATATTTTCTCAGGTATCTCCGATAATTGATATCATAGCCAATCTTTTTCAGTTCTGTAACAAATTTATTCCTTTTCTCCTTTAGCAAGTCGTCCTCATTCTGTTCTCTTAACCTGATATATTCCTCAAGCAATTCAATTACCTGTTGAGGCGCACTGTTCGTATCTTTCTTTCCTCTACGCAGAACTTCTACGTCAACCTTCGCATTAATCCCAATTTCCGCTCTATATTTTGACATTCCATCAAAATATTCCTTTTCCGTTACATTTCCTTCTACAGACAGAAAAATCCTTTTTTCTGGAAGAACCTTCTGGCTTTCCTCTTCCCGATCATAGACAGTCGACATCAATCTGTAACGATTACGCATCTATATCCTCCAAAATCTTATCATCAAACACCGGGATAGCATCATAACGCCCCAGCAAATATTCTTTATCTATTTTTTTATCATAACGCTCTTTATAACGGTTTAACGAATATATACTGGAACTATGGTCTTCCAGCCTCTTGATAAACCAGATCTCATCCTGCCTGACTAATTCCAGATCCAGCAAATTCGAATCATGCGTTGTCGCAATTATCTGACTTGTATCTCCTTCCGTCATCCGATAAAAAAGCTCAAGAAACTTACGGGTTACATTCGTATGAAGACTTCTGTCAATTTCATCAATAAAAATAACCCTGTTTCCATTATGTTCATAAAATAGCGGAATAAGGTCAAACAGCCTCTGTGTTCCGTCAGATTCATCCAAATATTCAAAAAGCTCTTGATCATTGCCATGATTCTGCATCATCTTTGTCGTTATAATATTTCCCTCTGTATCTTTTTGCAAAGAATATACCTGGCTGTTCACTTTAAACATCAAAGAATCTTCCTGAATCTCATTTGATATTTTAATCTTCAGTTTCTCTGCATCATCCAAAGGAATGCCTTCGAATATCTTATCAAATTCCAACTGTCCTAACTTTGATTCTACAGATTCAATGCCGGTATCAAAATATCTTAATATATGGGAAAAAAGATCTCGTATCGTTTCATTTTCAACCATCTGGTTCAATCCGCTGTATTGACTGGTTGGAAATATGATAATCATGTTCCTGAACCAATCAAAGACATCCTGAATCTCAGAAAAAACACTTTGTTTTCCATTACCTCTCTCCGCAATATCACATAATATACTTTTTTTCCTCAAAGTATTAGATATGTTTCCTCCGAAATCTTCCAGATAAATCTCCCATCTCATTCGTTCCGCTGTATTTCTGATTTTCACTTCACTTTCTGTAAAGCTTTCACCTCTTTCGTTTGTATCCCTATTGAAAATATACGTCTCCCCACCATTTTTCTCTATACGGATCAGCCATTCTGAAAGAATTTCTTTTTCTGCATACGATATTGCTATCCCATAAGAATATTCTCTTCCCGGCTGAGTAATCAGCCTGTATTCAAACACCCCCGGAACTTTATAGCCATCACCGGAGATTCTAAAATACTTTTTATCTAAATCAGCAGCACTTAGACCGTTTAAAATAACATCTCTTGAAAAATCAATCGCTTTGATCAGATTACTCTTCCCACCTGCATTAGCTCCATAAATAAGCCCTGTTTTTAAAATTTTCTTTCCATTTCCATTTAAAACATGCTCTTTATGCCTTGCTACTTTTGATGCCGCCATAGATATTGTCTGAGTAGTTTTGAATGACAAATAATTACTTACCGAAAAGCCTACAAACATTTTTTTCTCTCTTTCTTTTTATTACAATATACCCAATTATATTGCGAATAATTCTCTCATGTCAACATTTTATCATATTATTTGTTTAATATTTGCTTTCATCAAGTGTCTTTTTCTCATTTTTATCTCCAATAATACTTTCACACTAATCCCTCTTTTTGTTCACAAAATATAAACAGCGATCTTTCTATCCCAATAAACACTTTATTTTAAGAAAAAAAAGGTTTATAATAACCGTTAGAAATCAAGAAGGGAGTGCTTAAAACATGGCAAAAGAACGATTTGTAGAAACTTATTCACAGGGAGTCACCAATGTCCGCAAAGTTATTGTTGATACAGAAACAGGGGTAAATTATGTACTGATGTCATCAAGCATGACGACCGGTTGCGGATTAACCGTTTTATTAGACCAGGACGGCAAACCAGTCATCACCCCCGTCACCTCTCTCAAGGAATAAATCACCTATTCAGCAGCCGGCCCTTATCCGCCCGGCTGCTTTTATTTAAGCTTTTCTTATTACCGCATCCTTGTCATCTCTACATATCCCGCGTCACATCTCTAAGCCACTTATACTTCCGATACCGCCACCAGCAGATCGGCATCTTGATAATCTCATCGCTCATCAGAATCACATACACCACCGGCACGCTTGCATGGAAATAAAACGCCGCCACAGCGCCGAGCAGAATCGAGCACCCCCACATAGTAGCCACATCCATCACAAGTCCGAACTTCGTATCCCCGCCGGAGCGGAACACCCCGCACACCATAGTCGTATTGAACGCCTGCCCCACCACAAAGTAGGACATGACAAAGAACATGAACCCTAAGTATCTCCTGGACACCGCCGACAGCGTAAGGACGCTGCTCACCACCGGCCCAAGGAGCAGGATAAACGCCCCGCCCAGAATACCGAGGATCAGGGAAAGGACTGCGAACTTCCGAGCATAAGCCCTGGCATGCTCCGGTTTCCTCTCCCCAAGCGTCTTGCCAAGCCAGATTGCCGTAGCATTGGAAATGCCAAACACTACCACCTGGGCAAGCTGCCTTGCCACCTGAGCCACCGAGTTAGCCGCCACCGCCTCGCTCCCCAGATGCCCGATAATCGCCGTATTCGCAGAAGTTCCAAGCCCCCACATCAGCTCATTGATAATCACCGGCATGGCGTAGCGGATATAGTCCGACAAAAGCAGACGGTCAATGCGAACCATGTTCCTTACACGGATCTTCACAATCTTATTCTTATAGCGGGCATACAAAAGCACCATCACCGTCTCCGTGATGCGGGCGCACAGCGTTCCGATGGCAGCCCCGGCAATCTCAAGCCTGGGCGCCCCGAAAAGCCCGAAGATCAGCACTGCATTTATGACGATATTCACAAGGAGCGACACAAAATAGACAACCGTCGCCACCACCACCCGCTCAATGCTCCGCATAATATTCAGATAGACCTGGGTAACCGCCATAAACACATAAGACAGCCCCACAATCCGGAGATACTTCGCGCCCTCAAAGATAACCTCCGCATCCGAGGTAAATATCCCCACAAGCCTCTCTGGAATCAACAGCGCCAGCACCGTGAACGCCGCCGCGATGACAATGCCGCCGCTAAGGCCCATCCCTAAGATTTTTTCAATGGTAGCCGTGTCGCGCTTGCCCCAATACTGGGCGGTCAGCACCGTAGCCCCCGCCGTGATGCCGAAAAACACCAGCATCATGATAAACTGAATCTGCCCTGCAAGGGAAGAGCCGGACAATACCTTCTCCCCCACCCTCCCCAGCATAAATACATCCGTCGCCGTGACTCCAACATTGATCAGGTTCTGGATAGCCATAGGAAACACAAGGGCAAATACGCTCCGGTAAAACCCCTTCCAGTTAATATTCAGATCATTCGTGGTTTGCCTCTTTATAAATCTCATACATCTCCTGCGCGCCAAGCTTTTTAAAGCAGCCAAGCATTACCGTACCGCCCTTCGTCGCGCTGTCCGCCATCTTCCTCAGATCCTCCTCAGAAAGCACGCCGGTCTTCATCTCCCCGATACAGGTCGGCATATGCAAGAAACGGAAAAACTCTTCCGTCGCCTCTATCGCCAGTGCCGCAGTCTCCTCCTCTCCTTTATCCTCAATCTTCCACACTTTTCTGCCGTAGCGCGCAAATCTCGCCACGTCAAGCTTATACACATATCTCGCCCAGCTCCCCCACACCGCAGAGAGGGTCGCCCCGTGAGCCTCGTCAAACATGCCGCCAATCTCATGTCCCAGCTTGTGGCACGCAAAATCCTTCGGACGGCCAAGCCCCGTAAGATTGTTGTGAGACAGGCTGCCGCACCACATAATCTCACTCATGGCGTCATAATCCTCCTGATTCTCAAAAGCAATCTTCCCATTCTCAATAACGGTACGCATCAAGCCCTCCGCAATCTCATCCGTGAGCTGATTTCCCGAGACAGGCGTAAAATACCGCTCCAGCGTATGCATCAGGATATCCACGATGCCGCAGGAAAGCTGGTATTTCGGCAGCGTATAGGTAAGCTCCGGGTTCATAAGCGCGAATTTCGGGCGCACGATGTCCGAGTTAAATCCTGCCTTCTTTCCCGTCTCCCCATTGGTGATCACCGCAGAGTCGCTCATCTCGCTGCCCGCCGCCGATATGGTCAGCACTGCGCCAACAGCCTTCGCCTTAGTGACAGACGCCTTTCCCATCCACACATCCCAGATATCAATCCCGGGATTCGCCGCGCCCACAGCAACCGCCTTGGCCGTGTCAATCGCACTGCCTCCGCCAACAGCCAGGATAAGCTCCGCCTGAAAATCAACGGCCTTCTTCACGCCCTCCCTTGCCAGGGAAAGACGGGGATTTGGCTGCACGCCCGAAAGCTCCCGGCAAGAAATCCCTTCCGCATCAAGAGAATCCTTGATCCTGCCTAACAGCCCGCTCTTTACCGCGCTGCCGCCGCCGTACACAAGCAGCACCTTGCCTGCCCCGTACTCCTTCACAAGCTTTCCCGTCTCTTTTTCCGCCTCTTTGCCAAACACGATTTTCGTCGGCATGTATTGTACAAATTTCTGCATACATTTCCCTCCATTTCCAAAAACAGCTCCGAAGTTCAATTCCGGAACTCTTTACAGTCTGATTCTGATTGTACCACAAAAAAACTCCCGCGAGTAGAGGAAATTAAAAAAGCCCCCGATGATTTTCAGAGACTTTTTATGATTTCGTAAAAATGAGCCGCTTATGCGAACTGCCTCTCAAGGTTCTTAAGGGCAAACTCCACGTTCTTCCTCGGGCACGCAAGGTTGAACCGCACGAACCCTTTTCCCGCCTGCCCGAAAAACTCCCCGTCATTCACAAGCACACGGCAGTTCTCGCTGAGGTACTCCTTAATATTTCCCTGCCCGATGTCCGTTCCCGAAAAATCCACCCACACAAGGTAAGTACCCTCCGGCTTTCTCACCTTAAGCGACGGGATGTTCTCATGGATGTAATCCACAAAATAATCCAGATTGCCCTCCACATAAGCATTCATCTGAGCCAGCCACTCCCCGGATTCTTCATACGCCCCGATAAGCGCCTCCTCCGCAAAGGCATTGCACTCATTCACATGATGCATGGCAAGGAACTGCTGAAAGCGCTCCCTGACCTCTTTATCCTCAATGATGCAGTTGGCCACATGGACGCTGGCCAGGTTAAAGGGCTTGGACGGCGACGTGCAGGTGATGCACTTAACGCCCATCCTGCGGCAGATAGGCGCGATCATCTGATGGCTGTGCCCCTCCGTCACGATATCGCTGTGGATGTCATCAGAGATAATGGCAATCCCATGCCCCGCGCAGACAGCTACAAGCCGCTCCAGCTCCTCTTCCTTCCACACTCTCCCCGAAGGATTGTGGGGATTGCAGATAAGCATCGCCTTTGTCTTCTCCGTAATCTTTTTCTCCAGATCCTCAAAGTCCATCGTATAGTAGCCGTCCTCATTTTTCAGAGGGCTCTCCGTCAGGATGCGCCCGCTCTCACGGACTACTTTAAAAAAGGGCCCGTACACCGGGGTCTGGATGATCACCTCATCCCCCTTTTCCGTCACCGCCTGCAATCCGGCAAACAGGCCCAGCACCACATTCGGCACATAGCAGATCCAGTCTTTCTCTACGGGATAATCATGTCTCTCCTTCATAAAATGAATCACCGCGTCATAGTAATGATCCGACAAAAACTGATACCCGAAAGCTCCCTTCCCCGCGGCCAGCACAAGCCGCCTGGTGATGGCAGGAGCCACCTCAAAATCCATGTCCGCGACCCACATAGGCACAACGCCCTCCTTCACAAAAGGCGCGTCCCACTTGTCGCAATTCGTATTCTTTCTCTCAATTCCCCTCTCAAAACAATCCATCATCACAACCATCCTTTTGCAATCGTATTCAATATTTTTAAGCCTTTATCTCCCGATATTCCACACTTGCCGTATCACAGCTTTCGCAGCATGATCTCCGAATCGCATCCATTGTGAAACTGCGGGCAGGACGTGCAGTCCGAGATCGGCGGCGCCTCCTCCCTGGGAATCACCTCGAACCCAAGCTTTTTATAAAACCCCGGCACCTTCGCCGTGAGCAAAAGCTGCTTTGCATCCCAGGATTTGGCCTCCTCGATCATGTACTCCACCAGTTTCTTCCCAAGGCCCTTTCCCCGGTATGCCTCCTCAACCGCCACCGAGCGGATCAAAAACTCACCGTACGCCTTCGCCAGCGACCCGCCGCCGATACGCCTGCCGCTCTCCTTATCCATCATCTCAAAGCAAACGAGAAGGCCCTCCGGATCCGGGTCATCCGGCTTAAACTCAAGCCCCGCCTCGATAAACATCGGCAGCATGTCCTTAAAATTCATAGATTTTTTGATCACCACAGATCCTTCCTCCCCGCCTTCCTTTCCTGAAAGCTTAAGGAACTCCCTCGTCCTCTCCTGTCTCGGATTCTCAAGGACCTCCTTCGCAGGCCCCTGCTCTACAATTTTTCCACCGTCCATAAATACCACCCTGTCAGCAACCTCCTTTGCAAACTGCATCTCATGGGTCACAATGAGCATCGTAAAATGCGCCCTGGCAAGCTTTCGTATCACTTCCAGCACCTCCTGCACCCACTCTGGGTCAAGGGCAGATGTAGGCTCGTCAAAAAGCAACACCTTCGGCTCCGTGGCCATAGAGCGGGCGATAGCCACCCTCTGCTGCTGCCCGCCGGAAAGGGTGGCGGGATACTGGTTTATCTTATCCCCCATGCCTACCTTCTCCAGATACCGGACCGCTGTCCGCTCCGCCTCTTCCCTCTTCATCTTCTTCGCCGTAATCAGCGGCTCCGTCACATTGCCCAGCACATCCTTATTGGAAAACAGGTTGTAGTTCTGAAAGATCATGGCAGAATGTTTCCTCAGCTCATGAATCTCCTTCTTTGACGCCTTCCCCGCCGTAACCGTAATGTCTCCGATGGTGACAGAGCCTTCATCCGGAACCTCTAAGTAATTCATGCACCTGAGCAGCGTCGACTTCCCTGTGCCGGAAGAACCGATGACCGCCACCACTTCCCCCTTCTCAATCTCAAGGTCAATGCCCTTAAGCACCTCAAGGCTCCCGAAAGTTTTATGTAAATTCTGTATCTTTATCATCTGTCCGCCCCTTTGCCTTATCTATTATACCCTACCGCCAGGCGTTTTTCAACCGCCGCCTCCAGCCGTTCCAGTATAAGAATGATTATCCAGTATAACAGCATCAAGACCATGTATGCCTCAAAGTAGTTAAAAGTCACCGACGCCCTGAGGCTGGCCGTCGCTGTAATCTCGATAACGCCGATGGTAAACGCCATGGACGTTCCCTTCACGATATCCACCAGATTATTAAAAAGGGAAGGAACCGCCACCCTGGCAGCCTGGGGCAGCACGATCCGGAACATGGTCTGCACCGGAGTCATGCCGTGGGCCAGAGCTGCCTCCTTCTGCCCCTGGGGCACTGAAAGCAGCGCGCCCCTCACAACCTCCTTCATATACGCCGCGGAATTTAACGTAAGCCCCGCCACGCACACCGTAAAGGCCGGAACATCCCTGAGCGCCGCCACAAAGGTAGGGATGCCGAAATACAGCAGAAAGAGCTGCGGAATCAATGGCGTTCCCCGGAAAAACGACACATACACCCCACAGACCTGCTTAAGCACCGGCACACGGAAATAATCGATCACCGCTATGACGATGGCAAGCACAAGAGAGGCCGCAAACGACAGCGCCGTCAGCGACAGCGTCACCGGAAGGACTTTCACCATGGCTCCCAAAGTATTTAAAGAAAATTCCAAACTCAATTCACCAGCCTCCTAAAGATTACTGCGCGTTTGCCGGTTTCTCAGAGATGTCGATGCCGAACCATTTCTCGGACAGTTCCTTTAATGTTCCGTCAGAGCGCATCTCATCAAGAGCGCCGGAAACTGCCTTCGCAAGCTCCTCCCCCCGCTCTGTCTTCGCAAAAGGATAAGCGTTCGTCTCCAGGATATTCGTCTTCCCGAGAATCTTTAAGTTGTCCACTTCCTTTACCGTCGTATTGCAGGAAGTCTCCGCCCTGGGCCACAGATCGCACCGTCCAAGCGCCACGTCCTGCACCGACATGCCGTCATAATACGTCGGCTTAAGTTCGATTCCGTACTCTTTGTTGATCGCATTCACGATAATCTCGTCGCTTGTATTCGTCTCACAGGAAATGGTCATCCCCGTCTTAAGGTCGTCCATGGTCTTAAGCTTGTCATTATCCTTTGCCGCCAAAAGGCAGTACACATTGTAAGCATAAGGCGCGGAAAACGTATATTTCTTCTCTCTTTCTTCCGTCACGGAAATCTGCTCTCCCACAGAATCCAGCCTGTCGGACTCCAGCATCGGCCACATGGCATCCCAGTCCATCACCTGATAGTCGATCTCATAGCCGGTGCGCTTTCCGATTTCCTGCCATACGTCAAAGTCGTACCCTTCAAGGCTCCCGTCGTTACCCGTCTGAATCCAGCCCGGCGTCGTCGCCTCGCACCCCACGCGAATAACCTTATCATCCCCCTCTTCTGAGCCTTCCGCAGCCTCCGTTTTGGCTGACTCCTCCTTAGCCGCCCCGCCGCTCTTATCACTATCCTTGGCGCCGCACCCCACAAGGGCTGTCAAAACCACACACAAAAGCATCCCTAAAATTTTTCTTCTCATTTTCATTTGTCTTATGTCCTTTCATAAATAAAAAATTATTGCTACAGATTTCATTTTACAAGACAAAAGACAAACACGCTAATCGTTTTATCGTATATCTATATAGACGTTATCTATATGCATCCCCCTCAGACGAGGCAAAGGCCCCTGATGATTACTCATCAAAGGCCTCCTTCATCTTACCCATAAATCCTTTTCTCTTCTTCCCTGTTCCGGAACTTGCAGCATTTCCTGTTCCCGCCGAATTCAGGGAATTCCCCGCCAGCTCGTCAAACCGCCTTAGCGCCTCTTTCGCCTCGGCGCTTAATTTCTCCGGCGTCTGGATCACCAGCGTCACATAGTGGTCGCCCCGAACCTGTGAATTTCTCACCGACGGAACCCCCTTGCCTTTAAGGCGCACTTTCGTGTCCGTCTTCGTTCCCGGCTTAACCGTGTATAAAACTTCTCCGTCAACCGTCTTGATCTTCACGTCAGCGCCAAGAGCCGCCTGTGGGAAAGATATGGGAACGGTAGAGAAGATATGCATATCCTGCCTCTGGAAGATCGGATGCCTGGACACGCTCACCTCCACAAGCAGGTCGCCCCTTGGCCCGCCGTTGGCTCCCGGCTCGCCCTTCTCCCGGATGCGGATGCTCTGGCCGTTGTCAATGCCCGCCGGAATCGTAACGGCAATCTTCTTTCGGTTGGACACATAGCCCGTTCCCTGGCAGTCCGAACATTTCTCCCGGATAATCTTCCCGCTGCCGCCGCACTGCGGACAAGTCTGCACGTTCTGCACCGTTCCGAAAAACGACTGCTGCGTGTACACAACCTGACCCTTGCCGCCGCACTTCGGGCAAGTCTCCGGGGTAGTTCCCGGTTTCGCGCCGGTTCCGCTGCACTTCGGGCAGGGCTCTTTCAGCACCACGTCAAGCTCCTTCTCGCACCCGAACACTGCCTCCTCAAAGGTCACCCGCACACTTTTCCTTACATTCATGCCCTTCATCGGGCCCTGGCTGCGGCCTCTCCTCGCGCCGCCGCCAAATAAGTCGCCAAATATATCGCCAAATATATCGCTGAAATCCGCGCCGCTGAAGTCAAAGCCTCCAAAGCCTCCCGCGCCGCCGGCCCCGCCCTCAAACGCCGCGTGGCCGAACTGGTCATACTGGCGGCGCTTATCCGGGTCGCTAAGTACCGCGTAAGCCTCTGATGCCTCTTTGAACTTCTTCTCTGCCTCCGCATCCCCCGGGTTCATATCCGGGTGGTATTTTTTGGCAATCTGCCGGTAGGCTTTCTTAAGCGCCGCGTCGTCCGCGTCCTTGCCGACCCCCAGCACCTCATAATAATCTCTTTTTGATTCTGCCATGATCTATCCCTTTCTTCATCTTCAGCCTTTAAATTCCGCGGGCAGCGAGCCAAGCGTACATGCCTGCATGCACATTTGGCTGACGCAAGGAAGTTCCGGGATACCGGACTTTCAAAAAATCCAGTCCTCCCGGAACGATTCCCCATTTAATTCCACTCAGCCGCAAAGGCTTAACTTTCCTGTAATCCAAGCCTTAAAATCTTATACTTCCTTGTAGTCTCCGTCTACCACATCATCGCCCTGGAATCCTTCCGGCGCCGGACCAGCCTGCGGGCCTGCCCCTGCTCCCGGATTCGGGCCTACGCCCTGAGCTCCTGCCGCAGCGCCTGCCTGCTCATACATCTTCGTAAATACCTTCTGGGCGCTGGCCGTAAGTTTCTCTGTGCCCGCCTTGATCTCCGCAACCTGAGCGTCGGTGATGTCCTCCATATTGATCTTCTCAAGGATATCCTTGAGCGCCTTGCAGTCTGCCTCAACCTCTGCCTTGTCTGCCGCGTCTAACTTATCCGCAACCTCTCCCAGAGCTTTCTCGGTCTGGAATACAAGAGCGTCCGCGTCATTCTTCGCATCAATGCCCTCTTTGCGTTTCTTATCCTGTGCCTCAAACGCTGCCGCCTCTTTAACCGCCTTGTCGATATCCTCGTCAGACATATTAGAGCCGGCAGTGATGGTGATGTGCTGCTCTTTGCCTGTTCCAAGGTCTTTTGCGGAAACATTCACGATACCGTTCGCGTCGATATCAAACGTAACCTCGATCTGCGGCACTCCTCTCGGAGCCGGAGCGATGCCGTCAAGCCTGAACTGGCCTAAGGACTTATTGTCTCTCGCGAACTGCCTCTCGCCCTGCACAACGTTGATGTCCACCGCCGTCTGGTTGTCAGCCGCCGTAGAGAATACCTGGCTCTTCTTTGTCGGGATCGTCGTATTTCTCTCAATGAGCCTTGTCGCAACGCCGCCCATAGTCTCGATGGAAAGTGACAGCGGAGTTACATCCAGAAGAAGAATGTCGCCTGCGCCTGCGTCGCCTGCCAGCTTGCCGCCCTGTACGGATGCGCCAAGTGCCACGCACTCATCCGGGTTAAGGGATTTGCTCGGCTCCTTGCCTGTAAGGCGCTTAACCTCTTCCTGAACCGCCGGGATACGTGTGGAACCGCCCACAAGCAGTACCTGGCCAAGCTCGGACGCTGAGATGCCCGCGTCTGAGAGCGCTCTCGTCACCGGCTCGGAAGTCTTCTGCACAAGATCGCTTGTCAGCTCGTCGAATTTTGCCCTCGTGAGCGTCATGTCAAAGTGGAGCGGCCCGCTCTCGTTCATGCTGATGAACGGAAGGTTGATGTTGGTAGTCGTCGCGGAAGAAAGCTCCTTTTTCGCCTTCTCAGCCGCCTCTTTGATCCTCTGCATCGCCATCTTGTCAGCGGAAAGGTCGACGCCCTGCTCCTTCTTAAACTCAGCGATCATATAGTCCGCAACCTTCTGGTCAAAGTCGTCTCCGCCAAGCCTGTTGTTTCCGGCAGTGGAAAGCACCTCAATAACGCCGTCGCCAATCTCGATGACAGACACGTCGAATGTACCGCCGCCAAGGTCATATACCATGATCTTCTGCTCTTTCTCATTGTCAAGGCCGTAAGCAAGAGCCGCCGCCGTAGGCTCGTTGATGATACGTTTTACATCCAGTCCGGCAATCTTTCCCGCATCCTTGGTGGCCTGGCGCTGCGCGTCGTTAAAGTAAGCAGGAACAGTGATAACCGCCTCTGTCACCTTGTCACCCAGATATCCTTCCGCGTCTGCCTTAAGTTTCTGAAGGATCATCGCCGAAATCTCCTGAGGAGAATATTTCTTATCGTCGATCGTCACTCTGTAATCCGAGCCCATCTCCCTCTTAATAGAAGAAATAGTCCTCTCCGCGTTTGTAACTGCCTGGCGCTTTGCAGGCTCGCCTACCAGACGCTCCCCCGCCTTTGTAAATGCTACTACAGACGGAGTCGTCCTGGCGCCCTCCGTGTTGGCGATAACCGTCGGCTGTCCGCCCTCCATAACGGCTACGCAGCTGTTTGTCGTACCTAAGTCAATACCAATTATTTTTCCCATGATCATATTCCTCCTGATTTTTATATGCTGAAAATTGTTTGAATCTGTCCTGTTAACAAGTCTTCTTTCACTGAACTTGTCAGTTTGCCACCTTCACCATGCTGTAGCGCACCACGCTGTCCCGGTAAAGGTACCCTTTCTGCAGCTCTTCTACGACCACATTCTCGCCGAGCTCCGCGTCGTCCACATGCATCACCGCATTGTGGAACTCCGGGTCAAACTCGTTTCCTACCGCCTCGATGGGTTTCACGCCGATGCCCTCAAGCGCCGTCATCATCTGCTTATACACCATCTCCATGCCCTGGACGAATGGATCGTCCTGCGGGCTGTCCTTCGCCGCGTTAAGCCCTCTCTCGAAGTTATCCACAACCGGAAGAATCTTCTCGATGACATCCTTCGCACCGATCTCGTACATCTGAGACTTCTCTTTTTCCGTCCGCTTGCGGAAATTGTCAAACTCCGCCATCTGGCGGGTGAGCCGGTCGTTAAGCTCCTCTATCTTCTCGTCTTTCTTATCCTTTTTATTCTTCTTGCCAAAAAGCTTTTTCCCGGCCGCTTTCCCGCCGGCTCCTTCTTCGCTTTCTCCTTCTTCTGATTCCGCGCCTCCGGCACCCTCTGTACTTTCCGCGTCCTTTTCTCCTCCGGCACTGTCTGCGCCTTCTGCGTCTTTCGCACCGTTCCCGCAGTCGTCCGAATTCATATCCTCTTCCTGCGTTTTTTCGGCCGCAGCCTTTTTGGCCTCCTCAACCGCTTCCTTTACCATATCTTCCTGGCTCTTCTCCTGCTGATTCTCCAAGGGTTATTCCACCTTTCCTTCTTTTTTGCCGGCAGCCTCCCCGCCGCTGTGAAACATCTGGTCCAGCTCGCTCTGGAGACGTTTCATTGATTTTAACACATGCTCATAATCCATTCTCTTCGGCCCGATAATCCCTATCGTTCCTTTCATGCCCTCGCCCAGCTCATAGGTCGCTGTCACGACGCTGCAGTCTTTCATAGTCTGTACCGGCGTCTCGTCTCCGATATACACCTGGATTCCCGTATTGTCCTCCTGTGACAACGTCTGGTTTACCAGCTCCGTGAGCTGCTGCTTTTCCTCAAAGGCGCTGATGATCTCCTGCGCGCTCTGCTTATCCGAGAGCTCCGGGTATTTAAAAATGTTCGTCGCGCCGCTTGTGTAGATCTGCATGCCGTCGTCCACCTGTATCACATCCGCCACAGCATCCAGCACATTGCCTACAACCTCTCCGTGGATGCCGGCCTGCTCCTTAAGCCTCGCGATAAGCCCCAGATTGATCTCTTCGATAGCCATGCCGTTAAGCGTCGTGTTAAGCAGCATGTTAAGTTTCAGCAGATTCTCATTGCTTAAAGGCTCCTCCACCCGTATGATCTTGTTCTTGATGACATTCCCCCCAAGAACGATCACCGCGATAATCTGCTCGTTATCCACCATGGTGAGCTGTATGAACTTGATCTTATTGCCGTTCCCCATAGGGGTTGACACCATGGTCGCGTAATTGGTGCTGCTGGCCAGGACTTTCGCCGCCTGCTTAAGGAGATGCTCCATCCGATCCGCCTTCTCAAGCATCCGGTCTTCCTTCTCCATAAGCTCCTGCTCTTTCTCCGCCATCAGCATATCCACATATAGCCGGTAGCCCTTATCTGAAGGGATGCGTCCCGCGGACGTGTGAGGCTGCATGATGAATCCAAGCTCTTCAAGATCAGCCATCTCATTACGGATCGTCGCTGAACTTAAGTTCATGTCCGTATATTTGGAGATCGTCCTGGAACCGACAGGCTCACCAGTCTCCAGATAAGTCTTGATAATCGCATGAAGGATCTTAAGCTTTCTGTCGCTTAGTCCATGATCTGCCGTCATCCATCCTCCCCCTTTCAGATTTGCTCTGTTAGCACTCAGATTTATAGAGTGCTAACACCTTTCGAGTATTAATTTAACACTATGATTTGCGTTTGTCAACATACTTTATGCATTTTTTATAAATCTTGTGTAACCGATTAAGGTGTGTTAAAATTATTACATTAAAATTGGAGAGGGAATGGTGAAAAGATGAGCAATGAACAATATACATTAGAAGAGCTGCAAAACATTATAAGAGAAATGACTGCCTATTCAGAAGAGCTTTCTAAAGGCAATTTATCCGTTGAACCTCCAACAGTCCGGCATCCCTTATGCAATAACCTGAAACTGCTGCAGTCCAGCCTGTCAAAGCTTACATACCAGGCCAACGAGGCAAAAGCACATCTGGACATGGCAGAAGGTTTCAATGAACTGCTGGTGGAAATGCTCAGCAAGCGGAACGAATGGCTGCTGGTTGTAGACCAGAATACAAGGGAAGTGCTGTACTGCAACAAGAAAAACAAACATGCAAAAACAGGAAAAGACTACTGCAGCACCTGCAAAAGCCAGCTTCCCTTCCACTCTCAGCTCATCAGCTGGAGCGGTCCGGAGCAGTACAACGTATGGGAAATCGACGACGCAAAAGAGACCCATTACCGCATCACCTCTTTCCCGGTTGATTGGAAGGAGCATTCTTCCTACGTGCATATCGCTGTCGATATCACCGAGGAAAAGCAGGCTGCCAAAAACCTTACGAGCAAAGCATACCACGATCCCGGAACGGGCATTAAAAACCGTCTCTTTTTTGAAGAATACATGGATCACGTCCTCCAGGAAAAACGGGAGGCCATCCTCTGCTATCTGGATCTGGACGGGCTGAAATATGTCAACGATAAGTTCGGGCATCTGGAAGGCGACATGTATATCCAGAACTTTGTAGAGCTTATAAAAAATAATTTCCGCAGCGAGGATACTTTCGCGCGGATAGGCGGAGACGAATTCTGCCTTGTGCTCACCGGCAACATCAAAGAGCTCATTGAGCGAAAACTGGCAGAGATATTAGCCTCATTCCAGGCGGGTACCTTCAGCCCCTACCAGTGCAGTTTCAGCTACGGCATCGTAGAGATTTCCGGCAGCGACAACAAGCTTACCAGAGATGAGCTCCTGAAAGCCGCCGATGTCATCATGTACGAATGCAAACGGAGAAATAAGCAGAAATTCCCGGATCTTGTCAGATAATGTGCAAAAAGAATCTGTCATAATTTCCGCCCCTTGCTATTACTATATAATAATAGTACATAATGGAGCGTCTTATTAATGAAACATATTACGCAGCGTGTAATCTGCATTGTACTTAGCGCAGTCTTTCTGTTCACCGCAGCCCTTCCGGCCGAGGCAGCCGAGAAATCTAAGGAGGATAAGGACAAAGCTAAAAAAAGCGACGTCATCTCGGCTCCCTCCGCCATTTTGATGGAGACTTCCACGGGGCAGATAATCTACGAAAAAGACCCTGACAGCAAAAGGCCTCCCGCCAGCGTCACGAAGGTCATGACCCTCTTGCTTATATTTGACGCGTTAGATACGGGAAAGATCAAGCTGGAAGACGAGGTGGCTACTTCTGAATACGCTGCCTCCATGGGCGGCTCACAAGTATTTTTAGAGCCGGGGGAGACCCAGACGGTAGACACTCTGATCAAATGCATTTCCGTGGCAAGCGCCAACGATGCCTGTGTGGCTATGGCAGAATACATAAGCGGAAACGAAGAAGAATTTGTAGCCCAAATGAATGAACGGGCAAAGGAACTTGGGATGGAAAACACCCATTTTGAGAACTGCAATGGGCTGGATGCAAAAGGACACCTGACTACGGCAAGAGACATTGCCCTCATGTCACGGGAACTGATCACAAAATACCCTCAGATTCATGATTACTGCACCATCTGGATGGAAAACATCACCCATACGACAAAGAAAGGTTCTTCCGAGTTCGGGCTCAGCAATACAAACAAGCTGATAAGGCACTATGAATATGCAACCGGACTGAAGACCGGTTCCACCAGCAAGGCAAAATTCTGTATCTCCGCCACAGCGAAAAAAGACGATATGGAGCTTATCGCGGTCATCATGGCGGCTGACGACAGCAAGATCAGGAACAAAGACGCCATCACCCTTCTGAACCAAGGCTTTGGCAAATGCCAGAAATACACGGAAGATTCCCTGCAGCATATTCCTCCCGTCAAAGTAAAACGGGGCGTGAAAGAAGAGGTTGCCGTCTCTCAGAAAGAAAAGTTTTCCTATGTAGATACTACCGGAGCGGATCTAAACTCCATAGAGCGGAAAGCCAATGTCAAAAAATCCGTAAAGGCTCCGGTCAAAAAAGGCGATAAGCTTGGAACCATAACATATTACCTAAATGAAAATGAGATTGGCACCGTTGATGTGCTGGCATTGGAATCCGTCCGGAAAACAGATATGCCAAGTGCATTTAAAGATGTGTGCCGGCATTTCCTTCTCTGACAATTTCAGGCAGCCGGAATCCCGGCTGCCTGTGCGAATTTTAAATACAATAGTATGACAAAAGCACTCTAGTCTTCTGCTGATGCGTTGTACCAGCCCTTTGCCTTCCTGGCAATTCTTACATAAGACGTATCGCTATTCTTGTTATAGCTGTCTTTATAAGTAATTTCAAATGTCGTATATGCCCACATTTCTTTAGATGAGCTATAGCTTGAAGAACGTGAAGATGCATACTTTCCAAGTGTTACTTTCTTACCGTTCTTAATCTTCTTTGTCACCATTTTGCCATTCTTGTCACGGTAAGTCATCTCAATCTTTTTAATCTTGCATCCTTTTGCCGCTTTGAACTTAACTGTTACCTTATCTTTTGATGTATAGTAAGTCTCGTCCGGCCTGTAATTTGCAACATATTTTCTTATGTTCTTCTTGTTTACAATAACAGATTCAATAGATGACCCATATCCCTGAGCGCGCACTTTAATCTGCTGTGTTTTGCCTTTTTTTCCATTTGTGTACACATTATACTTGATTGTGTACTTTCCGGACTTTTTGGCATAAACTCTGTACTCCACATAAGGAGTCTCTTCATCGCGATTGGTATACACTCTCTTTACAACAAGGTTCTTTGTTTTTTTCTTTCCCTGATATACCTTGATGTTTTTTACAGTGCTTGTGTTAGACGCTAACGGAATTGATAAATACCTTCCGTTAGACGCGCCGACTCCGCAGCGCACAGCTTTCGGTGCAGACGTTGTGTCCGCCGCTTCTGCTTCCGTGCCGTTTACCGCAAATCCTACGCTGAAAACCATAACAGCTGCAAGTAAAAGACACATAATTCTTTTCATTTTTTTCATTAGGTTTTCCTCCTTTAGTTAAATGATATACCCCATTTTACCCCCCCCCCCTATTTTTTGTCAATATATTCCACATAAAAAATTAAAATTTGATGAAAAAAAATAAAAAATGCCAGACAGCCGTTCCCAGCCCTCTGGCGCATATCATCAGTTAAATTTTACACAAAGCCCTCACTCTCTCCCTTTCCGGATGCTCTCCCGACCACCCAGCAGGCGGCATCGCCCCGATTCGGTACATATCCTCCTCCGTCAGCTCAAATGAAAACAAATCCTGGTTCTGCCTCATCCGCTCCTCGGACGATGACTTCGGAAGAGGAACCACGCCTCTTTGTAGGGCGTACCGCAGGCAGACCTGAGCCGAAGATACGCCGTACTTTGCTGCCAGCTCCACGATCAGCTCATCCTCAAGAACCCTGCCCCTTCCAATAGGGCTCCACGCCTGCACGAGAATCCCCCGCTCCTTACAATACGCCACAACCGTCTCCTGCGTATGCCCCGGATGGAACTCAATCTGGTTCACCATAGGCCGGACGCGGCAGTTTTTCAGGAGATTTTCTACATGATGGGGCAGGAAATTGCTGAGTCCGATCGCCCGCACCTTCCCCGCTTCATAAAGCTCCTCAAGCGCCCGCCACGTCTCGGCATCGATTGTCCTCCACTCCCTGCAGTCCGGCGACGGCTGCGGCCAGTGGATAAGATAAAGATCCAGATAGTCCGTCCCGAGCCGTTCAAGGCTTTTAGCAAATGCCTCCTTCGCCGCCTCATACCCCATCTCATCCTTCCACATCTTTGACGTGATAAAGAACTCCTCCCTGGGAATGCCGCTTGCTTTCACCGCCTGCCCAAGATAAGTCTCCGTTCCATAAAAGGACGCCGTATCAAAATAGCGGTAGCCGCATGCGATCGCCCGCTTTAGTATCTCAACATTATCCCCCTCTGCCGCCTTGTATGTGCCGAAAGCGACACAAGGGATTTCCACCCCGTTATTCAAAACATATGTGTCAGATATACCTGTAAGCCTCATATAATCTATTCCTTTCCGCAATCTTCTTCTCTTTTGTTCCCCGGCTCTCCTGCCACCGCCGCGCCTAATATCTCAGCTTTATACTGGACAATGACACCTCCGTCCTATATCCTTTCGTGTGCAGCATATATTCCATCCCGCTCTTTGCCAGGTCAATATGGTTTTGGGGCGCAATCACAATCTCCTCCACGGGGAGGTTTTTCTCACTCAGCGGAATCTCAATATACGGGAGCATGAAACCGTCCTTCGCCCGGAAATACACCTTCGTATCCTTCTGCTTTTTGAAGACGAACCGATACTCCTGCTCTTCTGCAAATCCCCCGTACTTAAAAAACATCGCGTAGACATCCGCCGTCCGCTGGAATTTCCTGCACGCTTTCACATACGCAGCATCCTGCCTGTCCGCCCTCCCTGCCTCAAGAATCTGTTCAAGGGGCATGCGGAGAAGGTTCGGCAGATAATTACAGATATTTTTCCGAATGAGCTGCTTTTGTTTCTTCCCGTCGTAAACTACAAGCCCGTGATAGGCGATCTCCGCCGCCTCCTCAATCCTTGCGATGATGCCGTCGCTGCGGAAGCCTATATTGTAGCCCGTCTTGTTCGCAAATTCCGACCACAGCGTAATGCTGTCCCTGCATTTTGAAAAAGAAAGCACGAAATATTCCCTGTTCTTCTCCCTTCCCGCATAGATCGAGTCCTTAAGGAACATCTCCCTAAGCTCTGCGTCCTTAATACTCTCCCTGCACACATCCTCGATAATGCCGTATATGTGCGAAAACTCGGTAGGATCGTTCAAAAAATCGCTCTTTGTCGCCCAAAAGCAGTTATGGTTGATAATGCCGTTTATTCCGTTGCTCTTTGTATAATGGTAAAGGATGCTGCCCTTTTCCGCATGTTCCAGCTTTACCTGTCTTCCCGACATCTCACATCACTCCTGATAAAATATTTTTCATGCCTTTTGTCCCATAAAAGACTAATCATAGCCAGTTCAATGCCTTATCCTTGATTTTTGCATACCATTCATTTTCATCCTGTGCCATTTTTGCAAGCACTTCTATCTCTGGAATCATTTTTAATGGAGTTCTGGGCGATGTTGTAAAAAAAAGTGTTTTGCTCTTTAAATAAGCCATTCAATCTCTCCTCTAATAATTCGTTACAATAATATGTTTTGCATCTGACTTAAACCTATTCCTTATATTAACAGCATACGATTTGTCATATGCCTCTACAATGTACTTCCCATACAGTTCCTCTGTCAAAGGTGTTTTACCAATCACAAGCAAAGCCTTAACAGAAAGATTTCTAAAATCATTAGCCAGTCTTCTGTGTTCCTTCTCTCCAAATCCATCTTTATAATTATCATTTCCGTAATCACTAAAAATACAATCGTAAGGGGGATCTAAAAAAATAAAATCATCCTTCTCTGCCATATCAAATATCTTTGAGTAATCATAATTGTATATTTCTGTTCTTTGCAAAAGTTTATAATGCTCATCAGAAATCAATTTCGTATTAAAATTTTTATATCTGCCAAACGGCACATTGTACTCTCCATTTGCATTATATCTTATCATGCCAGAATACGCCGTTTTATTTATAAAAAAATACACAACCGCATCAAGATACTCTGTTTCAATTTTATGATTAAATGCATCTCTCATCAAATAGTACAGAATTTCATTCTTATTTTCCACTTTTTCTTCTGGATGCTGTTTCTTTAGCCGCTCATATATTGTCTGATTTTCTTCATATATTTTTTGTAATTTATCTAATTGCTTTCTCGCCAAGGGATATTCTTTCTGCATTTCCTTGTAAAAAGAAAATAATTTAAAATTTATGTCATTTACAATCGCCTTATCCGGCTGAAGATGGAAATAAAGAGCTCCTCCTCCCAAAAACGGCTCTATGTATCCAGAATAATCTTTCGGCATATTATTAATAAAACGATCAATTTCTTTCGACTTGTCACCTCTGTATTTAAACATTGGTTTCATGGGATTCCTCCTTAAAGCATGAAATACGCCCAATTACATTGTACTACAAGATTTTCTTTTTTTCTATTCAAACTTTTACATCGTGAACATGATTTAGTTATGACCATGATTTCCTCTAATGAGCAAAATCATGCAATACAAAAGCACTTAGTACAGTTCTCTTCACAAACTGTACCAAGTGCTTTTCTTCCCTAAAAAAACTACAGAAACTTCTTATTACTCGATCCCCGTCACCTGGTAATCCTGTTCTTCCACCGCTTTTTTCAGCGTTTCATCAGAAACATCTCCGCTCAGGCTTACTACAGCTGTTCCCGCCTCATGGCTTACCGCCGCCTCTGAAACCTCCGGCAGATCCTCTAACACTTTCTTAACCCTCGCCTCACAGTGCCCGCACATCATACCTTCAATCTTCATTGTTTTTTTCATCGTATTATCCTCCTTCAATTTATTTTTTTCATTATTTTTATCCTTCTTATCCTTACTTGCATCGTACATCTTAAAAAGATTCAGCCGCAGCGCATTGGTCACCACGCAGAAACTGGAAAGGCTCATCGCTGCCGCCCCGAACATAGGATTCAGTTTCAGCCCGAACAGAGGAATCCATATTCCCGCTGCCAGCGGTATGCCGATGACATTGTAGATAAATGCCCAGAACAGATTTTGATGGATATTTACCAGAGTCGCCCGGCTCAGCCGGATCGCTGCCGGAACATCGCTGAGCCTGCTCTTCATCAGCACCACGTCAGCCGCGTCGATGGCAATGTCCGTTCCCGCCCCGATGGCGATGCCCATATCCGCCCTGGTCAGAGCCGGGGCATCATTGATGCCGTCGCCTACCATGGCAACCTTCCCTTTTTTCTTCAGGGCGCGGATGGCGCTTTCTTTTCCGTCCGGCAAGACGTCTGCAATCACCTGGTCAACACCCGCCTGCTTCCCGATGGCTCTGGCTGTAAGCTCATTGTCTCCTGTAAGCATCACTACATGGATGCCCATATCCTGAAGCTCTTTCACCGCCGCAGGGCTGTCTTCCTTCATAACATCCGCCACGGCGATAATGCCCAGAAATCTCCAGTTCTTACTGAACAGCAACGGAGTCTTTCCTTCTCTCGCAAGCTCTTTCGCCTTCTCATTCATTCTTTCCGGAATGCTGACCGTCTCGGAAATAAACTTCTGGCTGCCGCCTGTCAGTATATCGCTGCCCATCCGCCCGGTCAGCCCGTTTCCTGCAACCGCGCAAAATCCTGCCACTTCCGCTTTCTCATACCCTTGCCCGTCAACCAGGAAGTCCTCGATCTCTTTCTCCCGGCCCTCGCCGAGCACAAGAACTGCCCGCGCCAGCGGATGCTCGCTCTTCTTTTCCAGTACGTAAGCATAGGCTATAAGCTCTTCTTCTGTCACATCTTCTGCCGCACAGATATCCGTCACCTCCGGCTCGCCCTTTGTGATCGTTCCGGTCTTATCAAGCGCTACAACCTTCGTTTTCCCGGTCTCTTCCAGGGAGGCAGCCGTCTTGAACATAATGCCGTTCTTCGCGCCCATGCCGTTGCCCACCATGATGGCCACCGGCGTAGCAAGCCCCAAGGCACACGGACAGCTGATCACAAGCACCGAGATTCCTCTCGCCAGCGCAAAGCCAATCCCCTGCCCCGCTAAGAGCCACACAATTGTCGTCACCACAGCAATGCCGATGACTGCCGGAACGAATACGCCCGACACCCTGTCTGCAACCTTTGCGATGGGAGCTTTCGTCGCCGCCGCGTCGCTGACCATCTGGATAATCTGCGACAATGTAGTATCTTCCCCGACTCTGGTGGCCTCACATTTCAAATATCCGGACTGGTTCAGCGTTGCCGCCGACACACTGTCGCCCGCCTCCTTATCAGCCGGGATGCTCTCCCCGGTAAGAGCTGCCTCGTTCACCGCGCTGCTGCCCTCCAGCACAATACCGTCCACCGGGATATTTTCCCCGGGGCGCACCACAAATATGTCTCCTCTTTTCACCCGCTCAACAGGAACTTCTTCCTCTTCCCCTGCCTTTAGGATCACTGCTGTCTTCGGCGCAAGTTTCATCAGGCTCTTTAACGCATCCGTCGTCTTTCCCTTAGATCTTGCCTCCAGCATCTTTCCTACCGTAATCAGCGTAAGTATCATGGCCGCCGACTCAAAGTAGAATTCATGCATGTACGCCATCACCCCGTCCATGTCCATCCGCATCTGTGCATCTGTCATGGCAAATAAAGCGTAAGTGCTGTACACATAGGATGCCCCCGCTCCCAGCGCCACCAGGGCATCCATGTTCGGCGCCCCGTGAATCATGCTCCGAAACCCGCTGATGAAGAACTTCTGGTTCACCACCATCACAGCCGTCGCAAACAAAAGCTGGATAATCCCCTGGGCCACATGGTTTTTCGCCAGAATCTCCGGCAGCGGCCAATTCCACATCATATGCCCCATAGACACGTACATCATCGGAATCAGCAGGCAAACCGATGCGATCAGCCGCTTTTTCATCTTCGGTGTCTCATGGTCTTTTAATAAATCCTCCGCCGCGCTGCCAATACTGTCTGCCCTGCTTGCTTTCCCTGTACTTCCCTCGCCCGTCTTCCCGTCTGCTCCGCCTCTTTTTTCCGCGCCGTACCCTGCACTTGTGACGGCGGCAATAACTGCGTCTGCATCCGCCTGCCCTTCCACTCCCATGGAATTGGTAAGAAGGCTCACCGAGCAGGAAGTCACACCGGGCACTTTAGACACTGCCTTTTCCACCCGTGTGCTGCAGGCAGCGCAGCTCATTCCTGTCACTTTATATTGTTCCATATGTCTGTCCACCTCTGTTTATTTATTAATATTTACTTCATAAGTTTCTGCAGAACAGCAACCAGCTCGTCAATCGTCTCTTCCTTCCCTGCCCGGATATCCTCCGCAACGCAGGTACGCAGATGATTCGCAAGCAGCACTTTATTAAAACTGTTAAGCGCAGCATTGATTGCCGAAACCTGAACTAAAATATCCGTACAGTAGACATCCTGCTCAACCATGCGCTTTACACCCCGCACCTGCCCCTCAATCCTGCTCAGCCGGTTAATCAAATTCCTGTATTCCTTCTCTGTGCGTTCCTTTGTCTTACCGCTGCTGCACTCTTTCAAATCTTCCGTTTTATTAATGTCTTCCATCAAATCACCTGCTCCTTCCCTTATTATTAGATTATAAGGTTATTATATACCCACTATAGGTATATTGCAAGGGTTTTTTTATAAATCGAGAAAACTCAAAACCGCCTGCCTTAAATACAACCGGTGGAGCTGTATTTGCATATCGGGAAAAAAAGCGTTATAATGACAGTCAATGTACAAAAATCTTACATAAAAGGAAAACACGCTTATGATACATATTGCAATCTGCGACGATGAGCCGGATTTCATCCGTCATCTGACAGAACTGATCAGACAATACACCCTGGAAACCAGCCAGGATATTAAGACGACCGTTTACTATGACGGCTTAGAGCTTATCGAAAAATACGACCCGTCCACCGACCTTATCTTTCTGGACATCCAGATGCGGCTGGTGGACGGCCTGCATGCGGCAGAACGGATCCGGCAGATGAGCGAATCCGTAGGCATCATCTTCCTCACCACCCTCACCCAGTACGGCCTAGAAGGGTACAAATACCAGGCGGTCAATTACATCATCAAGCCCCTTAAGTACGTCCGTCTCAAGGCAGAGCTTGACAAGTTCATCGCAAAGCGCAGGATAGAAGACAGCCCTTCCGTCGTCGTCTCCAACGATTCCGGGAAATACAAGATCATGCTAAAGAGCCTCCGCTATGTGGAGACTTTTAACCGAAACCTCCTGTTTCACACCGAACAGGAAAATATCATCTGCTACAAGACCATGAAAGAAATCGCCCAAAATTTGCAGGCCCACGGGTTCTCCCGGTGCCACAATGCTTATCTTGTCAATCTTTCCTATGTAAAAAATGTAAAAAAACTGGAGATTGCCCTGATCACGGGAGAGACCCTTCCCATCAGCCAGCCGCGGCGAAAAGAATTCATGGAAGAACTTACGGAATACTGGGGTGACAGACTATGATACGCTTTCTTGATACTGTTACATTCCTTCTGGCCTGCGCCTACGGTTTTGTATTCTTTGTAATCCTTAAAACCTTCCTGCCCCTGAGGGAAACAAAAGGATTAAAGATTTTGGCTCTTTTCATCCTCCTTCCTCTGGCCGATGTAACCATCTACTCCAATGACCTTGCGAACCTCTTGGGAGCTCTCCTCGGGTTCGCCATTTATATTGCCCTGCTCCACCGGGGGCGGCCTCTCCAAAAGCTGACGGCGCTCCTTGTCTTCTACCCATCCCTTATTGCCGTCAATTACCTGATGCAGGACATCGGCTGCCGGCTCTTTTTCTGGAGCACCGGCGCGCCGAATCTAGATTCGGGAGGATGGACAGACCGGATGTGGCTATTGAGTACCGCTTTCCATACCTGCTCTCTGTTCCTTAGGCTCCTGTTCTGGATTGCCGTATGGATTTTTATGAAAAAGTATCTGACACGCATCTCCCAGAGCCTTACAAAACGCATGTGGATCATCGTAGATACCCTTATGCTGGCGCCCTTTGTGGCAATCTTCACCATCATCTACTTTCTGCCGGAAAATGCGGTAATCGTATACCCCATCTGCGCCGCCTCCATCTTTTCAAGTTTTGGGGCCTTGTATCTTGCCGCGTACATAAGCGACTCGCTGCAGACTGCCTACCGAGCCCGGACTTTGGAAAACAAACTTTCCTATTATCAGGAGAAGGTCGATGACGAGAGGCGGATACGCAGCATCTACCACGACATGAAAAACCACCTCCTGGTGCTCGAGGCCCAGTCCGCCCGCCCGGAGGAAGTTGAAACGTCCATCCAGACGCTGAAAAGCCAGATTGAAGTGTACGAGACTTACTATCATACCGGGAATGAATTCCTTGACATCATCATCCGTGATAAAGCACAGGCGGCAAAAGAAAAGAAGATTGACTTCAGCGCCGTCATCCATTTTAAAGACGGTTCATTTTTAGAACCCTTAGACATCAGCGCCATCTTCGGAAATGCTCTGGACAACGCCATTGAGGCAAGCGAAAAGCTGCCGGAAGACTTGCGTCTCATCACCGCAAAAGCATCCCGCATCCATGATATGCTTGTAATCACCGTGGAGAACAACACGCCACCCGATGCACTTTCCATAAAGAACACAAGCAAAGAAGACACTTTCCTCCATGGTTTCGGCCTGCCAAACATCAAAAACGCCGTGGCAAAATATGACGGGGAGTGCATCCCAAGGCAGAAGGACGGGCGGTTTGCGCTGAAGATCATGATACCGGTACCCTGACCTGCCTGCCCTTAACTCCCAATCAGCACTTCCTTGCCGCAAAAGGCAAAGCCGAGCTTGCGTATACGCTGGCCGGCGATTCCTTTTGCGGTCAGAACCGCCTCGTAATTCTTCTCCTCGATCTGCCTGAGCGCTGCTTTCACTGTATCATCCAGTGCTTTCTCGCCATCCGCGGCATCCTGCACCTTAAATTCCATAATTATTGCATCGTCGCCCTGCATTTTCGGCTCAAGCATCACATCATATCTTCCGAATCCGCTCTCCCGGTTAGAAGTAATCGCATAGCGGCTTGACAGCTCTACAATAAGCCCCAGCACAAAACCATGGTAGAATCTTTCAGGCTCACTGTTCTTTGACGGTTTTCTCCCTGCGTCAAAATAACTGAATGTTCCTGCTGCCTCATGCTCCTCAAAATGAATGACTTTCAGATACCCGCTGGCAAGCAGAAGGCTCCAGACTGCCGCCTCGTCGGCATCCAGCGTTTGATATACAATCTGCTCATCTACAGGCGTGACCACAGATTCCCCAGAGAGAAGTCTTTCTAAAGACAGCTTTACATTCTTCGTTCCCTCCCGGATTAATTTCCCCACCAGGCTGTTTGAGCTGGTATTTGCCCAATAGGGACGAAACTTTCCTGTATCAAGGTAGTTAATGATGGATCATGGATTGTAAATGTCCGTTTTGCTGCCAAATGTAAAGCCATCGTACCATCTCTTTACCCTCCCCCGGTTTTCTGTCATCCCCATCTCGTCCAGCGCATCAAAAACTTCCTTTTCTGTAAAGCCAAAGCTCTCTGCGTATTCTTCCGATGTAGTCGTTATTACTTTCAGATTATTCAGATCAGAAAATGCTCATGTTCAGAGTCTTCCCGAATCTTCTGGGGCGGGCGATCAATGTCACATCATCATCATTTTCCCACCACTCTTTAATAAATGAAGTCTTATCTACATAAAAAAGATTCCTTGTCCGCAGCTTTTCAAAATCCTGATGCCCGATTCCTACCGTTCTCGCCATACAATCACTCCCTCCCGCAACAGATATTGGCTATATTATATCTTTCCCCACTGAAAAAAACAACTCTCCACATATTAAAATAATCACTGTAAATATTAGTTTACGCATTTTATATGGCAAATTTCTGCATTTCCTCTATACTGCAAAGCAAGACAAACAAGAAAAGAGGAATTTGACATGAGTATCTTAAGCACAAAAAACCTGACGAAACAATACGGAACAGAGCCAAACATCGTAAAAGCGCTTGACGATGTAAATATCTCCGTCGAGCGCGGTGAGTTCACCGCCATCATCGGCACTTCCGGCAGCGGCAAATCCACTCTCCTCAACATGCTCGGCGGCCTTGACCGCCCCACATCCGGCAGCGTAAAGATTGACAAATTCAATCTGGCCAAATTAAGCGATGAGGACTTGACCGTCTTCCGCCGCCGCCACATCGGATTCATCTTCCAGAATTACAATCTGGTTCCCATTTTAAACGTATATGAAAACATCACCCTGCCCATTCAGCTTGACGGCAAAACGCCCGATGAGATGTTCATCCAGCGCATCCTGTCACTCCTGGGGCTTGAAAGAAAGCTCTACAACATGCCGAACACCCTCTCCGGCGGACAGCAGCAGAGGGTTGCCATCGCCAGGGCGCTTGCCGGAAAGCCGTCCATCATCCTGGCGGATGAGCCCACCGGCAACCTGGACAGCAAGACAAGCGACGAAGTTATCGAACTTTTAAAGCTCACCAGCCGGGAATTTGACCAGACCATCGTCATGATCACCCACAATCCGGAAATCGCCGCCCAGGCCCACCGCCGCATCCGCATCGAAGACGGACGGGTATACGAATAAAGGAGGCAAAAAAGATGACAGCACAGAATTCAAAGCAGGCACAGATGAAAAGCAGAGACAACACGCAGAGCCAAAACAGCCAAAACGCGCAGAAACGAAGTGGCAGACCGCCACACTCTTCCGCCGTAAAGACACTGACGGTACGCAGCTTAAAGAAAAACAAAGGCCGCAATCTGGCAGCCATCCTTGCCATCATCATGACCACCATGATGTTCACTACTCTCTTCACCCTTGCCCAGAGCATGGAAAAGAACATGATCCAGATGTATTTACACCAGTCCGGCACTACCGCCCACTCCACATGCAAGAGCCTGACGGACTCCCAGATTGAGGCAATCGCCGGCCACCCGGACGTAAAATCCTACGGGAAAAGCATCGTCCTAGGAATGGCAGAAAACGAATCCCTCACCGGGCGCCAGCTGGAAATCCGCTATGCCAGCGACCAGTACGCAAAAGATGATTTCTCATTTCCCGAGGAAGGCTCCATGCCGGAAAAAGAGTCAGAGATTGCGCTTGATACCCTCACTTTAAAACGGCTGGGCATCACGCCTGAGATCGGCGCTCCTGTAACTATTAAATGGCGCAAAGACATTACAAAGAAAAAGGTAACTTCCGACACCTTCACCCTCTGCGGATGGTGGGAGGGAAACCTTTCCTCCTACTCCAGCATGGCATGGGTCAGCGAAGATTACGCTTTGAGGATGTGCGGCGGCATCAGCGCGCCTAAGGAGGGGCAGCTCCTCGGCCAGCGGATGATGGGCATTTCCTTTGAAAATACAGAACATATTGAAGAAAAGACGAAAAAGGTACTGGAAGACTGCCGTCTTTCCTCACTGGAATTCAGCACGAATCTGGCATACTCCTCCGAGACCGCCAAAAGCATCCTGGCGGAAAATCTGTCGGTATACGCCGGCATGATCCTTGTATTCCTGGCGGGATACCTGGTCATCTTCAACGTATTCCAGATATCCGTAGCGTCAGACATCCAGTTTTACGGAAAGTTAAAGACACTTGGGATGACCGCAAAGCAAATCCGCAAAGTCATTCTCGGACAGGGGGCGCTTTTATCTCTCGCGGGGATTCCCCTCGGCATGGCAGCGGGCTACGGACTGGGATTTATGCTGGTACCGGTTTTCATCCCTGCCCTTGGAACGGAGTCTGTCGTCTCTGTAAACCCGCTCATATTCGCAGGCTCGGCGGTATTTGCCCTGGCCACAGTGATGAGCTCCTGCCTGCTCCCGGCGCGCCTTGCCGGAAAAGTCTCCCCGGTGGAGGCGCTAAAATACACAGACGCCCCATCCGGAACAAGGAAAAAGCACAGGCGCAGGAAAAACGGAGCCTCTATCTTAAGAATGGCATGGGCAAATCTGTGGCGCAGCCCGAAACGGACTGTCTTAGTCACCGCGTCCCTGACATTGGGTCTGCTTTTGATGACCTTCTTCTATGCAAAAAACGCAAGCTTTGACATAGAAAAATACCTGACAGACCTTGCCGTCTCCGACTTCCAGATAGATGATGCCACAAACAGCTACATCGGAGGCTACAATCCGGAAAGCCGGACTATAAGCGATTCGCTCCTTGATAGGATTTCTTCCTTAAAAGGGCTTGAAAAATCCGGAGCGCTCTATTCAAGAGAGGTTTCCATGCCCATAAGCCAGCAGGCGAAGGACAATTTCCGTAACTTTTACACAAAAGAGGCGCTGGAAGAATTCCAGTCCTACGATCCCTCTTTCCCCCAATGGAAGGAAGGCTTTGACGCAGCCTTAGCGGGAAATGACACTCCCCACACTGTCTACGGAGCAGACGGCCCCGTCCTCGATGCCGCTGTAAGCGAAAACTATATCCTTGACGGCGCCGTTGACACAGAAAAATGGGAAAAAGGCGGCTATGTCCTGGCCATCGGCCCATCGATAGACCCCCAGGAAAACCTCCCCACCTACTCCGTGGGCGAAACCATAAAGATCCAGGGGAAATCCTTTACCGTCATGGCCGTGCTACGCCCTCTGTATCCCATGACAGCCGGCATCCGCCCTGCATTTGATCTGCCGATCATCCTCTCAGCCGACGATTTTTTAGGCATATGGCCAGAGAGCAGCCCCAGGAAATACTACTTTAACATTTCCGATGAAAATATCGAAAAGGCAGATCAACTTCTGAGCGAATACCAGAAGACTGACGCTCCGGGCATGAACATCACATCCCGCAAAAGCATCCAGGCGCAGTATGAGTCCGAGACCCGCTCGTCGGCAGTCATCGGCTACTCCATCAGTATCATCATCGCGTTAGTCGGCATATTAAACTTTATCAACAGCATGGTTACGGCAATCATTTCCCGCAAGAAAGAATTTGCCATTATCCAGAGCGTCGGCATGACAAAGCGGCAGCTAAAGCAGATGCTTACATTCGAAGGGATTTACTATGCCGGGATTACCTTAACCCTCTCCTACCTGTTAAGCCTGCCCCTTATCGGCATACTGCTGCGGGCCATGACTGAGGGCACCGGGTTTTCCACCTTCCGTTTTACAGTGCTGCCGTTAGTAATATGCACGCCGATACTATTAGGGTTTGCGGTGCTCATACCGTATATCTGCTTTAAGAACCTGGAAAGGCAGAGCGTCACTGAAAGGCTGCGGGCAGCGGACTGAATATTTTGCAGCAGCCAAAAGACAAAAAAGAGGAGCGGCTTAACTGGCCGCGTCCTCTTTTTTGTCTTTATTGGCTGGAACTTACAAAGGCAATCAATTCATCATAAAGGCTTGGGTAATTCATACTTTCTTTCAGCATTTCCCAGTCGTCGCAGAACTCTTTCCCATTGCCACATTTTTGATGCGCCTTATAGTCTTTCAAAAAGCGGATGATCAATCTCCGCCTTGCTCTCACAAGACTGTCCCTGTTCATTCCTGTATGTTCAATAGTAGTATGCGCTCTCTTGTTCTTTCCGATTTCCTCATACACTCCTGTCGTTAAATTCAGCCTCAGGTACTTTTCAATATCATCCCCTGCCGGGTCTAAAATAGGATTGTCAAAATCCCATTTTGCTTTTTTATAGCTGGTATTGCAGACCTCACAGCACCAGTGCAAATTATCCCAGTCAAAAGAACACTGATAAAACGCAGGCAGTGATTTCGGCTTTAAATGCTCTATTCTTCCATAAGAACTTGTACCGACAATCGACTCGCAATAGCAGCAATGGCCCTTATACATTTCTTCCAGCGTTTCTTTGACATCATCCTGCCTGTACTTATTTTTGAAACTGTCATCAACTTTCGCATAAGCGCCTTGTTTCTTTATCTCTTCCATCAACTCTTCTGTCCACCGGACAGAATGATTTTTCAAACTCTCCGGCTGCGGCAAACGTCTTACTTTTCTCAATGCTGTTCTCCCAATATCTCATCAATCGTCAAAAAGGCTGCCTCCTCAATCCCAATATCGTCCTCCGGAAGTACCTCGCTCAGCTCTTTTATCAGGCCTTCATACTCTTTTCGGCCAATATCACTCATATCTCCGGCCAATTTCTCCTTCGCAAGTTCTGACAGCCGTTTTAATTTACTCATCGTTTCCGGAGCGCGGTTTCCCGAGTGCATATATTTCTCCAAAACGCTGTCTACCATCCAGCCCTTTGCCGTCTTTCCATGCACAATCTCGGACGGTTTGTCAAGAAACACGTCCTCCAGCCGGAGGGCAATCAGTTTCTCTTCTTTACAGGAGGCAATGATAATCGGCGAATGTGTAGTTGCAATAAACTGTACCTTCGGAAATGTATGTTTTAACGCCTCCACTACTCTCCACTGCCAGTTCGGATGAAGGTGCATATCTATCTCATCAATTAATACAACACCCGGCGTCTTTTCCGTAATGTCGTCCAGCAGATCAGGATTCAGAACTGCCATTCTGTACGCAATGTCAAAAACCATCCCTAAAAGATTGCGGAATCCAGAACTCAATAAGCGTATCGGCAAAGTCTCCTCCCCGTCAGAATATACCAGCTCTTCCGTCCGTTTATCATATGAAACTGTGACACCCTCTCCATCCTGCATAAATTTCATAAAATCCGAAACTGCCCTTTTAACTACTTCATACTCAAGAATTGGTTTTTCCTGCTGCCAGGAAATCTGCTCCATCTTTCTGCACCAATTTGTCAGCATCTTGTCATTGGCCGCCTCTTCCAGACAATCTACATACCCTACTACTCTTGAGTAATCACTTAAAAATGGATTTAACCATTTATCTCTTTTCTGGTTAGAGACCCGTGAAAAGCTCTGATAACTGATGACAGGCAGTACCGAACCTGGATTATCAGCCATAAACTGCGCTGCTTTGCAGATATCCCTGGGCTCCACCGTTGATCGCGAGCTCGTGATGCTCTTTTTTTGCCTGGAAAATTTAAAAGAATGTACACCCCCATTATCTTTATCCCCAATATCCAATTCCAGACGGGCGCTCACGCAGACCGGCGTTTTATAAACGATATTATTAGAGCCCGTTCCGGTAAGCTGGTTTTCACGCCGTATCTCATCTTTTGAAAAATGAATCGTATTCACACCGTCAATTCCCGACAAAAATCCTCCAAGGGCCACTGCAATCGCCTCCAGAACCGATGTCTTTCCCGTTCCGTTATCTCCTATGATAAGATTTACCGCTCTGTCAAAATCAATAGCAGCCTTTTTTATCCCCTTAAAATTTTCAATATATATATTGGATAGATACATACGGTCTTCCTTCCCCCTGCTTTATTCCCACACGTCATTTTTCTCTATTGTAATTAGTTTTATTCCCTGTGTCAATTACAAATCTCCGCATCTATGTGGTGGACGCCAAGGATATGGAAAAACACAGTGCGAATGAAAACTCGGAAGAAGATGTGAAAAAATATGCAATTGTTCATACTACAATAACATTATAAGGATAGTTGAGTTATTAGCCTGCCGCCCCACTCCCTCACACAAAAAAACCTGCGGCGCATCATCTGAGATGCTCCCGCAGGTTTTCGTCCTCATATTCAAACACGCACCGCTCAAACGCATTGATCACATGCGTCTCCTGATACCTGTCATACCGCTTATGGTTTCTCCCGTAAGACATATGTACATGCCCGTGGAGGAAAAACCGGGGCTTATATTTTTCCAGCAGCGCAAGGAACACCTTGAACCCCTGATGGGGAAGGTCTCTCGCATCATTTAGCTCATAAGCCGGGGCGTGGGTCACAAGGATGTCAAAGCCCCTGTGCCGAAAAAGCTTGAACGCAAGCTTTCCCACCCTCCGTTTCATATCCCACTCCGTGTACTGATGCTCCCCGTTCCGGTATCTCATGGAGCCGCCAAGCCCCAGGATGCGAACCCCGTCATGGACATAGATCGCATCATCGATGCAGATGCACCCCTCCGGCGGCATCTCTCTGTATTTTTCATCATGATTGCCGTGGACGTAGAGCACCGGCGCTGAGGTGAAGGTAGCTAAAAAGGACAGATACCTCGGGTCTAAATCCCCGCAGGAGATGATCAGGTCGATCCCCTTAAGCTTTTCCTTCTCAAAATGATCCCACAGGTAGGCTGACTCCTCGTCCGCAATCGCAAGTATCTTCATATATCCCGCTATCCTTTCGCCTTATCTAAGCCCTGCTGCCCTACAACGGCCTTTGTGTGTTCTTTTAATTCCGTCTCTTTCGGGATGGAGCCGATGACATTTTCTGCCAGCCAGTCCATCTCCATAATGGCCTCCGGTGAAAGGGTTCTGTAAGGATGCGCCTGCACGATTCCTTCCTGAGAGTAGAGAATCCCTGAAAACGGATTGAATTCTCCCCTGCTGATGGTATTTTTCAAAAGCTCCACCAGCCGTTTCGTGCCGATAGGGAGGTTTTGAGAGCAGATGACCCCCACAACGTCCGCCGACATCCCCCACCAGTAATTGATCGCCTTAGTGGTGGATGGGTCGTCGTCATATTTCCACGTGCCTTCCATAATGGTACGGATCAGTTTCTCATAGAAATTCCCCCACTGCCATACAGGCATGGCAAGGCTTTTCGGGTATCCGTCATTCATCTCAAAGATGCCGAAATACCTTGACGCATCTTCCGGTATCACCATGTCCTTGCCGGATATGATGGACGCGTCGCTGTTCTTAAAGTTCCAGAGAGCGTCATTGTCCTTTTTGGCGCTCCAGTCCAGGTAAACCGTCGCCCGTGGATTAATCATCTTCGCCCCAAGGGCAAATGCATTGATGTTGGCGATTGTGCCGAAAATCGGGTAATCCGCGATATACGCCAGCTTATCGTTTCTTGCCATGGCTCCCGCGATCGCCCCCATGAGGAACTTCGCCTCGTGCATCCGGGAGTAGTACGTGCGGATATAGCGGTGGGAAGTATTGAGCGAGCAGTTCAGTATCCGGATCTTCGGGTGGGCAATGGCTGCCTTGACGCTGGCCTGGGCAAAAGCAGGGGTCGTGGTAAAGATTAAGTTGCACCCTTCTTCCACTGCCTCCTCAAGCACATCCTCAACCGTATCCACCGTCACATTTTCATAGCAGACCGTCGTAACCTCTTTCGGGAATCTCTGTTCAAGCTGGAGCCTTCCCAGCTCGTGTGCATATGTCCAGGCGGAAGTCATCGGCGATTTTTCGTAGATGAACGCCGCCTTCAATTTCGTCACGCTTGCAGGCAGGAGCTTGTCAAAGATCGTCTTCTCCTTGAAAGTAGGGTCCATCTTCAGGTCAATCTCTTCCTCTTCCTGCAAAAGCTCGAACTCCTCCCAGCTCTTTTTCACCAATCCTTTAAGCTCGCTGGTCGTCATCTCCTCCAGATCCTCATAATCATGGACTTTGATAAACGCAAGGAAGGCATCCCCCGGCGTGCAGTTAAGCTCATCCCCGCCATTTGCCTTAAACTCCGTCAGGAAACGGGTATATATGGAACTGAAAGTCAGCTTATCGTCATCGCTCCACACCTCGTCCGGGTCTTTCCCCACTTCCTTTTGCAGCTCCACAAAGGAGCCTTCCTCTGAAAACCAGACGTAGTTCACCTTGGACAGCTCATAAAATTCCATAAATTCATAGTAGATATTATTTTCCTTCTCCCCCGTCCTCTTCGGCACAATCCGGATCACAGTGCCGGGGATGGACACAACGTCAAAATATTTCAGCACGCTGACCCGCTTATTCCCCTCCAGGACGTAGAACTGGTTCATATACTCGTAAGCCTTGATCGGCTCTCTGATGCCCTCGTCTTCATGGCTCTTGCACAGCGTCACCCACTTCTGGGAAAATTCCGTTCCTACCTTTAAGATCGGCATAAAATTGGCCGCAAAGGCATTGCTCCTGCCCCCCGTCTTCGTTCCCACGATCTGGTTCACCGGAATCTGCACAAGCCCCAGCGGAACCTCCGAGTAAAACCCTTTTGGCGGCAATATCTCGTCTAAAACCTGCAGCGTAGGGAGCTGCCCCTTCATCATCCGGTGCTGGTACTCTCTTTTGCCCATCCTGTACGCTTTATTGTAATCTTCCAACGCCATAATCTATCTCCTTAATGTCAGTACAGTCATCATCGTTTCCTTAATTCGCCTCATTATACACCATATGACGCCTGGTTCACAATAAAAAATAATTTCTTTATTTTTCCATAATTTTATACATATCGCACAAAAATCTCAAAACGGCAGGCGGTACTGCCCGTCTGCCTCCGGAAATTCCGACAGAAACCAAAAGATCCGCTCATTGCCGCAGACAATCCCGCTGCGGCCGCATGTGTCCAGGAACAGCTCCATAAGCCCGGCATTTTGCGGGCTTGGCAGCTCATACCGGCTGCCGTAAGATCGGATGTACCTTTCTTTCATCCCCGGAAACAGGCGGTCAAGCTGCCGGTAAAAATATTCCCGGCTGCCATCCCGGAGGGTAACCCCCATGCCAAAGCAGATAATCCCATAGACTTGTGCCTCGATGCACATATCAAGGATGCCGGAAATATTCTCCCGGGTGTCGTTGATGAAGGGAAGGATTGGGGTGAGCCACACCACCGTAGGAATCCCCGCATCCCGAAACTCCTTCAGCGCCTTAAGCCGCTCCGCCGTCGTGCTGACGTTTGGCTCTATCTTTCTGCACAGCGTCTCGTCACAGGTGGTGAGGGTCATCTGAACCACGCACTTCGCCCTTTCATTAATTTTTTGCAGCAGCTCAATATCACGCAGGATTCTGGCGGACTTGGTGATGACCGTCGCGCCGAACCCGTACCGCCAGATAAGCTCCAGCGCGCCCCTCGTCCGGCAAAGCTCCTCCTCCAGCGGGATGTACGGGTCTGTCATGGAGCCTGTGCCGATCATGCACTTTTTCCGCCTGCGCCTCAATGCCCCCTCTAAAAGCTCCAGCGCATTTTCCTTTACCTCAATGTCCTCAAAGTCATGCTCCATATGATAGCACCTGCTCCTGGAGTCGCAGTAGATGCACCCGTGGGAGCATCCCCGGTACAGGTTCATCCCGTTCTTCGCGGACAATATTCCTTTTGCTTTTATGTAATGCATAACTTCCTATTCTTTCCAGCACCTGCACCTCTCAGTCTGCCTTTCCATCCCGGTTTTCATCCTCCGAAACTATCCCCACATAGATATGGATCTCCGCCTCTTCCATGCAGTCGTCCTGATACTCCTCAAAATCACACTGAAACGTCCGTTTAAGATCCATCTGCCAGATTTCCTGCCATGCCGCGCTTACCGCCTGCACCATATCCCCGCGGACGACGAATTTCGCATACCTCCCGGCAGGAATCCGAAGGCATGTGTACCCGCCCTCCTCCGGCTCCCCGGCCGTCTCACAGGCAACTACCACCGTATAGTCCGCCTTTTCATCCCCGGCGTAATCCGTGTAGATTCCCAGAGCCTTCCCGCCCTCCTTGCCGGGGATGGACTCATAGACGCCCTCGTTGTAAAAACGGTTCCACAGCCCGCCGATGACTACTCCCGCGTCAGGGGAAGTGTTGTTCGTCCTGGCAGAGATGCCGACAGCAATTTTTTCTTTCAATGTCACAATTTCATAATTCATAAGTCAATCCATCCTTTCTTTTGTTATCCTGATCCTAACACGGCAACCACGACAGCTGTATGTCATGATTCTCTTTTCTTTCTACGGTCGAGCCTGGATTTGTTGTCAAATGCACCGAGGTATTCATAATAATCCTGCAGATCCAGCCCACAGGCCCCATCTGCCTCCTCAAGGGAAAGCCCCTTTCTTGACAGGAAGGCCTGGCAGGGATAGCCCTCGCAGGCCGAACAGTCATGAAGTTTCCTTTCCAGGACGCAGGCACGTACCGGACACGCTCCGTCTATCCTGCGGGCATCGTCCTTTTTGCACCGGCATCCGTCGCACTGCATCTTTTCCGCGGGAATGTTCAGGCCGTAATATTTCTTCCAATACTCCGACAGAATGGCGCGCTGGTCATTTTTCTTCACATTTCCCGCAAATGCCTTGCACATGTCACAGCAATAGCCGCACATGGTAGTCTTTCTGTTGGGCGCCTTCTTCACCGCTAAAAGCAGCTCCAGCTCCGAGAGCATGCCCGGCGCGTCCAGGTCAAACATCATCCATTTCCCGTCATGATACGTCTTAGAACTGTCATAGTTCTCCCGCACTGCGGCGCAAAACCTGTCCGCCGTCTCCTCAAACCTCTCCCGCTCTTTCTTCCCGAATATGATCAGCACGCCAACCTTTTCCTCCCGGAAAAAAACGGTGCACAGCGTCTTCCCGCTCCGGCTGTAGCGCACGCAGCTCTCCCAGTCTCTCCCTCCCTTATCCCATATCTGGGACACATTATAGTGATCCAGCACATAATCATTAAATTGCCGGTACATCCGGCAGAAGTCCGTTCCGATAAGCTCCTCAAGCTGTTTTTTTGTATACCTCATCTGCCTATGCCCTCCTTACCGGATGCCGGATCACGGTCTTTAAGTTTTCCGGCCTGCACTTCCTCACATCGCTCAGATAAATCTCATGATGAAAGCGGCTCCCATTTAGTCCGCCCATATCGCTCATATCCGCCACATATCCCTGCTCCTCGGCAAATGCATCCATAGCCCCCACCGTCGCCGGCTCGTCGTCATAAGGCCCCACATGCATGCACTGCACGCATAAGCCCTCCTCGTAAGTGAAAAATTCCACCCCGGAAAAGTCTGCCTTCTTCTTCGCCGCAGCCTCCCCCTTCGCCCAGAGAAACTCCTCCTCCGTCACAAACTCCGGCAGACGGATCATCGAAATCCACTCAAACTCCTCCTTGTGGGAATAGTCAACGCCTCTTACGCCTCTCTGCCACCAAAGCCCCTCTAAAGGCGGCACCACAAAGTCAAAATACCCTTCTATCCGGTGTTCTAAATGCTTGCTCATTTTAATGGTATACGCCGCTCCGTAGAGCAGGCCGACAGCCTGCTTGTACGCGCCGTCCTCCTCATTGGGGTCTCCTTTTCCGCGAACCGCCGCAAAATTCATGGGCGGCACCGTAATGAGCTCCGGTCTCTTCTTCGGCAGGTAAAATTCCCTGTACTCTTTTTTATAGTCAAACGCCATGCTCTCCCTCTCCTTCTCCTTGAATTTTTATATTTCATTGAAGTTCCTTTAATATAACACAAAAACCACGACAACTGTGTGTCATGGTTTTAATTATCAGCAAAATCTTTTTCATATTTCCGCCGTATTCCTTCCGCAAATGCCCGGACATCCGCCCTCAGCTCTTCCGGCTCCAAAAGCTCCGCCCCGGCTCCGAAAGATATAATCCAGGTAATCACGCTCACCTTATCCGCAAACCCGCCGGAAAACAGCAGCGACCCGTCCGGCTCCGCAGAAAAGCTGTCCGGCCCGTAGTCCTCCACAAGCCGCCATTTGTACTCCGGCGCCACCCTGGCTTTTACCTGATATTTGCAGGGAAACAACCTGGCCGCAGAGAGGTCCGGGAAAGGTACGACCCGCTTTTCAAACCCGCCGCCCACAGAAAGGTCCGTCATCCGCCCAAGCTTAAACAGCCGGAAATCCTTCCGCATCTCGCACCATCCCCACAAATACCAGCCGGCCCACTGAAAGAGCAGGTCGTAAGGCTCGACGGTGCGCTCTGAATCCCCCTTCGGGGAAAAGTAAGAAAAGGAAACTTTATGCCCGGAAAGGATCGCCCCGTGAATCAGCTCAATCTTCGGCGAGAGCAAATCCTTGTACCAGGAGGAAAGGTCGATCAAAATGTGGGTATCCCCTGCCAGCAGGTTCGATGCCCCCGCCGACAGCTTTTCCATAAGCTGGGCATAGCGCTTTGTCCCGCTTACGCTGTCCAGGCTCCTAAGCCCCGCAAGGATCGCCTGCATATCCGACGTGCTAAGGAGCGTCCGGTCAATCTTGTAGCCGTCCATGATAGAAACGCCGCCGTTTGCCCCCGGCTCCGTCACCAGCGGGATTCCCGCCATACAGAGGGCGTCGATGTCCCGGTTTATTGTGCGGCGGGACACCTCGAACTTTTCCGCCAGATAAGGCGCCGTCACCTTCTCCTTCTGCAGGAGAACCGACAGGATGCCGATCATTCTGTCAAGTTTCACAAAGTCTCCTCCCCGACGCGCTATTTCTTATCGTACTGCTTTACTTCCACGCTTTTCTTCTCAAAATCAATAAAGAGCTGGAACGCGTAGCCCTCGTCGCTTGTATCCCACACTTCCACATACTTCGGAGACACCTCGATCAGAATCTCCGTATCCTCATGGCTGTACTTGTTGTAGCTCTGCCACAGGTATTTCTCGTACCCTTTCGCAAACACCTGCCCCGGCTCCTCGATGACAAGCCCTTTATTCTCCGCGGTTCCCTCCACCTGGATGCCGCTCCAGCAGAGGGCAACGTTGGGGTTTTCCAAGAGCTGTTTTGTCTTCCGGAAGTTTTTGTCCGTCTTAAACCAGATCTTGCCGCCGTAAAAAAGGCAGCTCACATTACGCACCATCACGTAATCATCCTTGCTGGAGGCAAGCGCCATGATCTGGCTGTTTCCGAGCATGTTAAACATCCGCTCTACCGCCTGCTCATAAGTAATGTCCTTATCCAATACAAATTTCATGTTCTATTTCCTCTCTTATAATTAATTATGTTTGCATCCGCCGTCTTACCGGCTGATAATCCCCTTGATCAGCTTGCTCAACCTCTTGTATACGATAAATGTAACAACGGAAGTCACGCCGAATTTGATCAGGTTAAAAGGCAGAATACCAAAAACCGCCATGGTAGTCACATTCTTCATCGCCGGATTGACCGCCGTACACATCGCCACGAAATCGCTCATGGTCATTCCCGACAGATTCGCATAGAAGGGAATGATCAGATACAGGTTCGTTATAACCGCCACTGCCGACACGATCACTGTGCCGACTGCCATGCCCGCTGCCGCCGTCTTCTTCGTCTTATTCCGGTGGTAGATAAACAGGGCCGGCAATACATAGCTGGAACTTAAGATAAAGTTCTGCAGCTCCCCCGTTCCCAGGGAGAAAGACCCCTGGATCACAAGCTGCAGGAGAATCTTTACGATGATAATGCACACCGCCGCAAAAGGCCCGAACATAAATCCGCCCATCATCTCCATAAGCCCCGACAAGTCAAAAGACATAAACGGAGGCATGAACGGAATCGGAAAACGGAACAGCATAAGCACTGCGCTCACCGCCCCCATCAGCCCCACAAAAGCGATGGTTTTCACCTTCATATGGATATCCCCGGCTGTCTGGACTGTCTTTTTCCCTGCCGCCTTAGCTGCTGTCTTGGCTGCCACATTTGTTTCATTGAACTGGTTCATACTGAAATCTCCTTTCTTTTTTGGAAACCCGCCTGCAAAAGACGGCCTCCCCTGTACAAAAATAACCCGCGACAATAATATGTCCCGGGCACGTAAATGCAGAAAATGTCTTTTCTCATCCGGACTGTAACCGTCGGTTCCGGAATTCACGCCGTCAAAGACATGTCACCGGATCAGCCGCCAAAGCGGGTCATGGACTATACCATCGGTAGGGACTTGCACCCTGCCACAAAGACTTTCATATTCAGTTTTCACATTGAATAGAGATTGCAGTAACATCATCTGCTGATGATTATTATAACCCTGTGCAGGGCAGATGTAAATAGGTAATTTCAAAATCGTTGTTATTCACGGCCTTCACTCCCGCCTATAGCAGCAGCCCCGGAGACAAACACGGTTCCGTCCTCCACCCTGAACTTCACCTCTCTCCCGGCATACGACATCCCGTACGCCCGCTCCGGGTCATTCTGGTAGGAGGGCCTGGGGTCCTGGGAGAGAACCTCTTTTAACACCGAAAGCTCATCTGCCGAAAACTCCTCCCGGCATTTGTCCGAAAAGGACACCTCCAGCCGGTAATTTTTCCGCTCTGCGGCAAACCCCTCCTCCGCCTCCGGGTGAGCGTCCACATATGGAAGGTAAGGCTTGATGTCAAAAACAGGCGTTTTGTCCATCAGGTCCGCACCCGCCACATAAAGTACCGGCCCATCCTCTTCGCTTATCTCCACCCGGCAAAGCCTGACGCAGGAAAGCCCGATGGGGTTGGGTCTGAAAGGAGAGCGGGTGGCAAACACTCCCACCCGCTCATTTCCGCCGAGCCTCGGCGGGCGTACCGTCGGGCTGAAATTCTCCCGCACCGCCTCCGAAAACTCCCACAGCAGCCAGAGATGGGAAAACTGCTCAATCCCCCGCACTGCCTCCGGGCTCCGATACCTTTCCTCAAAGACGATCTTCCCTCTTGTGTCCGCAAGCCCGCTCTGCCTGGGTATTCCGAATTTCTCCGGGAAATCTGTCCTTATCCGCGCAATCGGGCGGAATATAATCTCATCTTTCATACTTTGAAATCCAATTCTATAATTTCAGGCCCCGATACCGGTTCATGCAGGCGAATATCTCTTCTCTTCTTGGCATGGCCAGATTCCCCGGGATATCCCCCTGGTTCCTCACTTCTTTTCCCACAATTGCCGCAAAGCCCTTCTTCTCAATCTGGGCAAGCAGGGAGCCGATCTGCTCCTGCACAGTCTTTTTCCCGTCAAATCCGTCCTCTTCCATCAGCTTTAGGATATATCCAAGACAGGTAAGCTGCTCGCTGTCCGCAAGCTGCTCCACATATCGCAGGTCTACCGTGTCATGGCCAAGCTGCACGCCGTCTCTTCCCATGGTCTTAATCTTGATCCTTCCTTTGTGGAACACGCCCGGATTCTTCTTCGGCTTTCTCACATACTCCGGCGCAGGTGTACCGTCCTGAGGGTAGGAAAGCCCGGGATACTCTGCCGCAGCCTCCTTCGCCGCCTCCGTGATATCCCGCGGCACATAGCGGTCCATCTGCACGATCTTGTCCGCCACCTGGAAATACGCGCCGGAACTTCCCGCAACCAGCACCGTAGAGATGCCAAACCGCTCATAGATGGCTCCCATCCGCTCAATAAACGGCGTAATGGGCTCCATATCCCGGTGGATCACCCGCTGCATCAGCTCATCGCGCACCATGAAATTCGTCGCGCTTGTATCTTCGTCGATGAAAAAGGCGCTTGCGCCCGCCTCCATCGCCTCCACCACATTTGCCGCCTGGGATGTGCTGCCGCTGGCATCCTCCGTATAGAATGCCTTTGTGTCCTTTTTATTTGGCAGGTCATTGATGAACATGGAAATATCCGTATGCTTAATGCTCCTTCCGTCCTCCGCCCGGATTTTCACCGCCGCAGCGTCCGTCACGATATACTCTCTCCCATCCCCGGCAATATGAGGATACACGCACATTTCCAGCGCTTTAAGAAGAGTCGATTTCCCGTGGTACCCTCCGCCCACGATCAACGTAATCCCCTTACGGATGCCCATGCCGGATATCTCCCCTTTATAGGGAAGGTTCATGGTCACCCGCATGGACTCCGGCGAGGCAAAGGCCACCGCGCCCTTCATGGGCCGCTGGGAGATGCCGGATTCTCTCGGCAGGACGGAGCCGTCCGCCACGAAAGCTACCAGCTCCCGCTTGGAAAGCTCCTTTCTTATAAACTCCTGATCCTCTGAAAGCTCCATCACCCGCTGGGCTTTGGCGCTGTTGATATTCTGGTAGAGCAAAGACTTCTCCACGCACTCCGGCAGGAAATCAAAGAGAATCTTTATCAGCTCCCTTGCATTGATCGTCCTTCCATTTGCAGGAAATCCCGCCTCAAACCGGACGATGATATCGCCGTTTGCCGGATTAAGGGCGCATGCGCTGCGCTCTAGCACCTCCTGCCCGCATCTCGTCACCGATAGGATCCCGCTCTTCCCGGAGCCTTTCGCCTGAAAAGAATATTTCCTCGCCTGTTCCTCAAAAAGCCTGGTCAGATGATCCTGCAGGGCAATCCGCTTATGTTTCTTATCATAAAGCTGCTCCGGAAACCCGGCAGTCTTCCCCGAAACCTCCACATGAAGCTTTGAAGGAGCCGCGAAAGGATCTCCCTGCACATGGTCAATGTACAGGACATATTTCCCAAAACGGTAACTCCCCTTCGTTCCCTTGTAGGCAGGATACCCCTTTCTGTCAATATCAAAAAGCAGCTGCCTTAAATCATTTGCTGTATTCATCAGTATTACATCCCTTCATATATTTCTCTCTTCCGCGCGTCCGCACCCAAATGCATCAAGCGCTTTATCTTTAAAGTTTTAAGCCCCGGCTAGTACGCCTCGGCCTCCGCCCTGGTCATCCAGAAATGAATCCCCGTGGTGGAATCCTGCCAGCGGTTCTCGTTAAAATCCTTCACTTCCACCCATTCGCCTTTTTTATAGACAAAATTCTCATCCACCAAAGACCATGCCTCGTCAAAATTCTCGGTAAAGTCAAAGCTTTTAATCGTAAGCACCTTCGCCCTGCTGCAACGGCAGGATGGCAGGGTTGCGGAAGTCCGCTTAGCATCCGCCGGAATAAGGAGCTGCACCATCCGGTCATTGACACATTTCTTGTAGCCAAGAAACGCCCCCTCCTCCGGGCAGTGGAGCCTGAACCACCGCGTATTCTCATCGGATAATATTCCCTCAAGATTGGCAAACTCCAGCACCGCCCCGTAAAGATCCGCCCCCTCGATGCTGCATTTCCTCATATCGCAGTAACGGAAAGATGCCGTCGTCATCTTCGCGTTTTTAAAGCTCGAGCCCCGCATGGAGCATCCGTCAAACAACGCATTTTCCACAGAGCTGCCCTCAAAATTCACTCCGTCCAGCACCGTATTCTGGAAAGAGCTTAGTGTAAAATCCATGTGGTCAAGCTCCATCCCGCTCAGATCCATGTTCCAGATTTCCTTCTCGGTAAATGCAAGCCTCTCCCCGGCCTTCCTTCCCGCCACTATGCTCTTAAACTCCTTCTCCGACAGCCTCTCCATAAAAGCACCTCCTAGTCATCTGCCAGCCTCTTATCCCATGATGCTTAAAATCCGCCCCGGCCGACGCCCCTGGGTTTACAGATCCACAATCCGCGGGCGGTGATGGGCATAGGGAAGGAATTTCTTGATCAGGTCCTGGGTCTTAAACTTCAGATGCGTCGTATTGATCCCTGTATTGCACACAAAATACTCCGCCTCCGCCACTTCCTTATCAAGAATAAGCTGCACATAATCATCTTCATCGTTCAATAATCCTACAACGCTCGCCGACCCCGGCTTTGTCCCAAGATACTCCATCATATGCTCCGGAGACGCAAAGGACATCCGGGAAACCCCCAGTTTCTTGCTGAAAGACGACGTGTCAAATGCCTTGTCCTCCGGCATCACCAGCAGGAAAAACGTCGTTTTCTTCTGGTTGCACAAAAACACGTCCTTGCGTACCGGCGCCCCAAGCACCTTCCCGATATCCGCGCACTCCTCCATAGATGCCGCCGGGTCGTTGTCCACCCGCTCAAAAGGAATCCCAAGCTTTTTAAACACCTTATATACTTCCTGCTCAAGGGGAACCCTCTCGCTTACATTCTCCGGCGGTGTTGTCACGATCTCACTGATATACATTGTCTCTTCCTCCTCTGGCCGCACACAGCGGCAGTATTCTTTAAAATTATATCACTCTGCTTTCCAAAATCAACATTTTTCAGGATTTCCCCTCAAGTTCTGCAATCCGGGCAAGCGCCTCCCATCACCTCTTCAATGTTTTTGCAGATGTCGTAAATCTGCTCATACATGGCTCTGAAGTCCGGATACTTTTCAATGACGGCAATGATTGCCTCCGGCTCATCCATACACAAAAATGTAAGCCACGCCTCTAATCTGCCTTCGATTTTTATATTTTTATTGTGCTGGATTTCCTGAAAGATGTCAAGAGGCACGAAAAGATAAAAATAAGTATTGGAAAATACTGCTGTAACTTGTTTGCCATACACAAATTCCTCCTCTAAAAGTACATACAAATGCCATTTTTCCCGAAATACATCTGTTGGATAAACTGCCCGGAAAAGGGCGATGCGATAAAGTGTCTTTATATCCTGAACGGATAAGAAGTTCGGCAGATTCGCCTCCCTCTGATGTCTCTGCATTATAACACGGCGCGGACCGCAAGGCAAGAAAAAATTTTAACAGAAAAACTGCCATCCCGCAATTGACAGGCCCGCTCTTTTTCAATATACTAATCTCCAAATACACGAAAGGACTATATTCACTATGAGATATATCTTAGCCTCTGCCTCCCCCCGCAGAGAGGAACTCCTTAAAAAGACAGGCATCTCTTTCGAAATCATCCCATCTTCTATAGAAGAAAAAATCACAAAAACCGTACCTTCCGATATCGTTATGGAGCTGGCCGCCCAGAAAGCCCATGCGGTATTCCGGGCATTTAGGCCTTCCAGGACTGATTCCCGCACATCCGGAAAAAGCTCTGAGGGCCTTACTGTCATCGGCGCGGACACCATCGTCGTCTACCGGGGCGAGATTCTGGGGAAACCTGCCGATAGATCCGAGGCCTACGACATGCTCTCCATGCTCTCCGACCGCACCCACCAAGTCTACACCGGCGTTTCCCTCATTACCGAATATCACGGGGAAACTACCGTAAATACATTTTACGAAAAGACAGACGTGACCTTCTACCCTGTCCACAAGGACGACCTGCGCGTCTACGTGGAATCCGGCGACCCTCTGGACAAAGCCGGCGCATACGGAATACAGGGAGATTTCGCCATCCATGTAAAAGAGATCAAGGGAGATTACAACAACGTAGTAGGACTTCCCCTAGGGCGGCTCTATCAAGAGCTACAGCAGATAATGCACAACTAACCCGCCAGATCCATAGCATAATACTTCTCCGCCGCGTCCGCGATGGCCGCCCTCATAATGCGAACCAGCTTGTCAATCTGCTTTTTTGTTACAATAAGCGGCGGTATCATGCGGTTTACCCTGTCTCCGATGGCAGTGATCAGCACCAGCCGGTCAAGACAGCCGTGCTTTACCTCTTCGGCGATGGGGATATCGTACTCGCATCCGACCAAAAGCCCGCGCCCTCTCGTCTCTGTCACGTGGGGGAGCCTTGCAAGCTGCTTTTTCATGTACTCGCCCATTACATATGCATTTTCACTTAAGTTCCTGTCGAGAATCTCCGATACCGACGCATAAGCCGCCGCACAGGCAAGGGCATGGCCGCCGTAAGTTGAACCGTGGGTTCCGGCGGTAAACGCTTTCGCCACTTTCTCCACCGCGCAGCAGGCGCCTATTGGCATGCCGCCGCCCATCGCCTTCGCCATGGACACCGCGTCCGGCTTTACCCCGTAGCCCATATACGCCATCGGCGCACCCGTGCGCCCCCACCCTGTCTGTACTTCATCAAAGAGCAGGAGCATCCCATGTTCGTCACAAAGCTTTCTTAAGCCCTCCACAAATTCCTGATCCGCAGGGTGCACGCCTCCCTCTCCCTGCACCGGTTCTATCATAATGGCGACAGTATTTTCCGTCACCTTTGCGGCAAAGTCCGCAAGATTGTTATATTCTGCATAGGAAAATCCGGGGAGCATGGAGCCGAAACCTTTCTGAATCGCTGTATCCGGCTGTCCAGTCGCCGCCATTGCGCCGTAAGTCCTTCCGTGAAAGCCATTTTTAGCGGTAATGATGTGATAATGCTCCGGCCCGAAGTTATCTGTGCCGTATTTCCTCGCCATCTTAATCATGCACTCATTGGCCTCCGTTCCGGAATTCTGGTAGAAGATCTTATCCATTCCGATAGTATCGCAGATTTTCTTCGCAAGCAGCGCCTGCGGAACCGTATACGGATAATTAAACGTATGCACGATATCCTCAAGCTGATCTTTAATCGCTGCCACCACCCGTTCATTCCGGTTGCCCGGGCTGTTCACCGCAACGCCGCCGTAAAAGTCAAGATACGCGTTGCCTTCCTCATCGTATATGTACATCCCTTCCGCCCTCTCCGCGATGAAATCGTACCGCTCATAAGTCTCTACCATGTACCTGTCTGCCATGTCTTTCAATTCCTGTGCAGTAAGCCCCGTATCTTTTAATCTCATTGCAAATCCCTCTCTTTCCTGATCTGTTTTTGTACGCATTTAAAAAAAAGATGTCGCACTCATAAAGTACGGCACCTTTGCCCTCAACGATTCTAACTATAACCTCCTTTTTCACATCTGTCAATACCCTTTTTACAATATAAGCCAAAACAGGGTGTCCTCACAGGACACCCCATTCATTGCACATATTAGTTATACTTACGTTTTCTAGCAGCCTCAGATTTCTTTTTACGTCTCACACTTGGTTTCTCGTAATGTTCTCTTTTACGAATCTCCTGCTGAATGCCAGCCTTCGCACAGTTTCTTTTGAATCTGCGTAAAGCGCTGTCTAACGTCTCGTTTTCTTTAACGATTACATTTGACATAGTCTCACACCTAACCTCCCCTCCAGTCCTATATTGTGCATTATACGACTGTTCGGGTATATTTTTGCACTACATAAGATTATATCACATTTTCAGCTCACGTCAATATTTTTTTGCCAATTTACGGCATGTATTACATTTTCTTTTTTCCTCAGTGTACACCAGAGAAACTAATCTGCAAAACCAACCAAAAAACTGCACCTAAATTCCAATGTCCGCCATTGAAAATATAGATTTGCGCCGACAAAATACACGGCAGATGAAACATGCGCCATTACTGCCGCATCTTCCCAATAAAATCATCCATAGATTCCGCCTCTCTTGCCGCCTCAAGCCATGCCTTAAGAATCCCCATATCTGTCTCATCCTCAATCCTTCGTATACCATCACCGCGCCGAACATAAAGTTATCTTTGATTGTAAGTTCCTGTACCCTCAGTGAACAAAGGGCGTGTGTTCCTTTGTTCACTGAGGGTAACCGTTTCTTTTTTCTCATATGCTTTCCTCCGTTTATTGCAGAGGAATCCTTGGAAAAAGTATATCACAATGGTTTTCCGCTTTCAATCCTACATTTTATTGCAAAATCCTCCCTTTACTTTCCGTATCCCATTTCCACCTTCCTTACCGTCTTGAACTGCAAATATTTCATAACGGCTATCTGTACAAGCGCATAAAGCAGGCATATGCCCCCTCCGTACATTCCATACAAAAGCATATCCTGTCTGTCAAAATATCTCAGCCGGAAAACGATCAATGTAAATACCAGGCTGACCGGGGCCGCGATTCCAAGAGGAATCTTCACAAACCTGTCTATTTCCTTTTTCTCCGCCCTGATCCTTTCCTTCTGGCGCATGCCGATGCGCTCCATAAACTGATACCTGACTTTCATTTCCGGGAATTCAATTTCGACTTTCATGTACAGCAGCAATATGCTCACGATCAAAAGCATGATGCAGATAAATCCATTCACGATTACCTCAAATGCATGCTCCATCTGCCGTTTTCCAACAGCCTCCCTCCTAGAATAAGCGCTGTCCACCAGCGGGTCCAGCGATTCGTCATATGCATGCGCCTCGCGGAAACGCTTTACGATCTCATCCGCCTTCCCCGCATATTCCTCCGGTACATTTATGAGCAAAAGCTGCGTCGGCCCTTCATAGATGTTATCATTTAAGCCCGCATTGCCTTCCTCTGCCGGCTCCCCGGTATAACGGTCTGTCGTCTTCCAGTTATCTTTGACCTTTTCAAAATAAGCATCGGAAAACACTACCAGGTTTTCATATTTCCCCTGCTTAAAACAGCCGATCAGGCTTGTCACTTCCTCCCCGGCGATTTTTTTCTTCGGGTAATATTTCTCATAATTATCCACATCATAATCAGTCAGCGGCTGACCGACATGCAGATACGGGCGCGTCGTCAGCATATACCAGTCCAGCGGCTTTGCCCTGCTCGCCTGATCCTGCTGGTACACAATATGGATGCTCTCCCCTTCTGCATCAAGCCCCAGATCCTTTTCGGCCTCCTGTCCGGCAAGCCTTTTCAGCTCCCGATATGTTGTCTCTGAAATACCGATATTCTGCCCCTGCTGCTCTATGATTTTTCTCGGAGGGTCAAGCCTTTCCGTGTTATCGATCGTAGTCGCCCGCACCATCGGGTAAGCCGTCACCCCGCCCTCGCACTGGCTGCGGAATTCGTCTGCCAGCTCTGCATCCTTGCTGTTTGCCAGCAATACATAATCATACGGATATAAGTCTTCCGGCTCTGTGGCAATAATGCCGGAAGTCACCTTCATCGCAAAAAAGAACAGAAAATATATATGTATCATCACCAAGATACCTACATAACGCGCCGAAGTGCCAAAGCGGTGGCGCAGCATATGCATCTGCGGCAGCGTGCGGAGATAATCGCCCAATCTTTTCTTGCCTTCCTCCAGCCGCGCTCCCCAGAAATTGTATATGATGATCAGCAAAGCCAGAATAAATATGCTTAAAAACGTAATTCCCTCCGCCGCGCGGCGCTGTGTGTAGCACAATATGCTGCATGCCGCAATCACGCATCCGATTCCCAGCCACCAGTATTTGAATTTCCCCGGCAGCTCTTCACCCTGCACCATTGCTCCCCTGACATCCATCGACCTCTGGGCAGCCTGCATGTCATGGGAGAACCCGAATGCAAAAAGGAAAATGATAAGCATCCCCCCTACAGTTCCCATGTACGCACTCATCCCGGCAGCCCCCATCTCCCCGACAGACGGATATATCTTCTTTATCAGCATACATAACAGCCGGAGGAACACGCCTCCCGCCACCAGCCCGATGCTCACAGACACTGCAAAGCAGCCAGACATCTCTGCAATCCACACCACAAAAAAGTCATGGCTCCTGACTCCCAGGATATGGAAAATCCCTGTATTTCCCACCCTTTTTCTCCGATAAACAGAAAGGATGATTGTAACAAGGAACACAGAAACCACTACCGATACCAGAAGGAAATCACTCATGATCTCCAGAAGTCCAAGACCCAGCACGCCGGATGCCGACTCACTGTAGCTTGCACTGAATATATTTCTGATCCCAATGCCTGTATACAAAAAAAGCGTTGACAGAAAAACCGAAAAACATAAAAAGAAAGCGTCTTTATAACGGCTCTTTAAATCCTTCCACAAAATAGCATAGTACAGCTTGGAATATCTGCCTGGGAAATATAATCTTTTTTTCCGCTCTTTCCGGTACAGTTCTTTCTGCTCCCTTTCCTGCTTTACGATACGCGCCGTCTCATCCCATGTTTCAAACATCTTTCCCGCCAATATCCAGACCCCGGCAAGCACAATGAACAGGCTGTAAAAGCCAAGGATCTGCCCCGGAAACACGGAAACCAGGTCGCCCTGGTCTGTCTGTGCATAGGCACCATAGCCCAGATCAGTCATAAGTCCAACTGCCAGAATAACCAGTACCAGCAGTTCCGTCCTCATATAGCCAAAGCCTCTGACTACAAAATGTTCCTTGACAGAGGCATACGCATAGAGCAGGCTCAAAAGCTGCATCATTACGATCACAACCGCTATAAGCCAAAACATGGCAGGTATTAAATATGACTCTCCGGACAGTTCCTTTGAATTCCCCAAAAATGTATGTATATATGCCTTCATATGGCTTTTTACCCTGAAATCCCTGATCAGGTATATCCATATATTTATCCTGCCGTCCTGTGACTGTATCCACGGAAAAAAGACTAAAATCTGCATCAATACCGCCATGGTCACATCACATACCTGTTTTTTATTTAACCCGGCTCCTTTCTTCAACATCACCTCTGGCCCCCCCCCTTAATCTTTACAGCATTTAAACAATAAGTTTCCTTAATATTGCAACGATATCTTTAGAAAAAGTATAGCACAATGATTTTTTTCATTCAATCAATATTCTTATTCAATTCAGGTTTGAATAGTTGTCCGCGGAAATGCTGCCCCATATCGTTTCCCTTTCAATCTTTTTTATCCGGTACCGGCTGTACTGCTCGTTAAACTCCCCGGAACCTGCCGCCACATTATACAGCATATCCCGATATTTTCCCGTATGCACTCCCTGAAAGATCAGTTCATAGTCGCGCCTGTCTGCAATCTCCTCCCCATCATCCGCCGTCTGCTCGATAAACAGGTACATTTCATCATCTTTAAGCCTCACAGAACGGCCGGTCATCTCCTCAAAAGTGCTCTCGGATATCCCCACATGCTCGCTGCCGGCAAACGCCGCAAGCCGGATGATCGGGTAGGACGAACATTTCCCTGCCGCCCTCTCTGTAAATTCTTTCGCATACCCTTCATCCTTTTCCTGCCCGAGCCATACATAATCGTAAGGGTACGTGCTCCGATCCTTCTCCAAAGGCAGATTTTCGATAACAGAACACGCCAAGTAACCCATGATCAGAAAATGCACTGCAAATACCATGGAGATAAAAAGCATATTGCTGTTATAACGGTGATAGAGCTGATTGATCTGCAAGATGCGCCTATAGTAAAAGCCCTGCCTTCTTTTCACCGCATCCAGCAGAAAGCTCCCGCCAAACCCCAAAATCAGAAATCCCGACACCATCCACTGTATGACGGCATACAGCACACCCGCGTCCGTCCGGTAATACTGGCGGAAAGCATACGCATACAGCGCCGCCCCCGCTGCCGCCATAATAAGCCACCGCCATCACAGCCAGGCTCGCCGCCAACGTAAATCCATACGTTTTCGCATGTACCGAATGGGAGATTTCATAAGTGACATCAACACTTTTCAGTATTTCCTGGCACCCGATGACAAGCCCCTTCCCCAAAAGCAGCCCCATGCATACAGAACACAGCCACCCGATGCCGTACTCCGACAGCACCATCAGGTATAAAAGCCTCCTCCTCATTCCGAAAGTCATAAACATGCTGTAGCCTTTTACCCTGGATTTCATATAATATTTCATGGAGAAAAACATAAGGAGCGTCGTGATGATAAGCATGACCGCTCCTGCAATCTTAAACTCATACCTTGACGGACAAAGTCCGCCTGTTCCGCAGGAACCTGTATTATGGGATGCCCTGTGGGTATAGTCCAGAAGATACGAAACCATCTCATCCCTGATTCCGGAAAGCAGGCACTCACGCAGGGCAAAAAGCGAGAAGAATAACGCCATCGCCATCGTTTCACTGACAAAAAATACAAGATAGTTTTTATATTCGACCGAAAGTTTTTAATGATTATTTTTTTTCAGCATTTTCTCTCAATCCTCCTCCCCACATACCCCACAAACACTTTCTGCACCCCATATTCCGCCGCCACGTACGCCCCCGCGATCACCGCCCAGTAAAGCCACACCTTCCCTCCCAGCACGACTCCCCTCGCATCTTCCCTGAGGATATGCATCCAAAGATACGGGGCCGACAGCGCAAAAGCCGCCGTCACCGCGATGGCAGGGGTGCTCTGTATCTCCGCGCTGAGCGTCTTTTTCCTCATTTTCTTTCGGATTCCCATGCACTCTAAAAATTCATACCGCCTTTCATAGTAGGGAATCTCCGACAAAGTCTTTATCATCAGGGCAAACATCCCGCTTAAAAACAACGTCGCCATAATAAACAGCTTATTCGTAAGCTTGAACAAATCTGCCTTTTCAAGCTCCTCAACCGTCTCCTCCGTGATATAAAGGCTCCTTTGCCGCGAGCTGGTCCACTCAGAGTCCTTCACCCCATGCTTTTTTACATAGCTCCTAAGCTCCCCTAAAGCTTTCCGCTTACTCTCCTCCGGAAAGGCAAACATCGCAAGCACCGTAGCCTCCTTCGGATTGTTTAACAGCCTCCCTCGCTGCTCCTCAAAATACGCGTCCGAAAACACGATCACGTCCTCACAGTAATCCATGATTCCGTACTCCCCGAACCAATTCTGGGTATGCACCTCCTTAATCTCAAACAGATTCTCCTTATCCATCTCCAGCAAAACGCTGTTAGGATCATTGATCTGCTCATTCAGCTCTTTCGTCAGCCTCCCCGGCACCATCCACTCATTCAGCTCCTCGTACATGCCGGAAGAAACCGGTTTCCCCGGCAGGCTTTTGCACTCGCTCACGGCACATATGACCTCCCGCCCCTCAAGGCGTGCATCCCTCTTTGTCAGCTCCTTATAAGCAGATGCCGAGATTCCGATGTGCTCCGCATTGAAATAATTCGTCACACGTATCATCGGCATCTCCTTTGCCTCTCCGCCGTATTTTTCCGCCAGCCCATCACAAAACGCCCTGTCTTCCTCCCTCTCCTGCGCCATCCACACCGCGTCATAAGGATAATGCCTCTCATAATCCCCCATAGGAAACATCTCCGCCATCCCCGCCACGCAGTAGCTAAGAGCCAGGAAATGGACTGCCAAAAGCATCAGCAGCACTAAAGAATTGCTCTGATACTTACTGTACAGGCGGTTCAGTTTCAGTATATGGCTCATATAAAAATTCTCCCGCCCATGCAGCATTTCCAGCACAATCCCGCCGCCGAACATCAAGATCAGAAAAGTTCCCCCGATCCATTCCATGTGGGCATAGACAAAAGGCCATCCCCTCACCACCGACCCGGAATACTGAAAGCGCCCCACCAGGAGCAGCAAGATTCCTGCAAACACCATCACAAGCCAGCACATACTGCGGGGTCTTTTCTCCTTCGTCTCCTCCCCCGCCATCAGGCTGCCAAGCTCCCGGTTATCCGTCCACACAAGAAGAATAAACAGCACCGCCGCCATGATCCCAAGGCTCACCCGAAAGGTCATCTGGTACACGGAAACACTCACCTTTGCCGCGCCCACATATTCCGGGAACGCAAAGTGCCACCCGTATAAGACGCCTTTAAGCAGCGCCGTTCCCGCTAAAAGCCCCAAGCCTGACGAGACAAGCCATCCAACCAGATATTCAAACGCCATCATTGCGTACATCACCCGTTTCTTCATGCCGATAATGACAAACAAGCTGTAGCTGTGAATCCGGACGCGGATATACTTCGTCATGGAGTACACCATCAGCGCCGTACTGAAAATGGTGACCGCCCCGACAGAAAGCACGATGTCATAAGCGCTGCTCTCCCCATCTACCCCGCCCTTTAAGATCTGCGCCATCACCGAATACATCCCCCAGAACACAAAAAACTCCGCCACGCCCACACTGTTGGCAAGAAAGAAGAGGATGTTGTTCTTCATATTGCTCTTAAAATCTTTAAAAATAATTCTGTATCTCATAATAATCCTACCATTACAAATCCGCCATGCGTCCCAAAACTTCCTGATAAAACTCTTCCTTCTCCCCCTCCCGTTTCAGCACATCCAGTATCTTCCCGTCTTTCAGCAGGATGATTCTCGTACAGTGGCTTGCCATCTGAGGGTCGTGGGTAACCATGACAATCGTCTTTTTATACTTCTGGTTAATCCGGTTCAGTGCGCGGATTACCGTCTGCCCGGACTTTGAGTCAAGATTCCCCGTAGGCTCGTCCGCCAGGATCAAGTCCGGATTGTTGATGAGGGCGCGGCAGATTGCCACCCTCTGCTTTTCCCCGCCCGAAAGCTCGTAAGGATTTTTATTTAAAAGCTTTCCGATGCCGAATTTCTCCGCAAAGTTTCTGGCGCGTTTCTTCATGACGGCAGGCTTTTCTTTCCCCAGGATCATAGGCAGCATGATATTTTCCTCCACAGACAGGCTGTCCATCAGATAAAAATCCTGAAAGATAAATCCAATCTGTTTCCTCCTTATATCCGCAAGCTGATCCCCGTAGAGCCCTTTCGTGTCCTTCCCCATGAACTTAATCGTTCCGTCCGTCTGCTTGTCGATCATCCCAAGCACCTTAAGGAGCGTCGTCTTCCCGCAGCCCGACTTCCCCATGATTCCCACAAACTCCCCCTTGTCCACCTTAAAGCTTATGCCTTTTAATACCTTGATGTCCTCCTCCGAACTTTTCACCGCTGACTTCCGGTAATTGCGTATCAGCCTCCGCACTTCTAAAACCCGCATCTGCCCTCTCCTTTCGCATACCGGCCGCATCGTATTTGGCTAAATACAGCCGTACCGGCATATTTTCATGATTCTATACAACCCTCTCGATTCTTCTTATCTCCCGCTCTGTCAGGAACGCGATTATAAGGACAAGTTCCGCGTACTCGCAGATGGCAAAGGGGATGATCCGTTTCAGCATGAATATTCTGTCTGCCGCCTCGTAAAACCGGGCGCTGAAGGCTCCCCAGATCAGGCCCGCGCCCACTGCGGCCGAGATAAGCGCCGTGACGGCACAGTAGACCCCCATCTCTGAGCGCAAGATCCTGCGCCGCTCCTTTTTTCGCATCCCCATGCAGCTTAGAAACTCTTCACGCCGCTCATTTGCGCGCCGCTCCGTCATAAGCTTGATCTTCACCAGCAGTATGCAGGCAAGGAAAAACAAGGGGATTAGAAACTCTGCCATCACTCTTTTCATATTAAGCTCCGCGTGAAACCTTCTCTGGGCATCTTCTCCCAGATAATAGCTTTTCACCCTGGCATCGTACTCTTCATCCTTCCGGTGGCGTTCCTTAAAGGCTTTAAGCCCTGCCTCAGCTCCTTTAAACCCCGCCTCGCCGGCATTTGCCAGCACAAGCTTTGTAGGCCCCGGGTAATCTAATTTCATTACCGCCTCCCTGGCCTTCTCAAAATAAGCATCGGAAAACACTACGATATTCTCCCGCTCCCCCTGGCACATAATACCAATCAGGGCAGAAGTCTCCTCCCCCGCAGTCCGGAAAGGCTTTGCCAGCTCATTATCCCCCCACTCGTCAAACCCGGCGCTGTAGGAATACACCGATCCTACATAATATTCCCCGACCCAGTAATCAATGGGCCTTGCCTTTGTGCTTTTATCCTGCTGGTGCACGATGTAAATCCCCGCCCCGTTCTCGTCAAACCCCAGCTCTTTCTTCTCATATCCGGGGTTCTGCTTTCGCTTTAATTCATGGTAAGCCGATTCCGATATGCCGATATTCTGGCTGTATATCTTCGCCGTGTCAAACCGCCCCGGCTGCTCGCCCCGGTTTCCGATGACCCTCACCATAGGGTAGGCGCTTACCTCTGCCCCTTCTGCCTCAGAAAGTTCCCTGATAAACGCGGCATCCTCCCCGCTCTCATCGGCAAGGCACACCAGTCCGTAAGGGCTTAGGCCCTCCCCGTCTCCCACAAGAAAGACAGAAAAAAACTGCACCGAGAAAAGCCCCACGATGCAAGACTGCAACACGCACAGCCCAAGCATGTACCACGCGGCGCTCTTTGGCTTATGGCTGAAAGAATGCTGCCGGAATATCCTGCTTAGATACCTCCCGTTTTTTTTCTGCACCTTTATAAACTTCGCAATCCCATGGCGCAGCGCCAGATATACCCCTAAGAACGCCGCGATCACAAGGTCTATGTACTCATAATTCGCATTGTACGAATACTCCCGCAGCGCGCCCGCCGAAAACAGGAACCCTCCCACAATGAAAAAAATGTGGAACCTTTTCGGCATCTTCTCCCCCACTGCACTCAGATCCGCAGAGCTCCCCATGCGAAGTCCGACAAACAAGTCATGGGTCACAAAAAAAGTGGCGACATAAAAAAGCGCGATCACTCCCACCGACGCTAAGATAATCCACGGCGAGAACCAGTTCCCGGCGCCTCCACCAAGCCTTCTTTCCAAGATCTCTACAGCCAAGCCTCCGCAGACACCGCCTGCAAGGATTGAGAGTCCTCCTCCCAAAACAATCTCCGTTCCCATGCAAAAATACATCGTACTCCTGCGGATGCCCAGGGTGGAAAATACCCCGTACTCCGGAATCCTGCGTTTCAGATAATATAAAAGCAGAAGGACAAGCATAAAAAGCCCCACCGCCCCAAGCTCTAACAGGCTGCCGAGAAGAATCTTCCCCGCCCCCACCGGATACCCCACCTGCAAGGACACATCCCCCTCCCTTATCACCTGCTGCAGCCCAAATCCTGCGAACACCACCAGAAAGACAAGGGCATTGCAGAAAAACAGCATGGCGTAGTCCTTGAGATTCCTGCGGAAATTTTTGCAGACCGCCTCGTAGAAAAGTTTCGAATACTTCCCCGGAAAAGCAAGGCGGCGTTTCCGCTCCGCCTTTTCCCGCCGCTCCTTCTGCCTGTAGGCATACATCTCCCTCAAAGACTCATCCCAGATTTCCATCATCTTTCGCCCCACGCACTCAAAGAAACTTCCCATTAAAAACACTGCCGGGAACAGATCAGCCTCCAGCTCATTCTCACAGATTTTCCCTGGCGTGCACATGTATTCTTCCCGGCAGGCAAACATGATCACAACGCACACGAAAAGCACCCCGTAATTAATATTCCATTTTTTCCGCAAAAGCACCGCCGCAACATAGAAGACGCTCAAAATCCCGTACACAAGAAACAATGTAAGGAACACCTGAAATCCCCCGCCGTAAGCCTCGTCAAAGGGAACCCCCGCAAGCTCAAGCACTCCCTCAGTTCCCTCCCGCCGCCACAGCGCCGCAAAGGAAAACAGAGAATAGCGTCTCCCGCCAACCATCATCCACGGATAAAAAAACGCTGCAAACACAAAAAGGTACATTGCCACAGAAAAACGTCTCTGGATCACGTCCATCTCTCTCTTCTTTTTCATCCGCATAACCCCGCCAGCTCATTGTATAGATAAAAAAATCCAACCATCGCCATAATCACCGCGTACAGTGATTTCAGGAAAAGCGACAGCGTCAAAGTATAATCCGAAAATATCCGGAAGTTCTCTCCCTTGCGCTTTTTAAGCGCCCAGATGGCCAAATCGCAGATAAGGAACAAAAAACATCCCATGATAATAGACGTAAACTGGAGGAAAGTTTGAAAATCCTCCTGCATATTCAGCTCATCATAAGACATGAACTTCCCGTACCAGGGCAGCTCTGTGGCATTTAAAAACAGGTTCTTTACTTTCATCCCAAGGCATAAGAAGAAAATGTTAAAAAACACATCCGCCCACAAAAGCCTGTCCATAATCCTCCTCCGGACCCCGGTCTCGATCTGCTCCTTCCCTTCTTTTAAAAGCTGCTCCTCCACCGCCGCAAAATCTTCCTTACTCTCTTCCTCCAGGGCCGGAAGTTTCATCATCTGGTACTCCCTTCTGCACGCCTCGCATTCTTTTAAATGCTCCTCCACAAGCTCCCTGCTGCCCTCAAGGCATACGCCGTCAATATAAAGGGGCAGCAGATCCCGCACAATCTCACATGTCTTCACAACCGTCACCTCCCATACGCTCCGCAATCATCTTCCTGGCGCGAAAAAATGTCACCCGTCCCCAGGACTCGCTCTTTCCAAATATTTTCCCGATATTCTTAAAGGACATCTCGCCCATCACACGCAATAAAAACACCTCCCGGTAAGGCTCCGGCAAGCCGTGAAGGATACGTTTCGCATTCTCGCCGTCCTCTTTCCTTATCATCTGCTCTAACGGCACTTTCTCCCCGGAAGGCAGCTCCTCGTCAAGCCTCTCCGTCCTGACTCTGTTCTTCCGGCACCACGCATAATACTCAAGCTTTGCAATCTGGCACAGCCATACAATCGTCTTCCCTCTCTCCTGAAAACGTCCCAGCTTTTCAAACGCTATGGCAAAAGTCTGCTGCGTCAGCTCCTCCGCCACATCAGGACTGCCCGAAATCTTTAAGAGATACCGGTATACCTCCATCAGATGCCTGCGGTATATCGCCTCAAAATCCTCCACATGCTCACCTCCCTCCATATATAAACGTAGCCATGAGCAAAACTTCACACATTCAGTATTTATGCGGATTTGCGAGGCATGGCAACCTCTTTTATCACTC
>OFFY01000203.1_pt1 | contig 61672 bp, 59 predicted proteins | sample 1521481 | NCBI WGS metagenome assembly OFFY01 (sample SAMEA3504117, study PRJEB24116) | mouse gut metagenome | biome: mouse gut; feature: mouse-associated habitat; material: faeces | place: Denmark | collected 2011
TGGATGCCGCGCAGACACAAACTTGGGATTGAAAATTTTTAATTTTCAATCTTATCTTCCATGATTTCTTCTGCCATATCGGCGATAAAAGTGAAAAGTTCCATTGCTTCCTTTGATTTTTCCGGCCCTGCTTTTTGGGCCAGCGTGTCGATCAGCTGCAAGCTTTTGGCGTGCTGTTCCTGAAAAGATTTTGCATTCGGATTCAGGTAAATAAAGACCTGCCTCTTATCCGTATCGGAACGGCGTCTTGTGATAATATTTTTTTCTTCCATGCTTTGCAATGTCCGGTTCATCTGTGATTTCAGCATTTTCGTCTGACGGCACAGATCGGTGGCGGTTGTCGTTCCGTTTTTATCCAGCCGTTGGCGCCGGTGCAGGATATTACAGATAAGCGCTTCATTATAAGGCATTTCAGAAACGATCCTGTCGTTGCACAGTATGGTAGAAAGCCTGAGCCATGCTTCCAATAATTCTTCATTCATATATATTCTCTACCTTTCGTTTTTCTTGTATAGAACTTAAAAAGTTCATAAAGTGAAAAGTTCACAATGTGAAAAACAATTCATATCATATAGCAATTAGGGAGAATTGTCAACAGAAAGTGTATTTTTTTATGGAAATTAATTTTGACAGAATGGGATATGACGGGAGAGAGCAGGGGAAGGAAGCGGCGGCAGCCTGGAACGAGCCTGGCCTGGGATGGAATTTTCTGCTGGAGTTACCAATCAGATTTCACTAATGAAATAGGTAAACGATGTGAAAACGATCGGGTCGGAAGCAACGGGCATCCTGCCCGGCGCTTCCTGAAATTGCCCTCCATGGCAATTTCACCCTGGGCTTTCGACTATTTCATAAGTGAAATGACTGATTGTACACAACAGCAGAAAATCCCATCCCAAGCCAGGCTCGTTCCAGGCCGCCGCCGCTTCCTTCCCCTGTTCTGTTCCACTATATCCCATTCTGTCAAAATTAATTTTCATGTATTTTTTTCCAAATGTATGCAATTAAATACAATTAAAAATGCGAGGGGCTGTTGAATATAGGTGGTATGGGTGCTATAATGAGAACAAAAGTAACGGCGCATATCTATGAGTAAGGTGGTATGCGGAAACAGTGCGACAAGGGTAGTATGATTGGAGGTTATTGGTTATGAAGAAAATGGTTATGGCAGGGCTTGCATGTATAGCGGCGTTTTCCATGTCCTTACCGGTATCTGCACATGAGCCGTATCATTGCGGCGGTCAGAATTGTGCTGAGAATTACTGCTTTATCGATGAGGATGGAGACGGGATCTGCGATAACAGCTGGTGCATGGATGCGGAAGGAAACAGCGTATGCGGCCATGGGAATGATGCTTGCGGTTATTTTATCGATGAAAACGAAGACGGAATCTGTGATCATTGCGTGAACCAGCAGGCAGCTGCCCAAAGCAGCCGTTCGGGCAGAAGAGGGCATCATGGACGCGGAGGACATCATGGGAGAGGACATCACTAAAAGAAGCTTTAGTGACAAATAATATCAGACAGACAAAAGTAAAATGCTATGCAGAAGATTCGCCGGCTGCATAGCATTTTTTGTGTGGAAATGAATCCTGTTGTTACTGTAACTTAGAGTAGCCATATCCGTTCACAAGCGCGCTGATCGGCTGCCCCTGTTTGCAAAGCGGGCATTCATTGGGCTTGTGGCTGGCATAGTTAGGGATGTCCTGTGTGGAAAAAATGGATTCGATAGGTATTCCGTCCATTTTTGTGATGGCGCTGAATACGGCAGAAATACCTGCTACTTTGCCGCCATGGTAAAGCACGCTATGGTAACAGTTTTCAAGGGATTCGCCGGTGGAAGCCGTTCCCATCAGGATAAATACATTTTTCTTTTCCAGCATAGGTTTGTAATTGTCACGGAATACGATCTGCCCGCTGATGATTTCCGGTTTGATGACGTATATGGTCTGATGGGCGTTCATGGATACGATGCCGGTTTTGGTCAGTTCTGCAGCCAGGTAAGCGCCGATGACTTCTGTGTTGTCAAGGCAGACGATGGTATCCACGATTGTCTGCATGGTGTATCTTTGCGCCAATGTTTCGGCAACGGCCGAAGCTTCCGAAGCCCTTGTTTTCAAAGTAGTCATATCGAGGTAGCGTGTGATATGAGAGTGGGGAGTAACGAAATGGCCGGTAAATACCTTCATTTTAATCCGCCGGTCCGCTTTCGCAAGAATTTTCTGCATGTTTGCTTCCATATGTAAACCCTCCTTTGACTTGTTTGGAATATTTTATATTATATCATAGATGGAAGGAAACTTATATAAAAAATATACTGGTAAGGGAAAAAAATTATTGTTTATGGCCTGACGATTTTACATGGTTTTTACATGGAGATGTTTTTGATTTTACATGAGTAATATAGAATGAAAAAAATGAGAAACTAAAGGGAAACGGTTTTACGGCTGCAATGGGCGGCGGAATGTGAGGTCATTATGGATTTTTTTGGGATTCTTACCATGGCGGGAGGACTGGCGTTTTTTTTGTATGGCATGGATGTTATGGGCAGCGGGCTTTCCAGGGCATCCGGCGGCAGATTGGAAATGCTGCTGGAAAGGCTGACGAACAGCAGATGGAAAGCTGTTTTGTTAGGCGCGGGGGTGACGGCGGTAATCCAATCGTCCTCCGCGACAACGGTTATGGTGGTCGGCTTTGTCAATGCGGGGATCATGAAATTGTCTTCGGCAGTGGGAATCATCATGGGGGCAAATGTGGGAACGACGGTGACGTCCTGGATCCTGAGCCTGGCGGGGATCGAGAGCAATGATTTCTGGCTGCGCCTTTTAAAGCCTTCTTCTTTTGCGCCGGTGCTGGCGGCGCTCGGAGTGATATTCTTCCTGTTTTCCAAAAAGGAAAAATTGAAAAATGCGGGAATGGTTTTTATTGGTTTTGCGGTGCTGATGTCCGGGATGGAAACGATGTCGGGGGCGGTGAAGCCTTTGGCGGAAGTCCCGGAATTTACAGGCATATTGACCGCATTTTCCAATCCGGCCCTCGGAGTGCTGGCGGGGATGGTTCTTACGGCGGTGATCCAGTCTTCTTCGGCATCGGTGGGCATCCTGCAGGCATTATGCGCAACGGGGGCGGTATCCTATGGAGCGGCCGTTCCGATTATTATGGGACAGAACATCGGAACCTGTGTGACGGCTATGATTTCGGGAATCGGGGCAAGCAGAAACGCGAAGCGGGCGGCGCTGATACACCTTTATTTTAATTTGATCGGTACGGTGGTTTTTATGCTCGTATTTTATGGGGCGAATGCCATAGTAGAGTTTGATTTTATGGGGAACAGCGCAAACGCGGCAGGGATAGCGGTTGTGCATACTATATTTAATATTTTTGCCACGGTGGTTTTGCTTCCTTTTTCTGCATGGCTGGAAAAACTGGCCTGCCTGACAATCCGGGAAGAGGAAAAGACGGCTGCCGACGACAGGGAAGAAACATTACAGATATTGGATGCACGTTTTCTTGCGACGCCCGGGCTGGCGCTGGAGCAGTGCCGGGCAGCTGCCGCAGATATGGCGGATTGCGCAAGGGAAGCGATTTTTCTGGCTATGTCGTTAATTTCCGGTTATAATGAGGAAAAAGCGCAGCGTGTGGAAATGCTGGAAAAGAAAGTGGACGATTATGAGGATGAACTGGGTTCTTATCTGGTAAAATTAAGCGGCGGAGACCTGTCGGCGAAGGAGAACCGTATTTTGTCGCTTCTGCTGCATAATATCGGCGACCTGGAGAGGATTTCCGATCACGCGTTGAATATTAAAGAAGCGGCGGCCGAGCTGGCGGAGAAGCAGTTGTGTTTTTCCAATAAGGCGTCGGAGGAATTGAAGGTATTTTCCCAGGCGGTAAGGGATATCGTGGATCTTTCATGGAAGGCGCTGGAAGAAGAGGATCTTGAAATCGCGGGAAAGGTGGAGCCTTTGGAAGAAGCGATCGATTCTTTAAACGCGGCAATAAAAAAACGGCATATTAAAAGGCTGCGAAAGGGAAAATGCACGATCGAAATGGGCTTTATCCTTTCGGATATTACGACGAATTATGAGCGGGTGGCAGACCATTGTTCCAATCTTGCGGTCAGTCTGTTCGAAGTTGCGGAGGAAGAGTTCGGAGCGCATGGCTATCTGGATCTGATCCGCGGGGAGGATCATCCGGAATTCGGCGAAGATGTGGAGCGAATGAGGGAAAAATATATTTTACCATAAAGGAATGAAAAAGGATGGCTTTGGTATATATTGTAGAGGATGATGGGAATATCAGGGAGATAGAGGCGTTTGCATTAAAAAATGCGGGATATGATATCCGGGATTTTGCATGTGCAAAAGATTTTTACCGTGAAATGGAACGGGAGAAGCCGGACATTATCCTGCTGGATATTATGCTTCCCGATGAAGATGGCCTGGCGATAGTAAAGAAGCTGAGAAGCCTGGCGGGAACAAGGAGCATACCAATTATTATGGTAACGGCAAAAACGTCGGAAATCGATAAGGTAAAGGGGCTGGATACGGGGGCCGATGATTATATGACGAAACCTTTTGGGGTGATGGAACTCATATCGAGAGTGAAAGCATTGCTCAGGCGGAGCCAGGCGTCGCAGGAAAAGTCCCTGCAAATAGGAAAGGTCTGTTTGGACGAAGAAAGGCGGCTTGTGACGGTAGGGGATGAGCCTTGCGAACTTACCTACAAAGAATATGAGTTGTTGAAATTGCTGATGAACAGGGCCGGTATCGTGACAACCAGGGATATGATTCTGGACAGGGTGTGGGGAACAGATTATGAAGGGGAGTCGAGGACGCTGGACATGCATATTAAGACCTTGCGCCAGAAATTAAAAGGGGCAGGGGAGATGATCAGAACGGTGAGGAACGTTGGGTATATGTTTATGATGTAGCGAAGCTGCGGCAGGGGGCGGGATGAAGAGAAGAATTTATATACAGATGACGGCGATTGCGGCGATTGCCAGTTTGGCGACGATGCTGCTGGTAGCTTTTGTCTGTTACGAACTGTTTTGCGGGCAGATTTTGGATGATTTGCGGACAGATGCTTATTTATTAAAAGAAGCGGATAATCTGGAAAATATTTTTAAATCCGATGAGATCGTTTCCGGCCGATTGTTGCGGGTGACATGGGTGGATGACCGGGGAGCGGTTATTTTTGAAAATTATGCGGATGCCGCAGGGATGAACAATCACAGCGGCCGCCCCGAGATTGTGCAGGCTCTGGAAGAGGGGGAAGGAGAGGCGGTACGGAGATCCCATACGGTGCAGAAGAATTCTTTTTATTATGCGGTCAGGCTCGAAGACGGAAGCGTGGTTCGCGTAGCAAAAGAGGCGGACAGCATATGGAGCGTTTTTGCAGGAATTTTTCCGGCGATGCTGGCGATTCTGGCTTCACTGCTCATTCTTTGTATGGTGATCGCCCGCTTTTTGATTAAAAGCCTGTTGGCGCCGATCGAAAGAATCGCGCAGAATGCGGAAGATCCTGTGGAAGAAGAAGCTTACGAAGAACTCGTCCCCTTTGTGGCGACCATTCGGAAGCAGCATGAGGATATTTTAAGAAATGCGGGAATACGGCAGGAATTTACGGCAAATGTATCCCACGAACTGAAGACGCCCCTGACGGTCATATCGGGTTATTCGGAATTGATTGAAAATGGGATGGCCTCCGGGGAGGATATCGTCCGGTTTGCAGGAGAGATCCATAGGAATTCCAATAGGCTGCTGACATTGATCGACGACGTGATACGGCTTTCGGAACTGGATGCATCGGAACGGGAAGAAGAATTTGGCATGATTGATCTGGGAGAGATCGCGGAGACTTGTGTTAATATGCTGCAGATTCATGCGGAAAAACACGGGGTGGATCTCCGGTTTGAAGGAGAGGGCTGTTTTGTTTATTCGGAAAAACGGATGATGGAAGAGCTGGTTTATAATTTGTGCGATAATGCGATCCGTTATAACCGTGAAGGGGGGAAGGTAAGGGTAGCGGTAAGGAGTGAAAAGGGCCGGGTTCTTCTGTGCGTGGAAGATACGGGGATTGGGATCGGGAAGGAGCATCAGGAGAGAATATTCGAGCGTTTTTACCGGGTAGATAAAAGCCGGTCCAAATCCACGGGCGGGACGGGACTTGGACTGGCGATCGTAAAACATATCGTGGCTAAGAACCGCGCCGTGCTGGAGCTGGAGAGCGAACAGGGGAAGGGGACGAGGATAACGGTTACGTTCGGCGTTTAGAATGGCTCTATTCAAAAAGCCTTCTGCGTTTTTTTAGGGAGGAAAAGAAAATTTATAAATTTCTTATGTTTTTATTTTATCATGGAGCAGGAAGAGGGCCAGAACGTTAGGGAGTACCATGACAGCATTGATCAAATCCGTGCATTCCCATACGAGATTCAGGGGGATGACTGCACCGATATAGATCATGACGATATAAATCAGCTTATAAACGCCGATATTCCGGTCGCCCCATAAAAAGGCGAATGCTTTTTCGCCAAAATAGGACCAGCCGATCAGAGTAGTAATGGCAAAAGCGGCGAGGGCGAGGGAAAGAAACTGGCTGCCGCCGAAGGGAAGATAAGAAAAAGCTGCGTCGGCGAGCCCGGTTTCGTTCACATGGAGCAAAGATTCCGGGTGTTTCAGCATATTGGCGACGATTACCAGGCCGGAGAGGAGGCACATGACTACGGTGTCCCAGAATACGGCGGTCATGGATATGTAAGCTTGCCGGGAGGGATTCTTAGTGCCGGAAGCAGCCGCAGGAATGGCGGAAGTGCCGATGCCAGCCTCGTTGGTAAAGAGTCCTCTGGCAATGCCATATCTTGCCGCCTGTTTTAAAGTATAGCCGGCGGCTCCGCCTATGACGGCGTTCGGCGCAAGAGCGCATTTTAGGATGAGGAGGATGGAACGGGCGAGGACATCATGATGAAGGAAAAGAAGGATGCAGCAGCCTCCGATGTAGAGGATGCCGAGGACGGGGACGATCTTCATGCAAATATTTCCGATGGAGCGGATGCCTCCTAATATGACAAGACCGGAGATAAAGGCAGCGGCGATTCCTACCAGATGGGGCGAGAGTCCCCAGGTGGAAGAGGTGGTCTGTGTCAGGGAATTGGCCTGGGTAGTGCATCCCACACCGAAAGCGGCGCATACGGTGGACAATGCATAAAATTTTGCCAGAGCCTTATGATGCAGACCGTTTTTCAGCACATACATAGGGCCTCCGACAAAAAGGCCCTCCTCATTCTTTTCTTTATACAGGACGCTTAAATAACATTCCGCATAGGAAGTAGCCATGCCGAGGATGCCTGTGAGCCAGCACCAGAAAACGGCTCCGGGGCCGCCCAGGGCGACGGCGGTGGAGACGCCTATGATATTGCCGGTGCCGAGAGTTGCGGCAAGAGTAGTCGCCAGGGCTCCAAAGGAGGAAAGATTCCGGCCGGAACCGTTCTGTTTTTCCGGAGTGACGGACAGAAGCAGGGCTTTTCCAATGCGGCGTTGGGGAATACGCAGTTTTAAGGTAAAGAACAGATGGGTTCCCATAAGCAGGAATAAAAGCGGGAAACTCCACAGGAAGTCGTTGATCAGGGATAATAGTTTCAAAATATAACACCTGTACGTTTACTTATTTCTAATATATAAGAGTGACTTGTAATATATGTTTGCTTTTGATATGATTAGTGTAGAAAGAAGTTCTAATTGCTTTAGCAATTTAAGCTCACGCCAGCGGGCGTTTCGCTAAGAACTTCTAGACTTGCTTTGCAAGTCTTTCTACACCGAAGAATGCCCCAAATGAGGGCATTCTTCCCGTGGCCGGTTAGTGTTTTGGGAAAGGGCGGCATGGAGGTTGGCATGGATGGACAGAAGGTAAAAGAAGAGGTGAAGAGGCTTGGCGGCGGGGCGGAAGAGAGTGAAGAATTTCTGGAAGAGCTGGCGGCAGGCCTTGCGGCTTCCCCCGGGATAGGGGAGGAGTTTCTTTTTTTTGCGGAAACGGGAGATTTTTCCTGTAAGGCAAAAATAGAAGGATATACTTTGGTGGATATTCTGGTATGGCAGATTGATCATTTTAAGGCGCAGATGGATAGAGGAAATACCGGTATGAGGAATAATGGAAGCAAAATGGTATTAAGAGCCTTTGATACGATGCTGAAGATGGAAAAAGAACCGAAAAAATATAAGCAGCTGATGCAGACGGAGACAGGGACGGATTATCCGGAAAAATATTAGGGGATGGAGCTATGGGCGTAATTGACAGTCAAAATGTAAATGAAATCATCCGAAGGACGCTGAGTATTATTAATCCAAAAATCATAGCACATGGGGAGATCGTGGGTTATATGGTTTATAAGATGCTGGAGTCCGAGGGGCGCTATGGCGAACAGGAACTTCTGGATTATGCGATGCTTGGGATGCTGCATGATATAGGGCTTTACCGGGAAGATGGCCTGCATAATGTGGCAGACTTTGAAACGGCGGGAAGTCCCTGGGCCCATTCCATATATGGCTTTCTTTTTTTGAAATATTTATCTCCTATGGGGGACAAGGCGGAAATAGTGCTTTACCATCATCTGAATTACAGCCGGTATGGGATGGTAAAAAGCCGGTATTCCCATATTACGGAATGCCTCGCCCTGGCGGATAAGATGGATAATTTTATGCGTTGCAGCGAAACGAAGATAAAGGACGATTATTTTTCAAAATATCGTAACACTCAGTTTTCCGGGGAGGCGCTGGATCTTTTCCATAAGGCGGAAAAGAAATACGGGATAACGGCGAAGCTGGCGAGCGGGGCGTACAGGGATGAACTGAATGATATTATGTCGCGGGGCGTATTTTCGGAAGAATATAAACGAGGATTTTTGGAGATGCTCGTTTACAGCATTGATTTCAGAAGCGAGCATACGGTAGTACATACAATGTCTACGGTGAATTTTGCCATGCAGCTCGGGCGGCTGATGGGGCTGGGGGCGAAGGAACTGCAAAGCTTGTATTATGGCGCGCTTCTGCATGATCTGGGCAAAGTGGCGATACCGCTCGATATATTGGAATCGCCGGGAAGGCTGGAAGAAAAGGACATGCGGGTGATGAGGGCCCATGTGAGGATCACGGAGATGATTCTTTCCGGTCTGGTAGATGAGGAGGTGCTGGAGATTGCGGCAAGGCATCATGAAAAGCTGGACGGGACGGGATACCACAAGGGACTTACGGAAAAGGACTTGACGCTTCCGCAGCAAATAGCGGCTGTGGCCGATATGTTAAGCGCCCTGTATGGAAAGCGCAGTTATAAGGATTCTTTTGACAGCGGAAAGATACGGAAGATTCTGCAGGAGGATGCGGACAACCATAAGATCAGCAAACAGACGGTGGACTGCCTGATGGAACATTACGATGAAGTGATCGAAAAATATGAGGAACAGAAGGATGAGACCATAGGGCTTTATTTGAGCATTAAACATCAGCAAGAAGAAATCAGCAAAAGGCTGAAGCGGATCGTGCCTTAGGGGGGAGGATGCTATGCAGATCATTATTGTTGGTTGTGGGAACGTAGGTTCTACAATCGTGGAAAAGTTGAGCAAAGAGGGACATAATATAACGGTTATTGATACGAAAGCCGATGCCATTAAAAATATTACCATTAATTACGATGTTATGGGGATGGTGGGAAACGGAGCCGGTTATTCCATGCAGAGGGATGCCGGGATAGAAGGCGCGGATCTGATGATCGCCGTGACCGGATCGGACGAGCTGAATCTGCTGTGCTGCCTGATAGCGAAAAAAGCGGGCGGATGCCATACGATAGCGAGAGTCCGCAATCCGGTTTACAGCAGGGAGATTAGTTTTATCAAGGAAGAATTAGGGCTTTCCATGGTTATTAATCCGGAAGATGCGGCGGCCATGGAGATTGCCAGGGTGTTGAAATTTCCGTCGGCGATCAAGATCGATACCTTTGCAAAAGGGCGGATTGAGCTGGTGAAATACCGAATAGAGGAGGGATCTTTCCTCTGCGATAAAGCGTTAAAAGATGTATCCGCCGGGACGAAGTGCGATGTACTCGTCTGCATGGTGGAGCGGGAAGAAAATGTATATATTCCTGACGGAAATTTTATATTACGGGCAAAGGATGAAATTTCCGTAGTGGGATCGGTGAAAAACAGCGTCCGGTTTTTTAAAAAACTGGGAGTACCTACGATGAGGGCGAAGAGCGCTTTTATTGTAGGAGGCGGTGAAACGGCGTATTATCTTGCAAAACAGCTGATCTCCATAGGAGTGTCCGTAAAGATCGTGGAAAGGGATATAGCGAGATGCGAGGAATTGAGCGAGCTGCTGCCGCAGGCGATGCTTATTCACGGAGACGGCACCGACAGGAATTTGTTGATGGAAGAGGGGCTCCCGAAAGCGGAGTCCTTTGTGGCGCTGACGAATTTTGATGAGGAAAACATCATGCTTTCCCTTTTTGTGAAAAGTATTTCCAAAGCGAAGCTGATTACAAAAGTACACAGGATCGCGTATGATGAAATTATCGGCGGACTGGAGCTTGGCACCGTTATTTATCCGAAGTATATTACGGCGGAGTCCATCGTTAAGCATGTTCGCGCCCTCCATAATTCCATAGGGAGCAATATTGAGACGCTTTACAGGATGAGCAATGACAGGGTGGAGGCTTTGGAGTTTATCGTTAAGGAGGATTCTCCGGTGGTGGGAATTCCTTTGCAGGAACTGCGTTTAAAACCCAATATGCTTATTTGCAGCATCAACCATAAAGGGAACATCATAACTCCGGGCGGGCAGAGCGAGATTGCCGTAGGGGACACGGTGGTAATCGTTACAACGATAACGGGACTACATGATATTAAGGATATATTAAAGCCCTAGTGTGAGAAAAACATTAAGAAACACTAAGGCTGCAAGGGACGCAGCCTAAGAGTTTCTCAATGTTTGGAAGAATGCCCAAAATACGGGCATTCTTCTCGTGGACGATTGGTGCCGCCGGAAAGCGGCGTACGGAAAAGAGAGGGAAGAGATATGAATTATTCGGTGATCCGTTATATCTTGTGCAGAGTATTGGAGTTTGCCGCTTTATTTATGACATTGCCTTTATTGGTTGGATTGATTTATGGAGAAAGCAGCGCCTTTTATTTTCTGTATGTAATCTTGGGCTGTCTGGCGGTGAGCCTGATCGGCAGGAGGTTTAAGCCAAAAAATCAGGTGTTGTATGCAAAAGAAGGGTTCGTGACGGTGTCTTTAAGCTGGATTCTTTTAAGCCTGGTAGGGGCGCTGCCTTTTTATTTGAGCGGTGAGTTTCCTACGTATACGGATGCTTTATTTGAAACGATATCGGGTCTGACGACGACCGGGGCCACGATACTTACCGATGTGGAAAAACTGTCGAAGTGTATCCAGTTCTGGCGGTGTTTTACCCACTGGATCGGAGGCATGGGGGTATTAGTGCTGATTCTGGCGGTGCTTCCTTTGTCGGGAAGCTATAACATGCATTTGATGAGGGCGGAAAGCCCGGGGCCGAGCGTAGGAAAGCTGGTGCCCAAGATAAAAAACACGGCGATGATCCTTTATGGAATCTATCTGGGGATCACGCTGATCGAGATCACCGTCCTGATGTTTGCCGGCTTAAATTTGTATGAGGCAGCCACCCTTACTTTTTCCACAGTGGGAACGGGCGGATTCGGTCTGCTGAATTCCAGCATCGGAAGTTATTCCATGACGGTACAGACGATATTCATTATATTTATGCTGCTGTGCGGGATTAATTTCCAGGTGTTTTATCTATTGCTGATCAAAAAACCGAAGGAAGCATTTGGCAGCGAGGAACTCAGGTATTATCTCGGAATTGTCCTGGCAGCGGCCTTACTGATTGCTTTTAATGTAAGGGGATTTTTTGCAAGCGGATGGGAAGCGTTCCATCATTCCATGTTTCAGGTGGTGTCAGTGATGACCACCACGGGTTTTGCCACGTTGGATTATAATGTATGGCCGGAATTTTCCAGGGCCATAATATTTCTTCTGACGTTGTTAGGAGCCTGTGCGGGAAGTACGGGAGGCGGTTTTAAGGTTTCCAGGCTGATCGTGCTGCTGCGTTCTATAAAAAATGAAATATTTTCCGTAATTCATCCAAGGGGCATAAAAAAACTGCATATGGACGGGCGTATTGTGGAAGATGGGGTGATCAAGTCGATTCAGGTATATACGATGATCTATGTTATGATATTGCTCGGTTCCTTCGTGCTTGTGTCGCTGAATGAATTTGATTTTGTGACAAACATAACGGCGGTGGCCACGACTTTTAATAATGTGGGGCCCGGCTTCAATATGGTGGGGCCTGCCGGAAACTATTCCGCCTTTTCTGTTTTTTCCAAGTTGGTGTTGATGTTTGACATGCTGGCGGGGCGGCTGGAACTGATTCCCATGATCGTCTTGCTCTCCCCCAGGATGTGGAGAAAATAGGAACCGCGGAAGAGGGAAAGGAGCGGGGAAGAGAGAGGACAAAAGAGGATGATAAAAGAGGAGATAAGGATAAAAAAAGCGATTGTGCATATTTTGGATTCTACGGTGGGAATGCCGGTTCTGTCGGACGGGGAACTGGAATTCGGATCGGAGTTTGCGGATTTTTTAAAAGAGCATATCGCCCGGGTATTTTCCGGGGACGACGGAAAGAGCTGCCGGTTTTATAAGGAAGAATCGGAAGTTTACCGGATGCTGGCGCAATATTCCGATGATTTTTTTGTGGATGCAAGCAAAGATATGGCGGAATTTTTATATAGCATCATGAACAGCAATATCGATATTCCGCCGGCCGATCTGATCGTGGTGCGCTTCCGGTATGGGGAAACGGAATATCTGGGGCTGCTGAAAATGAATTATAAATCGCTCTATACGCACAGGACGATGGCTTTGGAGGAAGGCGGCAATACAAACGAGATTATCCGCCATAAATCCATTCTGCCGCCGGAATCCCAGAGGTTGAGCGAAGCAGCTATCATAAAACTGGATGATCTGTCGGTGCAGGTGGTGGAAAAAAAGTATGAAGTGAACGGGGAAAAAACGGATTATTTTTCCTATTTATTCTTAAAATGTTCTTCCCATATGTCCCATAAATCCAAGTTGTCCATCGTGACGAAGGCGGTGGAAGCCGTGCAGAAAGAAGGATACGGCGAGGCGGGGCAGTACGAGGCGCAGATGAGGGCAAAAAGTATTATTCAGGAAGAACTGGAAGAAAAAGGCGGTTTTGTGGTAGAGGAGATCGCGGAAAGGATCTTCGAGGAAAAACCGGAATTAAAGACGGCGTTTCAGGATAAAATGGAAAAATATAATATGGTAAAGGAAGAAGTTCTTCCGCAGAGCGAGACGACGACGAGGAAATACCAGAAACAGCATTTATTTACGGATACGGGGATCGAGATTAAGATTCCCATGGAGCAGTATAAAGATCCGGGGAGCGTGGAGTTCATAACGAACGAGGACGGAACGGTTTCTGTGCTGATTAAAAACATCGGGCATTTGGAGGCGCGGTTTTAAGTATGGGTACGATATTGGATTATATCAGGGAATATGGGGATTATACGTTTTCCGAGAAGCCGCTGAACGAGGTGGACAGCCTCGTTTTGTGCCAGTTTGCTTATTTAAAATTCGACGGCATCGTACCGGGGGCAGGAGAGCATGGGGATGCCGTATCCATGAGTTTTTTAGAGAGCCATCAGGATAAGGACAGGCTCTTTGCGGATGAACGATATCGGGAAAATAATACGGCGCTGTTCCGGGGGATGCTGGACAGCGCCCGTTTTTCTACCCTGCGCATGAACTATTATGTGAATATGATCGAAACGGATAAGGAAACGCAGTTTTCAGCCGTTACGTTTTTTCTGGAAGACGGAACGATATATGCAGCATACAGAGGGACGGACGAAACGATTGTCGGATGGAAAGAGGATTTTAACCTGGCTTTTTCCAAACCGGTGACAGGGCAGCTTCGGAGCGTGGAATATTTAAACGAGGTGGCTTCTGAATTTGAAAAACCCTTTTTTATGGGAGGACATTCGAAAGGGGGAAATTTTGCAACCTATGCGGCGATGAACTGTAAAGAAGAGATCAGGAACCGGATTGTAAAAATCTACAACCATGATGGACCGGGTTTTCGCCCGGAAATAAGGAAACAGGGCAATTATGACGAAATCGCCGGAAAGGTGGTCAAGATTATTCCCCATTCTTCTTTGGTAGGGATGCTTCTGGAGTCCCATGCGGCGGGATATATGGTGGTGGAGAGCCGGTCATTCGGGCTGCTTCAGCATGATCCGTATAGCTGGTTGGTGAGGGAGGATGAATTCGTCCGGGTAAAAGATATCTATAAAGGCAGGAGATTTATGGATGAGACGCTGAACGAATGGATTTTGTCTTTGAATGAGGAACAGATACATTCGTTTGTGGATACATTATATGAGGTGGTTTCGGCATCCAAGGCGGTTACGCTGATCGATTTTACCGCGGATTGGAAAAAAAGCATGATGGCGGTGGCCGCAGCTTTTAAAGGCCTGGACGAAGAAACGGCTTCCATGCTGAAGAGGATCATAGCCTCTTTGTTCGAACTGGCCGGAGAACGGGCGAGGGAAGAGATCAAAAGCGGTTTTCAGGGGCGCTCCGGAGAGGGAAAATCCGGGACGGAAGGAAACGGACAGAAGCGCCGGGGAAAACACCGTGTTATGAAGAACAAGGGACGGAAGGAAATTCAGGCATCGGAGGAACACAAGGACAGGAAATAGGAGAAAAGGAGTCTCCCATCGGCGGGTTCGTCCGCAGGGGCGTGTGCGGCCGGGAAATATCCCTGGCTGGAAAATTGTCTTTCCGGGTGCCATTGTACTCCAAGGATGGGGAGTTTGTCGTGGGCGATGCCTTCGATGATGCCGTCGTCAGCGGTCTGGACGATCCGGAGTTCCCGCCCGGTTCTGTCTATGGCCTGATGGTGGGCGCTGTTGGTGATCATACGTTTCCCATAGAGCTTTCCAAGAAAAGAGTCTTCCCGCACGGAGGTGGCATGCAGCTTATCTCCATTTTCCCACGCGTGTTCGGGGGATTCTTTGATATGCTGGGTAATCGTTCCTCCGAAATAAACGTTGATGACCTGCATTCCCTTGCATATGCCGAGAACCGGTTTCCTGGCTTTATAAAAGATATCCAGCGCTTGCAGCTGTATGATATCCAGTTCAATATCGATATTTCGGGAACCATGGTTTTTCTGGCCGAAAAAGGCCGGGGTAATATCCCCGCCGCCGGGGAGCAGGAGGGCGTCCATATCGGAAAGCTTTCCGGGATCCATGGTCGTCAGATAATGGACGCCCATAGCGTCCAGGGCTTTTTCATAATTCAAGGTATCTTTGCTTCTTCCTACGATGGCAGCTTGGATACCGGTGGAATAATAGTAATTGTGAAGCATGATGCAACTCCTTTCTGCCCGATGCTGCTTGCTGTTTTTTATTTTATGTGGTTTGCGCCGGGAAAATGACAATCAGGAAAAGGCCGGGGGACAACCGCCTAAGGTTTGGAAATCATATTGACATGAAAATAAGCGAAAAGGTATAATAGTTTTGTAGCTATATGAATCAATCCAAAGCGGTGAAATGGAGATTTGAAATGGGAGAAAAGCGAAATAGAAGCAAAGAGGATAGAGGGATTCCTTTGCTTTTTTCTATTATATTAGTTTTTTGTATATTAGGGGCTGTTGTATTTTCAGTGGCGCAGAAAATTTCCCGGGAAATGGCCTCGTCGGCCATTCAGAATCTGAGTGAAAGCCTGGATTTGATGAAAGGAACAATTGAGGCGGTTCTGATAAAAGAAGCGGAGTTCCAAAAGCTGATGGCACAGGAAATCGCCACGATAAAAGATCCGGAAGAATTTATCCGCTCCTATGAAAAAAACCAGACGATGGTAAAAATATCAATGATACCGGCAGGGGAAACGGTAGGCGTTTCCAATACGGGAGAGAGCTTTTCAGAAGAGGAGCTGGATTTTTCTTCGGGGGGAAGCGTGGAAGGGCTTCCTGTTTCGCAGTCCTATTTGAATTATATGGGAACGTGGGCTTATTCTATGAAATGTCCCATCATAAAGAACGGACAGGAGATCGCAACGCTTTATGTGGAGTATATTTATGATTCTTTGGATGAGTCTCTTCCGAACGGATTTTATAATGGAAGGGCCATGCTCTATATTATGGACGCGAAGAGCGAAAGGCTGGTGCTGAAACCAAAGGGAATGGGGCAGCGGGATGCCGGGCATTTGAATTTGCAGGATTTTTACCGGGCAAATAATATTATGGAGGAAGACCTCCAGGCGGAAGTGGCTGAATGCGTGAAAAACGGGAAAAATATTCTGTTTTATCACGATATCAGGAAAAAAGATGCTTTGAATTATATGTGGGCGGTGAACGATGGAACGATTTACCTGATCGGCTATGTGCCGATCGAGGCGATCCAACAGGAAGGAAAAACCGTAAACCAGAATATCCTTATCGTGGTGGGAGTGATGCTGATCGCCTTTTTCCTGTGCTGTATGCTGTATTATTTTAACCAGCGCCAGCAGGGAAGGATCAGAAGAGAGCGGGAGGCGGAAAGGGAGATACATAACAGGCAGCTGGCGGAAGCCCTGCATGCCGCGCAAATGGCGAGCAATTCGAAGACAATGTTTCTTTCCAATATGTCGCATGATATACGGACGCCGATGAACGCAGTGCTAGGATTTACGGCTTTGCTTGCCAGAGATGCGGAGAATCCTGATAAGGTAAGGGAATATACGAAAAAGATCACGGCGTCCGGCCAGCATCTGCTCAGCCTGATCAACGATATTTTGGATGTGTCCAAGATCGAAAGCGGGAAAGTAGTGCTTACTGTGGAAGAATTTACTTTAAACGATCTGGTTTCTTCAGTGGATGCGATCATCCGCCCGATGGCGGGAGCAAAAAATCAGGAATTTCATGTGGAGGTCACGGGGATCAAGCATGAATATCTGGTCGGGGATGAGACGAGGCTGAATCAGATTGTCATTAACCTTCTCTCCAATGCGGTCAAATATACGCAGGAGGGGGGAAATATATGGTTCCGTATCATTGGATTGAAACAGCGTTCCTCTCAATTCGAACATATCAGAATTGAAGTGGAAGACGATGGTTATGGCATGACGCCGGAATACTTGACAACGATCTTCGATGCGTTTACCAGGGCGGAAAACAGTACCACCAATAAGGTGCAGGGAACCGGGCTCGGCATGGCGATTACAAAAAATATTGTGGAACTTATGGGCGGGACGATCGATGTATCCAGTGAGATAAACAAAGGGAGCATTTTCAAGGTGGAATTGGAATTCCGCATACCGGAAAGCCTGGCGGATAAGAGTTTTTGGGAAAAAAGCGGAATTTCCCGGATTTTGGCCGTAAATGGCAATGCGGGAGCCTGCCAGGGCATTCAGGAACTTATGAAAGATATGAATGTTGAGGTAGATGTAGCACCGAATGTCGAAGAAGCTATGGAAGCTCTTTTGCGCGGCGGTTCTGACTATCAGGTAGTTCTGCTGGATCGCAATGTGCCGGATTTGGATGGAGCAGGAACCGTGAAAAAAATGCGGGAAGAGCTGCCGGAGGAAGCCCTGATACTGTTTTTAACGGATCATGGGACGGAGGGAATCGAAGAAGCGCTTCGGATAAAAAATACGGGGATATTGCATAAGCCATTTTTTGTATCCGCATTGAAAGAAAGTATTTTAGAGATGCGGTCGGATCTGGCGAAAAGAGATGAATTGGAAGAGGAAGAGAGCAGCAGTCTGGAAGGCATGCATTTCCTAGCAGCGGAAGACAATGAGATTAACGCGGAGATTTTAGAGGAATTTTTAACAATAGAAGGGGCCGGCTGCGAAATCGTGGAAAATGGGCAGTTAGCGGTAGAACGTTTCCGCAATGCGGCAGAGGGAGAATTTGATGCGATCTTAATGGATGTGCAGATGCCGGTAATGAACGGTTATGAAGCAACGAAAGCGATCAGGGCGCTGGAACGGAAAGATGCGGCGGAAATCCCCATTATCGCTATGACGGCAAATGCTTTTGCGGAAGACGAAAAAGCAGCTTTGGAAGCCGGTATGAATGTTCATTTGGCGAAACCGATCGATGTTGAATTGTTGAAAAAAGTGGTTAGCAAATATGTGAAAAGAAGAGAATGAGGAATGAAAGGAATGAAGAGAGGGAGTATGAAGAAATGGGCGGCAGTCTGTCTGGCGGGCATAACGATATTGGTACTGACGGCATGCGGCGGTGAAGAAACGGGCAGCAGGAATCTGCTCAATAACGAGGAGGACAACGAGAAGACCGTAAATTTATTCGGGCCTATGGAGAAAACAAATCCGGACGCTGTGAATGTGGCGAGAAGCGCCTTTGACCTGACGATTGCCATGGCGGAGGAAGAGCTTGGCCTGAGGGTGGAATACAATACGTATACGGCAGAAAATTATGAAGAGAAAACTTATGACGACGTGACGCTGGACAGGGCGAGGAACGATATGGACGATATTTACCTGTTGAATCCCGATACGATAGAAGCGTTGGGCAGTGAGGGGGAATTAATGGATCTGTCGGGGCTTTCCTGTGTGGAGAATCTGAGGGATGTGGTAAAAACAGCGAATACCGTCGACGGAAAGCTGGTGGCGATACCACAGGAAATTGTAGTATATGGTTTATTTATTAATAAAGATATGTTTGATCAGTATAATCTTGCATTGCCCGAAACGCCGGAGGATTTTCTGGAGTGCTGCAGGGTGTTTAAAGAAAACGGAATCGAGACTCCCGTCGGCGCGAACCGCTGGTGGTTGGAACTCTTTGTTTTTGCCCAGGCGTATGCGGATCTGTACAACGGGGGGAATACGGAAGCGGAAATAGAAGCGCTGAATCGTGGGGAAAGCAGGTACAGCGATTATATGCGCCCTGGTTTTGAATTTCTTCAGGAGATGATCGATTGCGGTTATATCGATGCAAAAGCGGCTTACACTTATGAAGCGATTGAAGGAGAAGGGCCGGATTTCCTGGCACAGAAAACGCCGATCGTAATGGCATACTGGGGGGCGGCGAATACGGAGACTGCCTATGGCAACCCGGACTTTGAACTTCTCGTGATTGGTTTGCCGAGCAGCCGGGGTTCTATGCCGGTCATACCTACAACGGGATATGGCGTCGGAGCGAATGCGAAACATCAGGAGGATGCGGTGGATGTTCTGGAAATAATCCTTTCCGATGAAGCGCTCCAGCTCTATGCAGAGAATAATAAAGTGATTTCTCCTTCTAAAAATGTGGAGGTGGATTGTATTCCGGCGTTGGAACCGTTGAAAGACAAGGTAGAAGAAAATGTTTATGTCCTTGGATCGAATGCAGGGATGAAAGTGGAGCAATGGGGCAATACCTGTCTTATTGTGCGTAAACTGTTAAACGGGGCTACGGTGGACGAATGCATGGCGGAGTTCGACAGGCTGCAGGATGAGTCGCTGGGGAAATAGATGGTGCGGCTTTGCTGTTTTCATCTGCGGAGGAAGGCAGCAGGCTGCACCATTTTTATAGAATTTTTATGAAGATATATTGTGGCGATTAGAGAAAATATGTTTAGATTTTTATTCTCGGATTAGGAGATGAATCATGGAATTAACAAACAAATGTCCTTTGTGCGGAGGAAAAGATTGTAAAAGAAGTTCTATTGCAGAAGGTGATTGGATAGGATCGGAAGGCTTTTATTTGCAGTGTGAAGAAGGATTTCAATGTACAATACATCCGAGTGTCTGGTGTGGAGAATCAAAAGAAGTAATAAGAAGATTTCACCAAATATATTTGAAAATAAAAAATGCACCTTTTATAAATAGGAACGGGCATAATTATAAATATTATTTTTTTTATGAAGAAGAGTCGATCGGTAAAAATCGAGATAATTTCCAGAAAGTTAATGTTGCAGAATTGATGAAAGATTATCCGAAATCTTTTATGGATCAGATGGAAAAGTCCATATATAATCTTGGTAAGGCGTATCCGATTTTTGGATGGAAGATCAGTGCAGAACAAAAGATGTTCCACTTATTGTATTGTGAAAATGAGGCTGATAAAGTTTGGCAAATAGAAGTGCCAGGAATATTAAATGCTTTGTGTGAATTAGGGTATTTATCGGAAGATTTATCCCAATATTACATATCAGCGAAGGGGTGGGAAAAAATATCCGAATTGGAGAAGGAAGAATCCAATAATCAAGGATTTATTGCCATGTCTTTTGGAAATGAGACAAAGATGATTAGTGAATTTTTCAAAAATGCGATTAGCAGATGTGGTTATATCCCGAGGAGGATAGATGAAAAGGAACATAACAAGCAGATTGTACCAGAAATTTTATTTGAAATTTCCAGAAGTAAATTTGTTGTAGTAGATATTACATATCCGAATTATGGAGCTTATTATGAAGCTGGATATGCGGAAGCATTGGGAAAAGAAGTGATCATATGTTGTCGCGAAGATGTATTTCATAGTAATCAGAAGCCACATTTTGACATAGTACAGAAATCTTTAATTGTGTGGAAAGACGAGGAAGATTTGGAAAATAGATTATATAGAAGAATTGAGGCTACTGTAGGGTTAAACAGGTAATTGCAAAGGCTGATGAAAAATATATTATTGATATAAGAACACTTTGTAATGGTGAAGTGATTAGAATATTTGATGACGAGTATAGATTAGGAATAGAAAATTCTTGTACAATAGGAGAAGATAATTATATTTATATATTTGAGCCTTGTGGAGCATTTAAGGCATATGAGTATATTTATAAGCTGACCAATAATAGTAAAAAATATGTGAGAGAAATTAAGGTTTATGAAATGAATGCGGACGAGTATAATAATATAAAATATTTTGATATTACAAATGAGAATAGACTAGAGATATCTCAAGATAAGTACGATAGTTCGGTAATGAATAATTATAATAACGGTGCTAGATTTAACTGGGATTCCATAGTAATGCAATAATGAGTGTATTGTACATGTACTTTTAATTCTTTGAAATCCTATGTGACTGAGTATAATAAAAACAAGCCGTTTTTTGAATTTGTATGTGCGTAAGACTTTGATTTATCAAGCGTTTTTGATAAGGATGATATGGAGACAAAAAGAAATGTTCAATTTAGAAGAATATAAAGAAGTACTGGAAGTTTTAAGTGAAAGTGGTTCTTTTTAAAAGGTAGAATTGTTGCAAATGCTTGATGCTGAATTATCGCTCCCTAATATTCCGTTTCCAACAATGGGAGGGGAAGTCTTTTGGATGGATATTGCTAAATATGGTGGATGGAAAATTCAGTAAAATATGGTTACTAAGCATGCGAGAATTTTAGATTATAATCATACAAGAATTGCATGGGGAACAATTAATGGAATGGAGAAGGCAATGAATCGCATGGTTAATTATTTGCATAAATACAATCAGCCGAGTGTATCAACAACAGAATCTTTGAATCTGTTAGAAGAGTTAAAAAAATTTAAAGAGCTGTTAGATATTGGAGCTATAACAAATAGCGAATATGAAGAAAAAAATCAAAGATTATGTCTCGTATTTAATTACCTATAATTTTGCAGCCAAATTCTATTTAGATTATGTGGAACTATAGATTACTGATATTTTTAGGAATGAGGCAAATATTATGGTCTATTTCTCCGATTGTACAAGCCTGGCTCTATCCTGCCGGAGTGATGGGTCTATGTGGGGATAAGATAGTAGACATATCAATGGACGGACGAATGACGAAAGAGCTGGCGATGTCAGCGCTTAAGGAAGCCATCTGCCATACAAAGGCTACAGAGGGTTGTATCCTGCACTCTGACAGGGGAAGCCAGTACTGCTCTCTGGATTATCAGGCACTGGCAAAAGAACACGGATTTATCCGCAGCATGAGCCGGAAAGGGAGCTGCTGGGACAACGCCCCGATGGAAAGCTTCTGGGGGAAGTTAAAACAGGAATGGCTCAACGGGCAGCATTTCCGAACAAGGGAGGAAGCCAAAGCCGCAGTGTTCGAGTATATATGGATATTTTATAACCGGAAGCGTATCCACGAAGCAAACGGCTATCTGACGCCGGAGGAATACTACAGGCAGCATCAGACAGATCCGAAAGCAGCATAGCTGTTTTTGAATAAATAACCACACAGTCATGGCAGAAGCAGAAAAGATTTTTCTGCCGGTTTGAATGGAAGAAAAAGCTAGAAAAACTAAGAACCGGATAGAATCTTTTCGTTTTAGATGTCTATGCTGCTGGGGACGGCTCAACCATTCGTAATAATGTTAAACTTAAAGACGTAACAGAAATGTCCGTTGACATAAAGCTGTCTGATTTCCGGATTGGCAGAGGCGTGGGTCGGCATGGAGCTGTAGGCAGCAGCATAGGGATTGTAGTTTTTACCGAACCCCATGGACTTTGCATAAGCTTTTAATTGCTTAATGATCCGATTCGCGTATTTGGGATTATTTTCGGTAACGAAAGCTTCAATACCAGAAGAATCAAAGATGGCCATATCCGCTTTTGCAGAGTCAATAGCCTGGCAGATAGGTTCGGTAACATCAACAATGAGTTTCTAATAGGGAAAGAAACGCAGGTTTGTCATTTTCAAATTTTTCCTGACAATCTGAAAAAATATCTGCCAAAGAAAGCTGTTTATATGGTATCATAGGTATCAGAATAACTCCTTTCTTGGATGGTAGTTTATAGTTTTTAGACAACTCTATTATACCATATCCAGTGAGGAGTTATTTGTTTTTAGTAAAAAAAATGCCGTATTTATGCGGCTTGTGGCGTTTCGCAAACGCCTATATGGAAAATAAGGATTTGGAGGTGTATTGATATGGTTGGAGCAATTATAGTCGCAGTGATAGGAATTGTATTCATAACACTTGGTTATTTGATGTGGAAAAAGGAAAAAATCACTTTACTTCATAGTTATATCCATTCCTTTCGTTTCGCTCAGGCACAAAACGTAATGAAAATGGTTTCCCTGAGCCTATTTTTTCTTTATAATTCTTCTTGTAGGGAACTCGGTATACTACAAATCACGGGGAGTGAGTGGGCTGTCCGGCTTGCCGGATGACCGCATAGTTATATGTGTAGTCCGCCTTTTCAAGCACAAATAAGTGTGACTTTGAGCACGTAATCTTATCTTTGTATAAACAATCTCGTTTATGGCTTAGGCGTTCAGTCAATGCCGTCTCTCCCTATAATCTTTAGTGAACCTATCGGTTCTGAAAGGAGTTCCTATGGCTTTAAAAATCGTGTACAAAATCTGCTGTGGCATTGATGTCCACAAGACTTTTGTAGTGGCCTGCATTGCTTCTACTAACAGCAAAGGCGTAACCACTTATGAGAGCCACCGTTTTTCAACCTACACGAGGGGTCTAAAAAGTTTGTTACAATGGCTTATCAGTCGCAATTGCAAGGATGTCTGTATGGAATCAACTGGTAAATACTGGATCCCTATCTACAACGTTTTAGAAAACGATTGTACGATTGTCCTCGCTCATCCTAAATATGTTAAGGCTATCCGTGGAAAGAAAACTGACAAGAAAGATGCCAAATGGATTGCTGACCTGTTTAAGCATGACCTTGTTGCCGGAAGCTTTATGCCGCCCGCTGACATCCGCCAGCTTCGTGACCTTATGCGTTACCGTTTCAAACTGACCTGCTTTAAATCAAGTGAAAAGAATCGTTTGCAGAACTGTCTCACGGTTTCCAATATCCAGTTGGGAAACGTTGTTTCGGACACCTTCGGCAAATCTGCTCAGGCGATACTGGATAAGATCTTGGAAAATCCCGCAGATACTTCTTTTGACCTTGAACCTCTCGTTTACAAAAGTTTGAAAAAGAAGATTCCTGAACTTCGTGACGCCATCGACGGCTATATCACTCCAGAACAGGCTGGCAAACTCAAGGTGATCAAAACTCATTATGAAGACCTTGAATCCCGGAAAGCAGAGCTTGAAGAACTCATTCTTGCGCTCGCCGCTCCCTATCAGCAGGAACTTGCCATTCTCCAAACCGCTCCTGGTATCAGCAGTGTTTTCACCGCCATCGGAATCATTTCCGAAATCGGTACCAATATGGAGGCTTTTCCTTCGGCGAAACACTTATGCTCATGGGCCGGACTTACGCCGACCAACAATGAAAGTGCAGGGAAGAAAAAATCTGTCCGGGTCTCCAAAGCCGGATGCTATATCAAGCCACTGCTTGTACAGTGTGCCAATGCTGTTGTTACCAGCAAAAAGCATCCTGAAATTCGCAACCGCTATCTAAAGATGGCTTGTTTGTCGTGTGCTTAAGGTAATGGATACCCTCTACTTCTCATTTTCAATCTTACTCCTCTCTGTTTCAGACAGGAGAGTATGACACTGTCACGCAATAAGCTCCTGCCTTGTAAATATAATCAGGGGGTCAAAGCATAGAGTTTCCGCATGAGATTTAGATGAATAGAATTTCATACCACTGTGTTTAAGAAAAAATATGCTTTATAAATACAGCATAGCACAATTCCCGGTATTGTCAAGGATATTTTGGTGCATATTTCAACGGCTTCCCCAAAGCGTTCATCTAAAAAGCTCCCGTTAAAAATAAATTCTCATCCCCTCTTGACACCCGACTTGCAGTGTGCTATACTGTACTTGTAGATGCAATACAGTTAATGACAGAAAGGCGGTGAAGACTTGGAGATTGTTGTGAGCAATAAGACGAGCCGCCCTTTGTACGAGCAGATTTCAACACAGGTGAAAACTCAGATTATGAGCGGCGAATTAAAAGCCGGGGAAGCCCTTCCTTCCATCCGCTCCCTTGCAAAATCGCTGCAAATCAGTATATTAACCGTACAAAAGGCATATGACCTGTTGCAGGCAGACGGTTTTATCGAGACAACAGCCGGAAAGGGATGCTTTGTCTCCGTGCAAAACCAGGATTTCTATTTAGAAGAACAGCAGAAGAAGATAGAGGAACGCTTGAATGAGGCGATTGAGATAGCCCGAGCAAGCGGCATACCGCTTAACAAACTGATTAACCTGTTGACGCTGCTGTATGAGGAGGATTGACAATGAATGAAGCTTTAACGATTTCGGGGCTTACCAAAACTTATCAGGATTTTGTCCTGGACAGCGTTTCCTTCACTGTTCCGGGCGGCTGTATTGTCGGGCTGATCGGGGAAAACGGCGCCGGCAAAAGTACAATCATCAATGCGGTTCTGGGGCTTGTCCAAAAGGAAGCCGGCCATGTCTCCGTTTTGGGACACGAGGAACTGGACGGGGACACCAAAGAACAGATCGGCGTGGTCTTTGACGGCAGCAATTATCCGGAAATGCTTTCCCCAAAGAAAATGAACCGGGTGATGAAAAATGTCTATCATTCGTGGAACGAACAGACCTATTTCCGGCTGCTGAAGGAATTCTCCCTGCCTCCTGACAAGCAAATCAAACAGTTTTCAAAAGGGATGAAAATGAAACTGGCGATTTCCGTTGCCCTGTCCCACGATTCCAGGCTGCTGATTCTGGACGAAGCCACCAGCGGGCTTGACCCTGTTGTCCGGGACGATATCCTGGACATGCTTCTGGATTTTGTGCAGGACGAAGAGCATTCCATACTGGTATCTTCTCATATCACCAGTGACCTGGAAAAAATTGCGGACTATATCGTATTTATCCATGAAGGGCAGGTGGTGTTCTCCAAGCCCAAGGACGAACTTGTTGAACAATACGGCATTATCAAGTGCGGGGCGGCGCAGTTTGACGCATTGGACAAATCAGACATGATTGTATACCGCAAAATGGATTATGAATGGCAGGTTCTGATTTCCCACCGGGAGAAAATGCAGAAAAAATATCCGAAGGCCCTGATTGTGCCGGCAACCATTGACGAAATAATGCTGCTCTATATAAAGGGAGGAAAAGAATGAAAGGATTATTATTAAAAGACTACTATCTGATCAAATCCGTACTTTATATCATCCTTGTGGTTTTTGCCATTGTGGGAATCGGCATGTCCTTCCTGGCCTCCACATGGGTACTGGCCGTACTTGCCACCGTTATGCTGGGAATGATCTCCGTAACCACCATCAACATGGATAAAAATTCAGGATGGAGAAAAGTGTCTGTGGTTTTGCCCGTATCCAGGAAAGCGGTTTTGGACAGCAAGTATATCCTGTATTTATTGCTCAGCGGAACCGGACTGCTTTCAGGCATCGTTCTGAGCATTGCCGTCTCTGTATGCAGAGGGGAATTTGATTCCCATTCCATGCTGCTGTTTGTCAGCATCAGCATTGCCATGGCCCTGTTCTCCGGAAGCATGACAATCCCCTTCACATTCCTTTTCAGCGAGGAAAAAAGCATGCTGGGGCTGATTATTGCATATCCCCTTTCCGCTATGGTATTTATGGGCGCCGCCATGCTGATTGACGACAAGCTGACAGCATGCGGCCTGGTGGCTGCCGCGGGAATCCTGCTTTATACTGTCTCGTGGGGCGTCGCGAGGAAATATATTGCAGGCAGGGATATCGGTTAGAAACGGGACTTTACCCGTTCTTTTCAGAACACCGTAACAAACGAATTCGCCCGGCATTCTGAAATCCCCAAAGTGATTCGCAGCAGTTCCTTCCGAAAGCATCCGAACAAACCTTTCCCTCCGGTGATTCCAGATGGAGAAAAAGAAATTCCCGGGCAGGCTGTATGCAGTGATGACCATTCCCCAGCCGCTTCCATGGGCTCCGCCATTTCCTCCTTCACGCTCTCCGGCAGATGCTGCGCGCTGACCCCTATCACCATGTCCGCCATATTCCCGATATAGGCAAATACGGCTAGACAGGAAAATGTAGAGCATACCTGCCAGTACCACAGTGGAGATAAAATTACGGCTCCGTTCCGGAACCTTGCCGATTTGTACATGATTTCGTCGCTATACTCATAAGCGTAATCATTCTTGACAATAGAAGTACCGCTTCCATTACGGGCCGGTTCCTGTTCTGCATAATAAAATCAACAAGCCGACAAAATAGGAACTCAAAACCGAAAATTACGCCTGTCAGGCTGACTGCATATTTTCATGCGCAGAAATCCATGTTATAATAGTCATCGGTTCTGTCCTCCCATAGAAATTCACATCGTTCATACATGACGGACAGTACCGCCGAGGCCGGCAAAGTCTGCATATATGGCAAGCAGCATCGCTCATGCCGGCAAATCCGCCTGTAAACAGTTGAAAGGAGTAAACCAAAATAATGGCAAAGCAGAAAGAAATCAAGACAAACGCCATGCGTATATTGGAATCCCTGAAGATCCCCTATCGGCACATGACCTATGAATGCGATGAATTTATTGACGGGCTGCAGATTGCGGATATGCTGAATCTGCCCCATGAAAAAGTATATAAAACCCTGGTGACAGCGGGCAGCAACAGAGAGTATTATGTGTTTGTAATCCCCATTGAAAGGGAACTGGACCTCAAGGCTGCCGCCAAAAGCGTGGGCGTGAAGAGCGTGGAAATGATTCATGTGAAAGATATCAACCGGATTACCGGCTATGTGAGGGGCGGCTGTACTGCCATCGGAATGAAGAAGCAGTACGTGACCAGAATAGACAGCTCGGCCAGGGAACTGGAGACAATCATTGTCAGCGGCGGCCGTATCGGCTCCCAGCTGGAATTGTCTCCGGAAGCGCTGGCACAGGCCTCCGGCGCGGAATTTGCGGATGTGGCGCGGCACTGAATTCCGGAATCCGTTTAGGAACTGTCGGAAAATAACTGCTACAATTTCTTTAGGCAAAAACCCTGAAATACAATAAAAACTGCGATAAACCTGTAGCAGTTATTTGTAGACATTTCCTTATACTCTTAATAATCGCTTTTCCATAAAAAGAAACCGATGGTTCCGGCAAAAAACAGCCTGAACTATCGGTCTCTCTTAAGCAAAACACATCCGGACAATGGCTTAGAACTATAAAGCCCGCTCTACGTTTAATGCCTTCATCAATGCTTCCTGCAGCAATCTGGAGACATTAATTCCCGCATGCTCAGCCTCATAATTCAGCCAACTTGGAATCGTAACATTTCTTCTGACAGTCTTTGTATCAATCTTTCTTCTATATTCTCCCGAATCAATATCAACAAAAGATATAACGGTATCGCCCTCCTCCGCAAATGTCCCGCTGTTTACATCTAAAGCATGAATCTCGGATGGCAATGGAATTTCCATTCCGTCATCTTCCATTGACACACATTTCAGTTCAATTGCGTCTCTTGCCATTTCTATCGCGTCGGACATATCCTTCCCCTCTGTTAATATTTCCAGGTCCGGAACTTCTACCAATATAACGGTATCTGCTTTCGTAAAAAACACAGGATACACATTCTTCATCCTTATTTCTCCGTATCTTATAACAAATTAGCATTGACCAAATAAATATGGCCTATCTACAGTATATCAAAGGTTTCTTCTCTTTATAATTGCTTTTGCCAATCTTTCGTCAATTTCTCTATGCCTTGGAACCTCCTCCTTCTCGTCTCCTTTAGCATATACATCATGATTACTTCCATGCCGCTCAAAGATAAAACCGGCATTCTCAAGCTTTTTTACAAGTTCTCTTTGTTTCATACTTTTCCTCCGTATGAAATTTTATTTCTTTCAATGCCTCCTCCTTTCAGCTTCTATTATACACACTCAATACACATATGTCAACCATATGTATCAATGTCTTCAGAACTTCAGTTACTGTTCATGACAAACCGTAAACAGCAGCGGCTTCACCCCAAAGCCGGAGGCAGCTCACCCCCATCGGTAATATAAACCTGCTCAAACCGCAGCCTGGAGGAAAATGTCACGATACGCAGCTCATGTTCTCCTTCCGTCAGCTGCGCCTTCCACACCGGAATCCATTTCCAAACCTGCTCGTTGGAGTAGCGCCAGATTCCCCGTCCGCCGTAGAGGGTAGATTCCGGAACCAGTTCCCCATCCAGACCTATGGTGAAATGGCAGGTGTCATCCCCCCACATCATGGCCCGGATCCAGATATTGTAATTCCCTCCCTGCACCCGGAAAAGGTAGCGCAGGGCAGGGGCATCTGCCGCATCCGTCCAGTGTTTTCCATACTCTCGGATGTACAGAGCAAGCCCGGTCTCCCCATGGGAGGGACTGGCGCACCACTGCCAACGATAATTCTCCATGCGGGCAAACGCGGTATCCGCCAGAGCCGCCCCGCATTCAATCAGAAGCCTGCCGTCCTTTTCCCCGGGCAGACTGCGGCCGCTTTCCACCAGTTCCTCCGCTTTCACAGGCTTTCCCCAGGCGGAAGGCTGAACCATGATATCCTCCGCATCCAGGGTTCCTCCCCGGGGATTTTCCGGCAGATAGAGCACGGGACGGGGCAGGAGCGAGACGGCCTCCTTGCCATAGTTTTCCTCCACAAACCCCCGGATATCAAAAGCCTGGGGAAGTCGCTGGTCTCCTCCCTCCCTGCCCAAGCTGTTCTCCCTTCTTTCCCCGGTATAAATCACAAATCGGGTAAAGGCAAAATAACGACTCATGGCATGGAAGGTTATCCTATGCGTGCCCGCCTCCATATGGGGCAGTCTGAGATATATTTTATCAACGTTATTCCGTATATTTTCTTTCCAGGAACCCCGGTATTCGTCATTAGACTCCGATTCCAGTATCTGCACCGGTCCCTGGTCCACGGAAACTCCCACCTGTATGGCTCCCACGGAATTCAGGGACGGGAATCTGTGCAGCTCCAGCAGATGGCTGCCCGGCGTCAGGACGGTAACCTGCCAGGACACCTGCGCCCCCGGCTCCCGGGCCTCCAACAGGCTGCCGGAATCCCTGCCCAGGTTGGGTATCCGTTTCCACCCGGCACTGTTTTCACAAGTACCGCCTGGCGCTGTTTCCTCGAATAAGCCGTCCGGTGATGCTTCTTCACAGCCCTTACTCTGTTCAGCTTCCCCAAAGCTTCTTCCCTGTACTGCCTCCCCATAATTTTTAATCTGCTCAGTTCCATTGCCGATTTGTTCCGTTTCGCTGCAGATTCGCCCATCTTCAGCCTCCGCGCAGATTCGCCCATCGTCCTCCACACTTCCCAGGAAATCCCGGGACGGCTGTTGGCCTGTTCCCCGGAACGCTTCCGTTCCCTGCTTTATTCCTTCCATGGAACGGGTCTCTTTCCCTGCCCCGGAAAATTCCTTTTCCTTCCATTTGAATGCTTTACTCTCTTTCCAGGCGGCCGCCGTCTCACCCCGCTGTCCAAACCTGACGGACACAGGAACAGAATCTACAGTCCTTCCCTCCCAATCCTGAATCCGTATGAATCCGGAAAGCCGGGATGTCTGACACCCGAAGGCCTCCAATTGTTCGGCTGTCACCTGGCCCGACGGCTCCACGGAGGTCTTCTGCTGTCCGGCTGCCTTCCCGTCTGACAGCTCCACGGGATTCTCCTGCTGTCCACCTGCCTTCCTGACCGACGACTCCACGGCGGCCCCCTGCTGTCCCACTGCCTTCCTGACCGACGGCTCCACGGCGGCCTCCTGCTGTCCGACCGTCTTCCGACCTGACGGCTCCACAACGGCCTCCTGCCGTCCGACCGTCTTCTGGCCCGACGGCTCCACGGCGGCCTCCAACTGTCCGGCCGCCTTCCGACATGACGGCTCCACGGCGGCCTCCTGCAGCGCCAACACCTTATCCCTGTCAGGCGCAAACAAAACCCGTGCTTCCGTATCCACCAGGCATTCAGCCTCAGAAGTCCCTGTCTCCGCAAACCGGATCCAGTCAGGCCCGCTTAACCGGTACTTCACCGGGGCATTCCCCTCATTGCCAATCTCAATCCATTTGACAGCAGGCTGTGTAAATACAATTTCCTGCCCATCATTCCATTTTGTCACGATAAAATTGCATTTTCTGCTGCCTTCCGCACCAACTTTTCCGCCCTCGGAGCCATCTCCTCCCTCCCGCGGCCCTTTCCCGGCCAACGGAATCTCCTCTGCCGACAGTTCCTCTCCCGACGATAATGCATCCCCATTTAACGGCATATACTCCAACGTATCTTCAGCCGACAATATTTCCTCAACCGGTGACAACTCTCCCACCGGCGGCATGCAGGCCGGATGCATGGCCGTGCGCGGCGGCGGGAAATCCTCCGGCGTCAGGATGCCGTTCCACTTCCCACCCGCCATAACATGATTATAATAATGAAGCATGCTTCTCCTGGCATGGTCAAACTCCCGGCAGAGATCCGTATATTTCCGGGCAGCTTTCTTCTTTCCCTGAGCCATGCAGAGATTGCTCCTGTCCGCATAATAGTACATCAGATTCGTATAATACGCGGCGTGCACCTTCATTCCGATCATCTGGAAGAAAGCGTCCTGTTCCTCCTCCGGCAGGGACTTCCAGATCCGGTTCACCACAGCAAACATTTCCTCATATCTATGAATACGCCCTGCCGCTTCATCCCCCCAGGCAGTCTGGGAAAAGGCATCAAAGTCCATCTGCTCCACCTTGCGGGCATTGGTAAGCTGGTCAAATTCCGTGAGGATGGGCGCCAGCTCCGCCCCATATCCGCCGCTGAAAGTTCTGTCAATCCACTGCCGCAGAAAAGCCTGCTCATCCTCCGTCAATGCCCCTTCCCTGCCCGCCTCCCAGGCATAAGCCGCATAGAAGGACTTCTGCTGCTCCAGGGGCTTCATGGCCCCGAAATTGGTCACCCAGATCTTCCGAATCCCCTCCTCATAAGCCTTTTTCAGCTCATTCCTGGTATGGGAAAGGGGAATGGAGCAGATAAACAGATAAGATCCGCCTGGCGGCGCCCAGTAGGAATTGTGATAATACAGGCCGTTTCCTCCCCTGCGCCGCTTCTCCTTCTCACCGGGATAGCGCCTCACATAACCGTAATTGTCATTGACCCAGATCAGCGTCAGATCCTCCGGCACCTCAAGTCCGTTGTCATAGAGCTCCAGTACCTCCTTATATGGAACAAAGGTTTTCACCGTCTCCTTACCCAGGTTCTCCCGCAGCAGCTCTTCTTGGGTCTTGATCACAGAATCCAGAAGCTCGATTTTGGCCTCCAGGAGTTCCCTGCCGGTTTTTCCCTCCAGGGCCCTGACCTCAAAGCCGCTGTCATGAATCCCCCGCATATGCATTGCCGGCCAGATATAATTCATTTTCAGCCTAAGCAGCAGCTCAAATATTTTCTCATATGTCTTGACGCCGATGGTGGGCTCTCCCATATAACGCTGCACCCAGTGCTCCAGTTCCTCTTCATCATTGATAAAAATGCCCCGGTACTCTACAGAGGGCCAGTCTGCTTGCACAAAGCCGGACGGTATTTCTACCTCCTGTTTCGCCCTCACAGGCACATCCGCGAAAAAATACCAGGGAGACACCCCAAGCCATTTCTCACAAAATTCATAGATGCCATATATGGTTCCCCGCCTGTCGCTTCCCACGATAAACAGCTCCCCGTTTTTCTCCTGCAAAAGGAACGCCTCCTTGCGGAGATTCCCTTCTTCGTCCCTGAGGCGCTCCAATCCCGCATCATGGACGATTTCGTCCGTCTGCCCTGTTGTCCCCACTATGATACGCAGGACAGCTCCCGGAGGGTTCTCCTGCTCCCTTCCCGGGACTCCCTTTCCGATTTCCGATACGCCTTCCTTCTCGTTTTCTGACGCGCCTTCCTTCCCGTTTTCCGGCTCGCACTCCTTCTTGCTTTCCGACTCGTCCGCTTTCTCGCTTTCCAACACGCCTTCCGCCAGGCCCTCCTCCAGCTGGCAATTCAGCACACGCCGAAGATCCCTTTTCAGGTTCTCCACCGCCAATCTGACACTTTCTGTCTCATGCTTCCCGCAAATCACACTGACCGGGGCATACTGTCTGATCCACATATTTCTGCCTTCCTTTCCCGCGATACTGTACCCTTTTTCCGCATTTTACATCTGTAACAATGTCAAATCAGGCGTACCATATCCTCATAAACAAAGTACAATCACGCACTTTATATCTCATTATATTATTGCTCCATCCATGCCGCCATGGAATTATCCATCCAGACACTTGCAAAAAACCGACCTGCATGTTCCCACCTTACCGGTAACCTGCTATCTCTGCATCGGAAATCGACAGCATTTCCTCCAAAGACCTGACGGACTGGCGCATGATGCCGGAAACCTGACTGTCCCCAAGAAGATAATGTCCCATTCTAAACATCCTCGTCAAAGTCAAACTAATATCTTCTTTTATCTGCTGCAGCGTCTTGCCGAATAAGCAAGGGCGCTCATTTTGACTGCGCGATTTCCGCAAGGCAAGTTTCATGCCTTTCACAGTAACGGCGGCGGGAGACATGTACCGTTTTAGAATAGGACAACTATTAACAGGCATAGATTGTATCAAATATACCGAGGGAGGAAACATGGAAAACCGGCAGACTCACCCATCATGCTCCGCAGACATTCAGGCAGTTGACCCCCAGGACCTGGTTGACATCAGCAATATCGAAATCGACACCACTCTGGATAAAATGCAACGGATACAAAATTTTATCAGGGACATAAAAAATCCCTATTGCTTTCGTTGTAATAATACCGTTGTTAAAGTTTCTTTCTGCAGTGAAGGCAGCTCATTTCAGGAGCTACTGCAGAACTACTTCTGTTCCCTTTAAATGATTCCGAACTATCTTTAGAAAGGATGAATGACCATGAACGTAAACAGCGGGCAAAAAAAGGGGATGGCGGCGGGTTATCCCCGCCTGTCAAAGGAAGACGGCGATAAAGAGGAAAGCGACAGCATCAACAACCAAAAGGTTTTGGTGCAGCGTTACGCCGAAAACTACCCCGAGCTGCACCTGGCCAGGTACTACTCTGACGACGGTTATACAGGGGTAAATTTCAACCGGCCAGGCTTCCGGGAGATGATGGATGACATCAAAGACGGACAAGTCAACTGCATCATCGTGAAAGACCTGTCACGGTTCGGGCGCAATTACATAGAAACCGGGCGTTATATAGAGCGAATTTTTCCGGCCCTTGGCATCCGGTTCATTGCAGTCAATGACAATTACGACAGCCTTTATAACAATTCGTCTTCCGATCACCTCCTCCTGCCGTTTATGAACCTGATAAATGACGCTTACAGCCGGGATATATCCATAAAAGTGCGCTCTAACCTGGATGTAAAGCGCAGGCAGGGAGATTATGTAGGTCCCTCCGTCCCCTACGGTTACAGACGTTCGGAAACGGATAAAAATAAGCTTGCCGTCGATGAGCCTGCAGCCAATATCGTGCGGTATATTTTTGCGAAAAAGATCGAGGGGCTGAGTAACCTGCAAATTTCTGCTTTATTAAATGAAATGAAGGTTCCTACCCCCATCAGATATAAGCAGGAAAACGGAACCCGTGCCCAAAATCCTTTCCAGATATACAGTACACCGAAGTGGTACGGTACTACAGTCAGGCGTATTCTTGAAAATGAAGTCTATACCGGCACATTGCTCCAGGGAAAGACATACCGGCCTAATTACAAAATCCGGAAACCTGTCCCCAGGCCGCAGAAAGATTGGTTTCGTAAGGAAGACGCCCATGAAGCCGTTATCAGCCGAAGGGACTTTGATTTGGTTCAGAGCATATTGGATACAGATACGCACCAGTCTGCCTGCCAGGAAACGATTTATCCCTTTTCAGGCCTGGTTGTCTGCGGCAACTGCGGCCAAAGCTGCAGCCGAAAGCAGACGGTAAAGAAAAACAAAAACTATTTCTATTATGGCTGCTTTCTTCCTAACCACAACACCTGCTGCAAAGGATTCTGCATCAACGAATCCTGGCTGGCACAAACCGTGTCGGATACGCTGCGTCAATATATAACCGTCCTGATTGATATGGAGCAACTGCTTTCCCATATGGAAAATACTTCTGGCCGGCAAGCCGAAAGAAAAGCACTGACACAGGAAATCCGCCATACGGAATCAGCTCTGCAAAATTACAGACAGCTCCTTGTTTCCCTTTATGAAGATTACCATGAAGGTTTGTTGAACAGGGGCGAATATCTGGATCTAAAAGAGCGTTATCAGGAACGAGTAAATGAACTGACAAAATATCTCGATAATATAGCCGGACAACAGGAATCATTCACCGCCGCACTTACGCCAAATGCATCCCTGATAGAGAAATTCCGTAAATACATGGCATCTCCTGTCCCAAATCGCAAAATGCTGGTATATATGGTAAAAAAAGTATATATTTATCCCAAAAACCGGTTGCACATTATTTTCCGGTTTCCGGATGAGTTTGAACCGCTGCCGGATTTTCTTTCGCAGGCTGTTTCTGATTAGGAATTGTGCAGAACTTCCTTGAAAAGCTGTCAGCATCCAAAGAAACATCTGAAACGGCGTTACAAACTATCGGCACAGGTCCGGGGTATCCCCCGAAATCACCCCACCTGCATTGACAACCTGAAAATGCTTTACACTACACTATACAAGGAGGTTCAGACAGATGCCGCACAAACGCAGAGAAAGGTTTGCCGATACAGCCGCTGTCCATTCCAAAAATATTCCTTCCGGTCCGGATAACATATCCGGGATCTATCCTACCGCTTTGTATCTGCGCATATCCTGCGAAGAGGCCGCAAACGGGGAAAAACTGAACAACCAAAAGGACTTGCTGTTAAGCTATGCCAAGAGCCAAAATGATTTAAAAATTGTGGATATTTACTCCGACAACGGGGAAACGGGAACCAGCTTTAACAGGCCGGAGTGGAACCGTCTGATGGCGGATGTAAAAAGGAAACATATCTCCTGTATTGTAGTAAAGGATTTGTCACGGTTTGGAAGGAACTATATTGAAACCGGAAATTATCTTGAGATAGTATTTCCTGTCTTAAATGTCCGCTTCATAGCAGTCAACGACAACTACGATTCAAATAAGCTCGAAAGCAATGCCCTCCAGCCGTTAGACACCATGATCAAAGGCATCATAAATGAAGCCTACGCAAAGGACATTTCCCGTAAGATATTTACCGCGAAGGAAATCCAACGCAGAAACGGGTTATATTATGGGAATGTGCCCCCCTATGGTTACCTTAAAGATCCTGCCGAACCGCACCGTCTGATTGTCAACCCGGAAACCTCTCCTACAGTAAAGCAGATTTTCCAGCGGAAGCTGGAAGGCATGGGTAGTTTCCAGATTGCCCGTCTTTTAAACGAAAGCAATATCCCGTCGCCGATGCGTTATCAGTTTCTGGCAGGCGCCGTAAAAGCTCCCCGCTACGAAAACAGCATTTGGCAGGGCATTACCGTCAAGACCATCTTAAGGAACCGCACCTATACCGGGGATCTGGCAATGGGAAAAAAGAGGAGAAACCTCTCCGCAAATCTTACAAAAACCAGAAATATCCCCTGTGAAGACTGGACGATTACCGAATATACCCATGAGGCAATCATAAGCCGTGAGACCTTTTTTGAAGTACAGCGTGTGTGTATGCGGGAACAGGAAAGAAACAGGGCAAAATGTTACTGCCATTCGGATATTGGCACAACGGACGTCATTTCTGTCCATGAGCCGGTAAAGCAGTTCCGGGAAAGCGGGGTATCTCCTTGAGAAATCATCCTTCTGGTGAAAATATTATGACGGAAACTATCCTGGCCTGCTATCTGCGCATATCTGACGAGGATTTTGACCTGAAGCAAAATACCCTCAAGGATGAAAGCACCAGCATCAGCGCACAGCGACGGCTGATACACGGCTATATTGACTCAAAGCCTGCGCTCAGGCAGATGAACGCCAGAGAGTTTTTGGATGATGGTTATTCCGGTACAAATTTTGAACGGCCTGCCATTCAGGAAATCTTTCAGTTGATGTCTGAAGGCAGGATAGGCGCCATCGTCGTAAAAGATATGTCGCGCTTCGGAAGGAATTATATCGAAACCGGCCAATATATCGAACAAATCTTTCCTTTGATGGGAATACGGTTTATAGCCATCAACGATTCCTTTGACAGCTCCGAATATGCCGGGAATACCCCCAGGCTGGAAATGGCGTTCAAAAATATAATTTATGATTATTACAGCAAGGATTTGTCCGCCAAAGTAAAAAGCATCAGGAAGCTGCAACAGAAACGCGGAGACTTTCTTGCAGCAAAACCGCCCTACGGGTACCTTATTTCCCATGCTGACAAAGAGATTAACCGGCTTGACGGCCGACAAATTGAACGGCGCTCTGACCGGCACTGTGACTGGCAGAATGACCGGCACAGGCTGGAAATTGACCCCGAATCTGCGGAAGTTGTAAAGACTATATTTCGCCTGACGCTTTCCGGATGGAAACCTGTCCGGATTGCACAGTGGTTAAACGAACTGCATATTCCGACTCCTGCCCAAAGATTGCACAATCTTTATGGCTTCCGATGCGGCGGCCTTACGGCGGATCAGCTGAATTCCCAGTTTTGGAAGCCCGGGCAAATCACAAAGATTCTCCAGGATGAGACAATGACCGGAGCGACTGTCAACAACCGGGTTCAGGTAAAAGGCGTGGGCAGCAGAAAATTCAAACGTCAGAGACCAGAGGATCATGTGATTGTCCGGGATACCCATGAGGCTATTATTGACCGGGATACCTTCCTCCGGGCTGCAGCCATCATCCATGACCGAAAAAGCGTCCGTACGGATAACCGGAAAAAGAATGAAAATCTGTTTTACCGCAAGGTTTACTGCGGCCATTGCGGATGCAGGCTGAAGCATGAAGTACATACACGCATTTCCAGGATTGATGCGGTTTACTATTGTCCCCATGCAAGACCCTCCGGCGGCGGTACATGCGGCCTGCATTCCATAAAAGACGAATTTCTAAAGGAACTTGTACTGGGGCCGCTGCAGGCTCTGGCTCAGCTGACTTTGGACAAACAGATGCCTCTCCCGAAATCAGACAAGGAAAAAAACCAAAGCAGGCTGCGCGTGATTTCACGGCTGCTGGAACAGAATAAGGGGAAAATACCCCGTCTCTATGAGGATTACAAAGCCGGAAACATAAGCCGGGAACAATTTTCCAGACAAAAAGACGCTCTATCATCCGCAAACAATGAACTTGACGCAGAAAGGATTGAACTGGAAAAAAAGCTGTATGCCATAGAATCTGCAGTTTTGTCTGCAAAACAGAAAAAAAAGGAACCTGAGTTGCTTCCGGAAATAACCGGTTTACAACCCCTGACTCAGAATGCCGTTGCTCTATTTGTGAGCAAAGTTGTCATATACGCCGGGAATTCCGGAGATTCTTTGGATTCCATTGAAATCATCTGGAAGTCAAAGGATTTATTTTCCGACAGGAATGTCTGAAAACCAGCATTCCTGTCGGAAAATGATGAAATACAAAAGTATGAAATTACAAGCCGGTTCGTCTGTCTGAAACACAATACTCCACAATCACAATAGGTACTTCCGTCTTTTTCAGCAGGTAATAACTGTCATTTGCCTTGATCTGACGTTTATTCTCCGCATCCACACGCTCGACCAGCTGTCCCTGGATACTCTCTGCCAGAAGCTGTCCCTGCGTACTCCCCGTATAATAGAATACCTGCGCCCCGTGAACATACTCCTCCGGATAGCTGTTCTGGTGAATGCTGACCGTCAATGCCGGCTCTGCTTCCCCGATCAGGGCAATCCGCCGTTTCATATCCTGTACCTTTTTATTGGAAGCATCCGCATCATACAAGCCGGCATCCGACTCCCTGGTCATGATAACCTCCACATCGTTGGCCTCCAGAAATTTCTTCACCTGCTGCGCAATCTGCAGATTTACATCCTTTTCGTTTACGCCGTTGATTCCTACCTTCCCCGGATCATCTCCTCCGTGTCCTGCATCAATCACCACACGCAATTTTTCCTCTTTCCTGTCCACATTTCCGGCAGCCACATACACAGCCGCTTCCCGTCCCACATAAAACATGGACACCAGCAACATGACTGCCATCGCTCCCGACAACAGCTTATACTGAAACCCCTTCATTTTCTTCCGTCCTGTGCAAGTCTTTTTATCATTTATATTCCCGGAAAAATCCGTTTAATACCATAAAAAGACTGCCTTCCCGAAAATCATGAACCGGCATAAGCCGCAATCAATGCCCAGACTTCCGGTGTGCCGTAACCCAGACGCCACACGGCCACACCGCCCAGCTCCTTCACTTTCATCACATTCAGCTTTACCTCGATGGACCTGGCGTCCTCCACCCAAATCTGGTATTTGGCATTCCCGTCTTCCCATTCCGCATAATTCTGACAGGAGTTTTCATCCCACTGCGGTTCTACATTCACCCGTTCAAGATAGTCCGCCACATTGTTCAATGTAATATACTGATCCGTCACTTCCGTCCCTTCCGTCTTCCACAGAATCGTGTAGAAAGGCACTGCATTGATTACCTTCTCTTTCGGTACCTGCTCCTCCTGCAATGTCCGATCCAGACCGTTTGATACATATTGGATGCTTGCCACGCTTCCCGGCTCTCCGCTGCCGTGCCAGTGTTCATCATATCCCATAATGATCACATAATCTGCCACCATTCCCTGAATATCCAGTCTGTAATAATTGTTGAAGTTGAATGGGACATAATTGTCTATCGACAAAATCAGTCCGCTTCCCCTGCACAGCACGGAAAGCTCCTTCAAAAACTGGACATAATGAGGACCGCACTCCTGCGTCAGTCCCTCAAAGTCTATATTGACGCCCTCAAGCCCCAGTTCCGCAGAAGTATCTATAATGCTCTGAGCCAGCTTCCTGCGCTTTGTGGTAGAAGAAAGAACCTCCAGACTGCTGACATCCGCCCCTGTCTCATTCCTGTAGTTAAAATTGTCCCAGACGCCCCAAACCTGCAGTCCGCTGTTATGTGCCTGCTGCACATAGCCGGCATCCGCAAAAGAACGGAAGTTCCCTTCATTGTCCGTAAGGCTGAACCAGGTAGGCGCTATCACATTGATCCCCTGGCCTTCCGCCAGCATATCGGAAATCGTAGTGTTGCCGCCCTCCCCGCCGATGGCGTGGAATCCCAGGCTCACTTTCCCCGGCATGGAAATCGACGTGTATTCATCCGCCGCATAATCCGTCACCGCAACCTCCTGTTCCGTATTAAAATTATCCAGCCGTTTATTTTCCACATATCCGATGATGGAGTCCGCAGTCTTCACCTTGCTCCAGGTCTCCATCTCTTCCAGCAGCTCCACAGTCTCTCCCTCTTCCAGCTCCCGCAAAATCGGGCTCTTGATCCCGCCCAGCACGCGAACCTGTGTATCCTTGGAGACCTCCATAGTCTGCCTTTCTCCCCATTGCGTATACACCTGCACATGTCTGTCATAAGGCGTGTATTCGTAATTGGTAACCTGTCTCACATAATCCGCCGCCAGGTACAGCTGCTCTCCCCTTTCCATACATATCGTATATTCCGTGGCATGACTTCCTTCCTTATCGGAATACTCTCTCGCATCGAACAAGGCCTCCATGGTATCATTTGCCGTGGTATAGAGCAATTTGCGCTCACTTCGGTCCACATAAAATCCCTCGTTCAGGTAATTGTGCACTGTATCCAGGGAAAAATACACCCCGCCGTCCGCCAAAACCGCCTTATCGGAAATCATCTCATCCTGAAGTATGATGGCCAGTTCATCCTGTGTCACCCCATAATATTCATCCAAATCGGCAAGTTCCCTGCTATAAGAATACTTGTCCAGCAGTTTTCTTCCGAAACCTATGGCTCCCACCAGTATGATCAGCACCAATGCCACGATTACGGGTATTATCTTCTTTTTCATCTCATCACATGACCTTTCTTCAGAATGTGGCTGCCCACGATGAACGCAGGCAGTTTCATCATACCACATTTAAAGCAAAACGTCATTATTAAATTTCTTATAGTTTGTTTAGTTTTACAAAATTTTACAAAGCATTACAACAGTCCGTTCTACTACATTTTAGTCTTCCCTCCGGGACAGCGATATTTTTTGCTGCCGCTGCCGGCAGCACGAGAGGCAATCCCATTTTTCTTCCGGCAGCGGTATTGTTCCGGCAGTCTGCAGGCTACCGGCGTGTAACTTTGTCAAATCTCACCTGTTCGATCGACCCGGATGCATCTAACACATAGTCCGCCATATAGGGGCTGTTTTCCCTTACAGCCTTGGTTACAGCCTCTGCGGGAAGTACGGCCCGGCCATCCACAAAAAGCTCCACTCCGTTTTGGCGCATTTGTTCCAGGCGCAAAAGCATATGCTCCCTGACAGCATTAATATCTTCTACCTCAGTCCTCTCATCATGCAAATGAATTCCTCCTCTTTTCAGACCTCCGCCCAAAAGGATTTTGTGATGAATCAATTTGCGGAAGTCTCCGTAATAAAGCAAGTGCCTTTGGCAGTACGCGCAGCGGAAAAATTTTCCATTGCTGTTACGTTTAAAATGAATTATAATTGTGAAAATTAGTTGACATACTTATGATCAAGCAAGGAATAAATTCCAATATATTGCTTGTAAGACATCCTCAGACTAATGCCAGTATTCCTCTACTGTCATATAATGTGATATACACACTTAGAATATAAAGGATGAAGCGGAACGACACGTTCCAAAAATCAGCTAAATCAACTTGAAGTCAAGACTGCCGTGCCTCCTTCCCCGTACAGAGTACCAAAGACACTTACATGCTTACTATAACATCTTTAAATACATTTGGCAAGCAAAACAAATCGAAATTTCTCGAAAATTATTAAAAAAAAATGAAACTCAAAATCTGCTATTGACTTAAGGAACCTGAAAGTATATTATGGCATCACAAAGCATTAATATTACAGTTCAGCTATGCAGATAAGGAAAGGGTTGTCGTATGAAAATCGAAAAAGTAAATGAGAACCAAATTCGCTGCACTCTGACCAGAGAAGATTTGGCAAGCCGCGAACTGAAGATAAGTGAACTGGCCTATGGAACAGAGAAGGCCAAGACTCTGTTTCGCGACATGATGAGACAGGCTAATTTTGAATTCGGCTTTGAAGCCGAGGATATTCCCCTCATGATAGAGGCTATTCCTTTAAATACCGAATGTATCGTTTTAATCATTACCAAGGTGGAAGACCCGGAAGAGCTGGATACCCGCTTCTCCAGATTCGCACCGTCTGTAACGGAAGAGAACGGTATGGAAGACGCGGATTATCAATATGCGGAAGATACCTCCAATGAAATATTGGATCTGTTCCGCAAAATGCAGACGGATCAGGAAAATACGGAAGAAAAATCCGCAGATACTAAAACCGCCGCCCACAGGGTACACACCCGGATCTTCCGTATGGGCACTCTGCAGCAGGTGATGGATGTATCTGCCGTGATAGCCGGAAGCTACCGGGGCATCAGCAGTCTCTATAAAAATGAACAGCGCGGGAAAAATGCCGGCGGTTACCTGCTCGAGCTGACACAGGGCGGGGAAAGCGACGAAGCATTCGACCGGGCCTGCAATATCGTGTCGGAATACGGCATTCCCCAGCGCATCGCAGCAGGCAGCGCCGCTTTTCTGACGGAACATTGCGAAGTGTTGATCAAAGACAATGCCGTACACGCTCTGGGCGCCGCTTCCGTATCCTGAGGAAGCGTTACGAAATAAATTTGCAGGATTCTGCACGCGAAGGTGCATATAGGTGCTTCATTCCAGAAAACATTTATTTCTTCACAATTCTCAGGCAGAATAAACATCACCGGAAATACAAAACCCCTCTCGTCGGAGGGGTTTTTCGGGTTTGCTTTAAAGCGCTTCGATCGCCTTCATCAGGGCATCAATATCGATCCCATGCACCATTGCGGCTTCTTCCAGAGATTCCCCCTGTGCGGAAGGACATCCCAGACAATGCATTCCGGCCTCCATCAATACAGGAGCCACATCGGGATTTGTATTCAGGATTTCGCCGATTGTCATTTCCTTTGTTATTCCGGTCATTTTTTCTCCTCTCTGACGTAAAAATAGAATAATATGGTACCTTAGTGTCGAATATCATCAAGCCACACGGCTTAATGATATTCTCTGTTATAGAAAGCAAGAAAGCTTTCTATAACCTAAGGTCCATTATAAATCATTCCATAAAATCTGACAAGCTATTCTTATTTATAAAATTCTTGTAAAATATCGCATTTTAGTGCCCATGTACAGAAAAAAGTACACATTCTAACCTTGACTCTCACTCATGTTTTTCATATAATAAAGCTATGGAATTAGAAACAGTAAACCTACTTTCAACTAATTCAAAATTTTACAGGAGGGTATTTCAAAATGAGACCAGAATGGACAGATTTTGTAGCAGGTAAATGGGACAAAGAAGTCAACGTCCGCGACTTCATCCAGAGAAACTATCATCCCTATGAAGGCGATGAGGCATTCCTGGCCGGCCCCACCCAGAACACGAAGGATTTGTGGGCACAGGTTCTTGACCTGCAGAAGAAGGAAAGAGAAGCCGGCGGCGTCCTGGATATGGATACCAAGGTTGTTTCCACCATCACCTCCCATGGCCCGGGGTACCTTGACAAGAGCAAAGAGACCATCGTAGGCTTCCAGACCGACAAGCCTTTCAAGAGATCTCTGCAGCCTTACGGCGGTATCCGTATGGCAGAGAAGGCATGCTCCGACAATGGTTACGAAGTTGACCCGGAGATTTCCGAGTTCTTCTCCACCCACAGAAAGACACATAATGCAGGCTGCTTTGACGCTTACAATCAGGAGATGAGAGCCTGCCGTTCTTCCCATATCATCACAGGCCTTCCCGATGCTTACGGGCGTGGACGTATCATTGGCGACTACAGGCGTGTAGCTCTGTACGGCATTGACAGACTGATCGAGGACAAGCAGGACCAGAAGAATTCCACCGGCCGCGTGATGACCGATGACGTGATCCGTTTGCGCGAGGAACTTTCCGAGCAGATGATAGCCCTGAAGATGATGAAGGAGATGGCTGCTTCTTACGGCTGCGATATCTCCAAGCCCGCTTCCAACGTACAGGAAGCCATCCAGGCCGTTTACTTCGGATATCTGTGCGCGGTTAAGGAGCAGAACGGCGCCGCAATGAGCCTTGGACGTACCTCCACCTTCCTTGACATTTACGCTGAGAGAGACCTGAAGAACGGTACCTTCACCGAGGAGCAGATCCAGGAGTTCGTTGACCACTTTATCATGAAGCTGCGCTGCATCAAGTTCGCACGTACTCCCGAGTACAACCAGATCTTCGCGGGCGATCCCGTGTGGGTTACCGAGTCTCTGGGCGGCGTAGGTGTAGACGGCAGACCCATGGTTACCAAGATGAGCTTCCGTTATCTGAACACCCTGACCAACTTAGGGCCTTCTCCCGAGCCCAACCTGACAGTACTGTGGTCCACAAGACTGCCGGCAGGCTGGAAGAAATACTGTGCGAAGATGTCCATCCAGACTTCTTCCATCCAGTATGAGAACGACGATCTGATGAGAGTTGACCACGGCGATGACTACGGTATCGCATGCTGCGTATCCTCCATGGTAATCGGTAAGGAAATGCAGTTCTTCGGCGCTCGTGCAAACGTTGCAAAATGTCTTCTGTACGCTTTGAACGGCGGTGTCGATGAAGTGACCAAGAAGCAGGTAGGCCCCAAGTACCGTCCTGTGACCGGCGATGTGCTTGAGTATGATGACGTATGGAACAAATTCGTCGACATGCTGGAGTGGCAGGCTGACGTATATGTCAACACCCTGAACATTATCCATTATATGCATGACAAGTACTGCTATGAGAGAGCGGAGATGGCTCTCCATGACAAGAATGTAAAGCGTTACTTCGCTACCGGCGTTGCAGGCCTGTCCATTGTGGCAGATTCCTTCTCCGCCATCAAGTACGCCAAGGTTGAGCCTATCCGCGATGAGGACGGCGTTATCGTCGACTTCAAGACGACAGGCGACTTCCCGAAATATGGTAATGACGATGACCGTGTAGACGAGATTGCACAGAAGGTAGTACACACCTTCATGACCGCTATCAGGAGACACCACACCTACCGTGAAGGTATCCCTACCACATCCATCCTGACCATTACCTCTAACGTTACCTATGGTAAGGCTACCGGAAATACACCCGATGGACGTAAGAAGGGCCAGCCTTTCGCACCCGGCGCCAACCCGATGCACGGCCGCGATACCCACGGTGCAGTAGCATCTCTGGCTTCCGTATCCAAGCTGCCTTTCAATGATGCACAGGACGGTATCTCCAATACCTTCACCATCATCCCCGGCGCTCTGGGCAAGGAAGACAAAGTATTCTCCGGTGACATCGAATTAGATCTGAAATAAGACTCGTGCACACCGAGATGTCACTGACATCGAGTTGGATCTGAAATAAGACTTACGTACACCGAAATGTCACTGACATTGAAGCGGATTTAATGTAAAATTCACAACGAGTTCTTCGGCAACATATCGGGTTTGCAACAATATCTGTGGTCCTTAAACCGGTTCTGACCTGTATATGTTTTGGTAAAATTGTAACGGTCTGCTGCTTCCCCCGGGCGGCACGGACCTGCAGAACCTGGCGGCACGCGGAAAGCAATTTACTTCCAGCTTACTCCATACTGCCACCGGGAAAAAGAAGGAGGCACCATGGACGAAGATAAGATGATAGATGACCTGGTAAAAATGCTGGATTCCGGCATGACAGAGGGCGTAGGCCATGTAAATGTGGATTACGACCAGGATGTCGAGTCGAAAAACGTTCAGACAATGGGCTGCACGGATTGTTCCAGGACACCGTTGGCCTGCAGTGTACCTACTCTTGAACAGGGACTGGACGATTATCACTAATCGGATCTTGCTAAAACGAGCGGTCAATCTCCCGTTCCCCGAAACATTGCATTTATTTAACTAATTAATCATATTATTTTTAAGGAGGAAAAACATTATGGCAACAAATACTGCACAGGTTGATAACCTTGTTAACTTACTCGACGGCTATGCAACAAAGGGCGGCCATCATCTGAACGTAAACGTGCTGAACAGAGATATGCTCCTGGACGCTCAGAAGCATCCTGAGAACTATCCTCAGCTGACCATCCGTGTATCCGGATATGCAGTTAACTTCATCAAGCTGACTCCCGAGCAGCAGGCTGACGTTATCTCTCGTACCTTCCACGAGTCTGTATAACCAAAAGAGTTAGTTGCATAAAACCCCGGGGAGTAAGGAAGTGCCTTCCGGCATTCCTGCACCTTCCCGGGGTTTCCAAAACCGAAGAAAGTGTGGTAATCTTATGCAGGGAAGAATTCATTCATTAGAAAGCTTTGGAACCGTTGACGGTCCGGGTACACGCTTTGTCGTATTCGTGCAGGGTTGTCCCATGCGTTGTGCCTACTGCCATAATCCGGATACCTGGGATATGAATGGCGGCACATTGATGGAACCCTCCTATATTATCGAGCAATATGAAAAAAACAAAGCCTTTTATGCCAACGGCGGCGGATTGACCGTCACCGGAGGGGAGCCTCTGATGCAGGTAGACTTTGTAACTGAACTGTTTACCCTTGCCAAAGAGAAAGGGATTCATACCTGCATAGACAGTTCCGGAATCGCTTTCAACTCAAATAATACGCCGCTGTTGTTAAAGCTGGACAAATTGATGGCCTTAACGGATCTGGTGATGCTGGACATCAAACATATCGATCCGGAAAAGCACAGGGAGCTTACCCAACAGCCCAACGAGAATATTTTAAAATTCGCCGCATATCTGGATGAGAAACATGTAGATATGTGGATACGGCATGTGGTAGTTCCCGGAATTACGGACGATGAGAAATATCTGTTTGATTTGGGCTACTTTATCGGACAGTTCCATAATCTGAAAGCTCTTGATGTTCTGCCCTATCACACTATGGGCGAAAAAAAATACGAAAGCCTTGGGATGGAATACAAATTAAAAGGTGTTCCCCCCATGGATAAGGATAAGCTGATTGAAAAAAAGAAAGCGATCCTGAACGGTATCAAAAAAAGAAGGGAAGAAATTTCCTTAAACTAAATATTTCATCATAAGGAGGACATTACGATGGCATACGTAATCAGTGATGCTTGTGTATCTTGTGGAGCATGTGAGTCTCAGTGCCCTGTGGGCGCAATCAGCATGGGGGACGGCAAATTTGAAATCGATCCCGATAAGTGCATCGAGTGCGGCGCATGTGCAGGCCAGTGCCCCACCGGAGCTATTTCTCAGGGATAAGCCCCGGCAAAGCAAAGATTTCAGGCGCTTCCTTACAGGAAGCGCCATTTCTTTTTTTCTGCAGGCAGCTTCGCTTCCTCTCCTGACCGGGACGCTTCCCTTTTATCCGGCTCCTTTTTCTCCTGGTTTTTATCGTTTTTTCCCAACCGCCTTGCCTTTTTGCGCAGGAGCTCGTCCATTCGTTTAAAATACGCTTCGTCCCGCTCTGCCAACATTCTGTCCCTGGCCTCCTCCCGTTCTTCCTGCATGCGAAACTGGTAATCCAGCTCTTTGACCACACTCTCCCGGATTTCGCGGCAGAGTTCGTTGTTATTTTCCTGCAAAGTCTGTCTGATCAGCTGCTGCAGCAGCCATTGCAGCCTTCTGGATTTCTCTTCCCTTGTCTCCCGCATGACTTCCGGCTGTGCATTTTTATTCGGTATAATATCTATGGCTAATTCCGGTTTTTCCTCTGCCGTGTGATCCCCCTGTGGAACTTCCACACTTCCTGCCCGCAAACCCTCTGTTGATAATACGTCCAGTTTTCCGTCTTTGAGAATCATCTTGATCGCCTTCAACTGCAGTCCCCTCTCTTTCATTCCCTTGATCTGTTTAAAACGTTCCACATCCTCTTCCGTATAATAGCGATGTCCCAGTTCATTGCGTTTTATGGGCAGATGCAGTTCATCTTCCCAGTAACGCAAAACATGGCTCTCTACCTTCACCTCTTTTGCAGCATCCGAAATCAGCAAATAGTTTCCCATTTTTTCCCCTTTCTGTCCGCACTTCAAAAGTCTTGTCCGCGTATGTGCCTGCGCAAAAAAAGAATGAGCTTGTACACCCATTCTCTTTCGTAACTCTCTAATTCGTCTGTCTGTGTTCCAAATTCACAAAACGCTGATATTCCGGCAGCCAGGCCAGCTCCACCGTACCGATAGGGCCGTTTCTCTGCTTCGCAATGATAATTTCAGCGATTCCCTTCTTCTCTGAATCATGATTGTAATACTCGTCCCGATAGATGAACATAACCACATCCGCATCCTGCTCGATGGCCCCGGATTCACGCAGATCCGAAAGCATGGGTCTGTGATCCGGTCTCTGTTCTACCGCTCTGGAGAGCTGAGACAGTGCAATGACCGGCACGCTCAATTCCCTGGCCAGCGCCTTGAGGGAACGGGAAATGTCCGAAATCTCCTGCTGTCTGGAATCCGCTCTCCCGCTGCCGCTACCCGACATCAACTGCAGGTAATCAATGATTACCATGGACAGGTTATGTTCCAGCTTATACTTGCGGCACTTGGAACGGAGTTCTCCGATACTGATTCCCGGTGTATCGTCAATAATCAGGGAGGACTTCCCTATGACACCGGCACTTTCAATCAATCGTTCCCATTCCTGATCATTCATCTGCCCCGTACGCAGCTTCTGGGAATCCACATTGGACTCCATGGAAAACATACGGTTTACCAGCTGTTCCTTGCTCATTTCCAGACTGAAGATCGCCAGCGTCATATTCTTCCGAAATGCTACATAATGAGCGATATTCAGCTCAAAAGCAGTCTTCCCCATGGACGGCCTGGCCGCTATCAGGATCAGATCAGAGGGCTGCATACCGGCTGTCCGGTAATCCAGATCCAGAAATCCTGTAGGGATTCCCGTAACGCTTCCCTTGTTCTTGGCCGCAAATTCAATCTTGTCCATGGCGTTCATAACCACCTGGCGAATGGGCACATAAGCGTCTGAGGAGCGTCTCTGAACCAACTGAAATACACGCTTTTCCGTGTCTTCCAATATCGCTTCCAGGCTTTCCTTACCGGCATAGCAGGTATTGGCGATTTCCTCATTCAGCCGGATCAGACGCCGCAGGGTGGATTTCTCCGCCACAATATTGGCATACTGTTTTATATGGGCAGATGTGATCGGCATCGTCAATATCTCCCGGATAAACTCCAGGCTGCTGACCTCCGGCGGCACGTCCTTCGTCCGCATGCGTTCCTGCACCGTCACCAAATCCACCGGTTCTCCCCTGTCATTCAGCTCACACATGACGTCAAACAGAATTCCGTACTGCCTGTTATAAAAATCTTCTCCGGATATCATTTCTGAAGCCGTAACAATGGCATCCCTGTCCATCAGCATGGAAACTATGACCGACTGTTCCGCTTCCAGATTATGGGGTAATATTCGTTTGAGTACATTTTCTTCCATGACATCCCCACCTCTGCCTTCAGCTTCAGCTCTCTACAACCTTCACCGCCAGCTTCCCCGTCACCTGGGGATGCAGTTTCACAGCTACCTCATAAGACCCGAAGCTCTTCAGATTCTCCGGCAATACGATCTTTTTCTTATCGATCTCCAGCTGGTGCTGCTCCATGCACGCCGCCGCAATCTCCTTGCTGGACACGGAACCGAAAGTCCGTCCACCCTCTCCCGCTTTGATCTTGACGACTACCTGCTTTGATTCCAACTGAGCCGCCAGCGCTTTCGCCGCTTCCAGCTGTTCCTTCGCAATCTTGTCCTCATTTGCCTTATGAAGCTTTAAATCATTCATATTCTTGGCATTGGCTTCCACACCGATCTTTTTCGGCAATATATAATTTCTGGCGTATCCTTCGCTGGCTTCTATTATATCACCCTTTTTCCCCAGCTTTTTTTCATCCTGCAGCAATATGATCTTCATCTGTCCAACCCTTCCTTTTTTGTCTCGTACTATATTTCGCCCTTCTCAAGCATCCCGTCGATAGTTCCCTTTAGGACGCCGATGGCTTCGATAATTCCCATTCCTTCCATCTGGCAGGCCGCAGTATTTAAATGTCCGCCGCCGCCCATCCGCTCCATGATAATCTGTACATTCACCTCGTCGATGGACCGGGCACTGATATAGATCTTGCCGTTATAATCCGTCAAAACGAAGCTGGCCTTGATCCCCCTGATATTCAGCAGCTCGTTTGCCGCCTGAGCCCCTATAATCGTGGGACTGGGCAGATCGTCCGCCGTACAGGTTGAAATAGCAAAATACTGCTTGTAAATCTCCGCTTGGCTCACCGTATCCGCCTTCGCCTTATAGCCCTGCGCATCCTCACGGAACAGCTTGCGCACACGGGTCACATCCGCACCGCTGCGCCTTAGAAAAGCCGCCGCCTCAAAGGTCCGCACCCCTGTCTTAATCATAAAATTATTGGTATCGATCATGATTCCGGAATACATACAATCCGCTTCTTCCGGACGAATCTTGATATTATCATAAGTGTACTGCAGAATCTCCGACACCATCTCACAGGAGGAGGAAGCGTACGGTTCCACATAGGAAAGCGTAGCATTCTCAATAGTCTCCGTCCCCTGTCTGTGATGATCCAGGACCACCACGGATTTACAGAATTTCAGCAGTTCCGGACATTCGGTTATGGACGGCTTGTTCACATCCACCACTACCAGCACAGTGTTGCTGCCGGCGGCCTCTATGGCCTGCTGGTTCCCGATAATCATATCCGCGTATTCCTGATGATTCCTGAATAGCTCTACCGTAGGCTGAATCGCCGGAATCACTTCGTTGAGGACGATATGGGCCTTCCGCCCCAGCGTCAAGGCGATCCGGTAAATACCCACCGCCGCGCCGAAGCTGTCCGCATCCGGCATCCTGTGCCCCATCACCAGGACCTGATCCTTGCCCGTAATAATCTCCTGGAGCGCATGGGCTTTTACACGGGCCTTCACACGGGTATTTTTCTCCACCTGCTGACTCTTTCCGCCGTAGTATGTAATACTTTCCGGCGTCTTTATCACAGCCTGATCTCCGCCCCGCCCCAGAGCCAGATCGATGGCATTTCTGGAAAATTCATAATTCTGTGCATAGGTCAGCCCGTCCAGGCCCACGCCGATACTGATGGTCACGGCCATCTCGTTTCCGATATTGACTGTCTTGACATCCTCGAGAAGGTCAAAGCGGGATTCCTGCAGCTGTGTCACAGCACGCTTACGCATGATGACCAGATACTTGTCCTTTTCCAGCTTCTTGCAGATTCCGTCAAGAGCGGAAATATATTTATTCACCTTCCTGTCGATCAGCGCAATCAACAGGGATCTGCGCACCTCTTCCACGCCGTCCAGCGCCTCGTCATAATTGTCCAGATAAATCAGGCCCACTGCCAGACTCTGGTCATCCACCTCCCGCAGAGCAATGCGCAAAGCCGTCTCGTCATAGAGATAGACCGCCGTCAGATATCCCTCATATCCGCTGCTGTCGATCATATCGCTGTGCTCCGCCATTTCCTCCAGGGAAATCTTCCGCAGCCTGGCCACGTATTCGTTCCCTTCGTACTCCAATTCATACTGCGCCTCGTCCACACCGTTATTGTCAGGCAGGCGGTCTCTCGTAAGCGTTGGAAACAGAGAAGTGATAGACTTTTTATATCCCTTGGGCTGATGAACAATATTCTCAAAAGCAAGATTCGTCCAGATCACCTTCCCCGTATCGTCCAGCAATGCATAGGGAAGATCCAGCTCCCGAAGCAACTTCCGCTGAATCTGTCCGTACTCTGTCGCAAAACTGATGAGCTCGTTCATAATAACGGGCTTATTATAAAAATACAGGGACAAAGTAATCGCAAAATAGAGGACAATATACCCTGCCAGAAGCGTGCCTGCACGCAAATCAATGATAAACATCGCCGCATCCACCACACAGCAAAGTATTCCGAGATAAATACAGAACTGAATGTAGGTTTTAATACGGCCTTTTAACTTTATTCTCTTTTTCATATGGATACCTCACAGGACTGCGGAACTCATCCTGCAATTTTCTTCTTAAAATGAGATTGAATAAAATTATTATACCATACTCTTCAACACTATGCCACAATTTAATTTGTCGAAATTGGAAACGTTTTGTAAATGTTTTAAAAAGACCAGCCATCCTTCCGAACAGCCGGTCTTCTCTCTGGGTCTTAATCCTGAACGTAAGGCATCAGTGCTACATGGCGCGCTCTCTTGATCGCCACCGTCAAAGCTCTCTGATGCTTTGCACAATTGCCTGTGATACGGCGGGGAAGAATTTTACCCCTCTCAGAAACGTATCTCTTTAATTTATTAGTATCTTTGTAGTCGATTACATTGTCCTTGCCACAGAATACACATACTTTTCTCTTCCTGCGGATCCCGCCTCTTTTCCTCATCGGGCCGTCGGGTCTCTCTGCTTTATTGTAAGCCATCTTGCTGCCTCCTGTCATCCATAATCAAACAAACTTAGTTAAACGGTAATTCTTCATCGATGCCATCCGGAATATTCATGAAACCATCCCCTGCGCCGGACGGAGCAGGAGCGCCGCCTCCCTGGTAACCGCCGTTGTTGTAGCCGCCACTATTGCCGTAACCGCCGCCGGTATTTGACCCCCCTGATGCGTTCTTGCTCTCGGCAAACTCGATTTCATCTACCATAACCCGGACACTGTAAACCATCTGTCCCTCTTTATTGGTATAATTATCATTCTGAACCCTGCCTGTCAAGAGAATCTTAATTCCTTTGTGCAGATATCTCTCCACAAATTCCGCCTGCTTGCCAAATGCAGTGCAATTAAAGAAATCCGCATCCGGCTCTCCCTCCCGCTTGAAACGCCTGTCCACCGCAATGGAAAACCGCGCTACCGCCGTCTGGCTGGCTCCCTGAGAATATCTCACTTCCGGATCCCTTGTTAAACGTCCCATAAGAATGACTTTATTCATATACTCACTTCTCGCTTTCTGACTGAACCTCGTCCTGTCTGACGATCAGATATCTGATGACATTGTCCATAATGCGGACACGGCTCTCGATCTCAATCGGAGCTGTCGCCTCTGCATCAAAGCGGATGAAATAATAGAAGCCTTCTTTCATCTTCTGGATCTCATAGGCAAGTCTCTTCTTGCCCCACTCGTCCACCTCCGTGATGACGCCGCCAAACCGCTCGATGAGAGCTTTGCACTTGTCAACAACAGCCGCTCTTTCTTCGTCTTCAATTCTGGCAGACACGACTACGGCCAATTCGTATTTGTTCATACCTGTTACCTCCTTTTGGTCTCTGGCCCGTAAAAACGAGCAAGGAAATTGATTCATCACAAGTATATACAATAACATAATATTCCTGAAATTTCAAGTATATTTTACTTCTTTTTTGCCGCTTATAGAATTTCCTTCACGTTTTTTTCCAACAATCTGCGCGCTATCATGATCTGATGGCCGCAGCCCCTGCATTTCAGCCTGAAATCCGCTCCCGAACGCAGTACCTCCCACTCTTTGCTTCCGCAGGGATGCTGCTTTTTCAGTCTCACCACATCTCCCACATTGATATCCATCGCTATTCCTCCAAATCCGCATACCCGGCTTTCTGTCTTGCCGCTGACTCCCTATCCCCGCCGTCTCATGGGAAATCTTGCCCATGTATTCTTTGCCGTCCCTTTCCGGCTGCAGCCTCAGGGAAAGCACCCTCTACACTCACAGATTCCCCACCCAGAAATCCTTCAGCACCCCGAAAAATTCCCGAAGCAGATTGTTGGGGCCCATTCCCAGCACGGAGTTTGCCGCCAGACCCTGTACATCCTTATATCCCTGCTTTTTCGCGATGCTGAGCGCACGGAACATATGAAATTTATTGGTTACAATGACAACGCTGTCCTGTTCCCTGTCCAAAAACCCTCCGCTGAATACCAGATTCTCGTAGGTATTGGAAGATTTGTCTTCCATCAGAATCTTGTCTTCCCTCACTCCGGCATTCACCAGATAGTCCCGCATGCCGGCCGCTTCGGATATATGCTCATTGCTTCCCTGACCGCCGGACACAATGACCTTCGTATCCGGATTGCGCAGCAGATAGGCCGCTGCCTGATCCAGACGTCTGCGCAGCACTTCGCTGGGCCCTGTGGACTTCCACTGCGCCCCCAGCACAATCAGATAATCTGCTCCCGGCTCCGCCCTGGCGCCGTACTGGGACAAAATCAGCCCCTCTACACCGCAGAACAAAAGCAGTCCGGCGAAAAAAATACCGCAGCAAATCCCTTTGAACCATCCTGGCATGGCTTCCATCAACTTTTCACTGCGGAGTATGGCGCTCAGAATCAGGGAACCCACACCGATCCCACCCCAGAGCAGGAAAAAATAAGTTCCGAAGCCTGCCACGGCAATTCCGCCGCAATAAAGAATGCAGACGACACCCAAACCGCCGAAAACATGGGCAGAGACAGGAACGTATCTATACCCGCGCCTCTCCAGCCTGATGATTCTGCGGCTCCTCTCAAAAGGGACCAGTTCTCTCTCATGTTTTTTTCTTCGTTTTATCATATCGATACCTCTCAGGAATTGCAGGGCCTGCTTCCGCTAGTACTGCCGGATCCAGCCCCACATCAACGCCAGCCACTCCCCGCAAAAATACATTCCTCTCAGCCAGATCAACAGAGCGCCGCACCAGAGAGGCCAGGCCAGATCAGCGCGGCGGCGCAGAATCTTTTTTGCCAACGACACAATCACACAAATGCACAGGACCATGGTCCCGAAGGTGGCCCGGTCCGGGTAATGAGGGGACAGGACAAACGCCCCCCAGGACAGCAGTGCTCCGGACAGCAACAGGATCTCCCGCCCCTCAAGTGCCTGCTTCAGTACCTGTCTGCTCACAAATAAGAGTGCCGCCAAAACCAGCAGCGTCGGAAACAGATACTCCACCGCAGCCCTGCACTCCGCGTAACACCGCAAAAACAATTTCCACAATAATCCGTAGCTTTCTTCCTCAATCTGCCCGCTGCGGACGAAATTCCCCGGTGCCGCGATGCACAGGACACTGCCGGCCAGACAGGACAGGTTCCCGAGAATCATCCACAGCCTGAGCCTGCGCCCCTGCCGTCCAAGCAGCAGGATGGCCGCCAGACTTACCAGCCATATGGCAGGGCCCATGTTCTCATTGCTCCATCCCGCGAGAATCCCCAGCGGCACAATCCAGAATGTGATTCCGGGCAGATTTTCGAATCGGCAGCCGGCATATCTTCCGCTCTCCTGCGTATTCCCGCCTTCCTCCTGCAAATCCGCTGCCGCACGCTCCCTGCCGCAGCCCTTTTTCAGATAAAGTCCTCCCTCCGGCAGTTCCCGAAGATAACAGAATACGAACACCAGGATAAAAACCGTAATATACAGATAATTCGCCGCCCCTGCCTGCCAGAACATGCTCATCTTCCAATTGGCATTCAGGCCCAGCACCATCCCCGCCGCGGCAAAAAAAGCCGGAAGATTGCGGTATCCCGATACAATACAAATCATCCCCGCAAGCAATAGGGTAAATACTACATTCAGCAGATCCGCTCCGTATTCCCCAATAAGCAGGGTCAGCTGCAAAATGCCGTGAGTCATACTCCTGCCGCCCCAGTTATTGTAATGCCAGATCTGGCTTTTCACGATATCGGAAATAGACGTGATTGGGACGCTCTCGTCATACAGCATGGTGGAATACCACAGATCATCCATCATAAACGGGACGATTCTGTGGGTCTGAAATATGACAAAAATAAATACCGCTGTCAGAACGCCCGACAGGATCCACATCAGTTTACGAGATTTATCCTTCATTACCCAATTTCCTCTCACTGTCAGCACCCATCATGCACTACAAAGCCTTGATCCGATCCACGGCCTCCACCGTATTTTCGTAACTTCCAAAAGCTGTCAGCCTGAAATACCTTTCTCCGCTGGGACCGAAGCCGGATCCCGGCGTCCCCACTACATTTCCTTTCTCCAACAGATAGTCAAAGAACTCCCAACTGGTCATCCTGCCGGGCGTCTTCATCCAGATATACGGAGAATTCACTCCGCCCGAAACCGTGTATCCCGCCTCCTTCAGACCGTTGAAAATATACGCCGCATTCTTCCTGTAATAAGCAATCTGTTCCTGAAGCTGGGCCTTTCCAGCCGGGGAATAAACCGCCTCGCCTGCCCGCTGCACAATATAGGGCGCACCGTTATACTTGGTGCCGTGTCGTCTGGCCCACAGCGCATGCAGTGCCACGCCGCCGCATTTCAGCTCCTTCGGTACAACGGTAAATCCAAGGCGCAATCCCGTGAACCCGGCGTTTTTGGAGAAGGACCGGAATTCGATGGCACAGGAGCGCGCCCCCCGGCATTCATAGATACTGTGGGGTACATCATCCTCCTGAATATAAGCTTCGTACGCGGCGTCATAGAGTATGACGGCTCCGATCTTCATGGCATAATCCACCCATTCCTGCAGCTTCGGTTTTGTGACGGCAGCCCCCGTGGGATTATTGGGAAAACACAGATAGATCAAATCCGGCGTCTCCTTGGGCAGCCCGGGCATGAATTGATTTTCCTCTGTACAGGGCATATAGATCACATTGCTCCAGGTCTCCGATTCCCTGTCATAGCTCCCTGTCCGGCCCGCCATCACATTGGAATCCACATACACCGGATATACGGGATCACATACCGCAATCCGGATGTTTGGTCCGAAGATCTCCTGGATATTGCCCGTGTCGCATTTCGCCCCGTCGGAGATAAATATCTCATCTGCCGATATGCCGCATCCCCGGGCCTGGTAATCCTGCCGTGCAATAATTTCCCGCAGAAATTCATACCCCAGATCAGGGGCATAGCCCCGAAAGCTCTCCGCCCTTCCCATCTCGTCCACCGCACTGTGCAGCGCCTCGATGACTGCCGGAACCAACGGCAGCGTCACATCTCCAATCCCCAGCCTGATCACCTTCCGGTCCGGATGAGCTGCGCTGTACGCGCTTACTTTTTTCCCGATCGTAGAAAACAAATAGCTTCCGGGAAGCTTTAAATAATTCTCGTTAACCTGAACCATATTTTTCAGCCTTCTTTCCCGATGCGTTTTGCAGCGCTTTTTTGCTCTGCTCCGCATCTGTTTTCTTTATAATTCTCCGTTCATTATCTGTAGAACATCTACTTCAATCTCGCCTTCAAATACCGTGACAGCGGGGCCCGTCATGTAGATCAGATTCTTCTCTCTGTCCCATTCGATAAGCAATTCGCCCCCCAGCAGCCTGACGGTTACCGCATTGTCTGTCAAACCGTTGAGAACACAGGCCACTGCCGCCGCGCAGCATCCGGTTCCGCAGGCTAAGGTTTCTCCGGTCCCGCGCTCCCATACGCGCATAAATGCGGTTTTCCTGTCCAGGACTTCCACAAATTCCGTGTTTGTGCGCTTCGGGAATCTGACATGATTTTCAAATAAAGGCCCGGTCTGCTCCAGCTTCATCTGTGCCACATCCCGTGCAAAAATCACTGCGTGGGGATTCCCCATGGATACACAGGTCATACGGTATTCCCTGCCATCCACCAGAATCGGTTCGTCCACCACCCGGTCTCCCCGGGCCTCCACCGGAATCAGTGCCGGTTCCATAACAGGACTGCCCATATTGACCCGAACCTGAACCACACTTCCCCGATCTCCGGGCTGTCCCGGCATTTTCTCCACAATCAGATCCAAATATTTTACCTTTCCCGCGCTGATTACGCTTATGTGGTCAGAATTCGTCAGGCATTTATCATAAACATACTTTCCCACACAGCGGATTCCGTTTCCGCACATCTCTGCCCGGGTTCCGTCCGCATTGTACATCTCCATCTCAAAATCGGCTTCCGTACTGGGATTGATAAAGATCACCCCGTCTCCTCCGATACCGAAATGTCTGTCGGAAAGCCGTCGCACCAGATCGGGCTTTAGCTCCTTTCGGATCTGCTCCTCAAACCCGTTTACATAAATATAATCATTGCCGCATCCCTGCATTTTCGTAAATTTCATTGTTATATTCCCATTCCGTCATATTATTTTTGTACGCCGGCTTCACCTGTTTCCGATTCATGCCGGCTCTCCATGGTCTTCGGCATATCATTGCATACGAATCGCCCGTTTCTCATGAAAGCCTGGCGATTCTGTCCGGCCGCATATCCGCACACCCTACTTCATCATGGACAGCACCATGTACGCGGTCTCCGCCAGATTGGTGCCGCTGTCCATACTGCATTTCTGCAGATATTTATGGGCCTCTTCCTCCGTGAGATGATTCCTGACCATCAAAAGCGCCTTGGCCTCCCGGATGGCTGCGGCTTCCTCCGCGCTTCTGACCTTCGGCTTCTGTCTCGCCTTCCTCCTGCGCCGATCCTGCTCCGCAGTCATCATCTCCACGGTATTCACCAGATCATGCACCTTCAGAGGCATACTCAGACACACGATCCCCTCTCCCCCGCACTGGCTGAGTAATCTGTCGGAGGCCAAAAGCAATAATTCAAATCCTTCCGGCAGGCATTCCCGTAAACCGGAATATACCATATCCGTCAGCTTATAGCTGCAGATGACAATCCCGCCGTTTAAACCGTCCGTCAGACCAATTACCTGGGCGCCCGCAGTGCACACCCCGATTACCCGGAAGCCGTTTCTCACCAGCATATTTTTGATATTCTTCGCATCCTCCAGCTTCGGCAGAGCCACAATGAGATTCGTCAAGCCTCCACCCCCTTTTGCTATACATGCGTCAGTTCATGTCAGGTAACCGCTCAGCGCCCTGTCTGAACCGTTCCCCGTCCCTGCCGCCGAAACCAATGTTCCGCAGCCGGACGCAGAGTACCCGCTTCTCACGGCTGCGCCTGATTCATCACCTGCAGAAACAAAGGGGGTTTAATACCGATACAGATATTCCCGGATCTCCCACTGTGACACATAGGCCCGATACTGCTGCCATTCCTTCTCCTTGGCCGCGATATACTTCTCCGCCACATGCTCTCCCAGCACGTCCAGAATGAAAGGATCCCTCTTCAGCTCCTCAATGGCCTCCATCAGCGTCCCCGGCAAATGTTCGATGCCCAGGGCCCTTCTCTCCTTTTCCGTCATGGTATAAATATTGCAGTCCACACTCCCCGGCGGCTCTATCCTGTTCGCAATGCCGTCCAGTCCTGCCTTCAGACATACCGCCAGTGTCAGATAGGGGTTCGAGGCAGAGTCGGGGCTGCGCAATTCGATTCTGGTATTGCCGCCTCTGTCTGCGGGAATGCGGATCAGCGGACTTCTGTTGGTAGCGCTCCATGCGATATAAACCGGAGCCGCATAGCCCGGCACCAGCCTCTTGTATGAATTGACCAGCTGATTGGTGATGGCCGCCATTCCCTTGATATGCTTCATGATTCCGCCTATAAAATAGTACGCCTCCCTGCTCAATCCGTTTGGATCCTGTTTATCCTCAAAGAGATTCCTGCCTTCCCTGTGCAGGGACATATTGATATGCATCCCGGAACCATTCACTCCATACAGGGGTTTGGGCATAAACGTGGCGTGGAGACCGTGACGCTTGGCAATGGTGCGCACCGCCAGCTTAAAGGTCATAAGATTGTCCGCCGTCACCAGAGCCTCATCGTAACGGAAATCCACCTCGTGCTGGGCAGGAGCAATCTCATGATGGGACGCCTCGATAATCAGTCCCATCTCCTCCAGCGTCATCACGATATCTCTCCTGGCATTCTCCCCTCCGTCCAGCGGACCGATATCAAAGTATCCGGCCTGCTCATGGGTCCTGGTGGTAGGCATCCCATTCTCATCCGTATCAAACAGGAAAAACTCACACTCCGGCCCCACTTCAAAAGTATAGCCCATTTCCGCCGCCTCTTTCAGCGCTCTGCGGAGCACGAACCTGGGATCTCCTTCAAAGGGTGTGCCGTCCGGCCGGTAGATGTCGCAAATCATCCTGGCAACCTTTCCCTGCTGCGGCCTCCAGGGGAAAATCTCCAATGTAGACAAATCCGGATGCAGATACATGTCCGACTCTTCAATGCCCACAAATCCGTCTATGGAAGATCCGTCGAATGTGCATCTGTTATCCAGCGCCTTTTCCAGCTGGTTGGCAGTGATAGCAATATTTTTCAGATGACCGAACATATCTGTAAACTGCAGGCGGATAAATTCAACATCCTCTTCCTCCACCAGCCTCACAATGTCGTCCCTTGTATTTTTCTTCATAATAATCCTGTCCCCGCCTTTCCCGGTGTACTGAAAACTTACCTTTCATACTCGTAAGCAGATTCATTTTGCTTTCTGTACCACGCCGCAGACATGCCGCCTATTATCCGTTTATGCCGCCGGGCATTTTCAGTATGCTACACGAATTGTGCAGTATAAATTCTTACTGCCTCATTTTATCACCCGTGTCCCTGCATTTCAAGTCAAAATCCGGCTCGGACTATGAAAATTTGACATCTTAAGCTTTATTTTTATAAAGTCTGCAAAAACAGATGCCCTGCATCGTCCGGAAAAGCCCCCTCCGTCACCGGCAAATGCATAATTACTCAGACATCAAAAGAATATTTCCGCTTCGCCATACATATCTATTATAAAGAAAAATGACCAGAAAACAATAAAGGGGAATGGGATGAGTGCTAAAACCAAGATTGTCGTACTTCACATGAAAGAACTGATTTATACCGGAATTTTCGCCGTTCTGGGGGTTCTGTTCGTTATTCTGCTGATCCTGATGTTCCTGCCGGGCAAGGATAAAAAAGATCCCCCCGCCGAACCGGAACCGGAAGTAACTGAAACCGCCTCCCTCTACATACCGGGCATCTATACCACGGAACTGGTATTGGGCAGCGAATCCATCGATGTGGAAGTCATCGTAGACAAGAATTCCATAACATCGATCCGCATGGTCAACCTCAACGAGGCCGTTACAACCATGTACCCGCTGCTTCAGCCCACCTTCGATTCCATCTGCGGGCAGGTAATCGAACAGCAGTCTCTGGAATCCATCAGTTATGCATCCGACAGCAAGTATACCTCTCTGGTGCTGCTGGAGGCGATACAGAATTCGTTGGAGAAGGCGAAGGCGGGGGAGGGCTGAATTTACAGGGATTCTGTAAGGAAGCGTTACGATATAAATTTACAGGATTCCGTATGGGAAAGCGCATATATGCTGGTGTTTTTTGGTATTTCGTGGTGTTTTGTTCCTGAAAGTGCCGATTTATTTTTTCACAATTCGTAAGAGAATGTCTGTAAAGATGCCTGAAAAATAACAGGGCCGGAAAGCAACAGGAGGTAAGCCTGGGAACTTTCCGGCTGTTCAACCAGAACTTCTTTACCGGTCCAACGCCCGTCTATAGATTTCTACCATATCTTTATAATATGGCTCATAACTCAGATTATATGCAGTTTCAAAATGCGGCAATGCATTTTCATCTTCGTCAAGCCTGCCATATGCAACTCCAATCCAAAATTCGCTGGAAGCTATCTCCTCATTATCTGTTTCTGCAAAAGTCAATGCTAACTGGAGCTTTCTAAATTGAAACCTGTTAACATTGGCGGCCATGCCGCCTACCCCCCAATCAAAAGGTCTGTACCGGCTGTGCCGGAACG
>OFFY01000213.1_pt1 | contig 60656 bp, 60 predicted proteins | sample 1521481 | NCBI WGS metagenome assembly OFFY01 (sample SAMEA3504117, study PRJEB24116) | mouse gut metagenome | biome: mouse gut; feature: mouse-associated habitat; material: faeces | place: Denmark | collected 2011
ACTGAAGGGTTCGTCATATAATCGCTCCAACCGCCGGAACTGCTCGCTGAACTGTCCTGCATATTCATTCCAGATCTCCAGGTTATAGGACTTCAGCCCCAGAAAATCTGTGAGGTAAGTCAGCCTTTCCAAATCAGAAAACGTCATTTTTTCTTTTCCAAGCAGAACCTCCCTGTCACGCTTTCCGCATAAAAACAGGAAAGCAAACCGTTCCATATCCCTTTGGTGCATACTCATCGCCTTTCTTGCAAATATTTCCTTATTGCGAAACATAATAAAAAGTGAAACCAGTAAAATCAATTTAGTGTTTCTTTATTACGAAACATCCAGAGAACGAAAGGAGTTTGTTATGCAGAAAATCAGGCCGGATATGGATATCGGTAAAAATATCCAGACAATCCGTTATCAGAATCAGCTTACCCAGGATCAGGTCATTGCAAAATTGAACCTGATGGGCATTTCTATGTCCAAAAGCACCTATGCCAAGCTGGAAACCAACCGCATGAACATCAAAGTCTCTGAGCTGGTCGCTCTCTCTAAGATCTTCCATACAGATATCAACGCCTTCTTTTCCGGACTTCTCTAAATTGGATTTCTTTTAACATCATTATTCATTTTCTCCGTTTTTCGCTGCCTTATTCAATTGTCCTGCTTTGCGGCATTTCATTTCGTCTCACTTTTACAACCGATTGTATTCCTAATCCCATGTAAAATCAACAGAAAAAGTGCAAAAAATGAGACAAATCTGTTCACACTACATGCAGGAGGATTAGAAATATGCCAAAACCGAGAACATCTGCCGGAGAGAAAAACCTGATCAGCCAAAGGCTCGTCGAACTCCGCCGCCAGCACAATATGTCACAGCGGCTATTAGCCTACCAGCTGCAGCTGAACGGATATGATATGGATAAGAATGTAATCACCAGAATCGAGACAAATAAGCGATATGTCACTGATATAGAATTAAAGGCACTTGCTGATATTTTTCATGTCTCTTACGAATATCTCATTGAGGGAAAAGAAGAAAAGCCATAATTCTCCGATTTCAGAGGCTATGGCTTTTCTCCTTTGGATCCTTTCTTATGTTAACCATGCATTCGCCGCCCTCTGCCTCCCCACATGGCAGCTCCGTCACAGCACCCACTTCACCGCCATCATCCCCAGGCACTGCACCGTAAGTATCACCAGTATCCCCACCTTAAATTTCGCCTTCTTTGTCTTATGCCGGAAATACTTCATCCCTGCCCACGCGCCGACGCTCCCTCCAAAAAGCGCCAGCGCCATAAGCGTCCTCTCCGGTATGCGCCATCCGCCCCATCTCGCCTTCATCTTATCCCAGCCAAATGCTGCAAACGCCGCAATGTTCATCACAGCCAAATATACAAGCCACCACACACGCATATCCATATCGCTCCCCCTTTTTTCGTCTCTTCCTTATTTACAGTGCAATCTCCTCTTTCAGGGCAAAGGAATAGATAATCTTCTCCTTCACCCGCCGCCCTGTCATCCGCTCAAGCGCCCTGGCATAATAATCAAGCTGGGCATGGTATCTCTCCTTAAGCTCCCCGGCGTCTCTCACCCTGTCCGTCTTATAGTCGAGCACCACCAGCCCGTCCGGCTCCTCAAAGTACACGTCTATGATTCCCTGCACAAGAATCTCCTCCCCCTCCTGCTCTTTCGGGTAAATCTCCCTCGCATCCACCCCAAGCACAAAGGGCTGTTCCTTCTTAAGCGTTCCATTAAGCGCGCACGCCTTCATGCGCCTCCCCGAAGGGCAGAAGAGAAACCCGATAATATCCGCCGGCCTTATCGCATCCGCCATCTCCCCGGATATCTTCCCCTCTTTCCGGAAACGTTCCATATCCTCTTTCAGCACTTCCTCCGTATATTCCTTCCGGAAATCCAAAAGCTCCAGGAGCCTGTGGTACGCCGTACCTCTGGACGCCCCGGTAAGCTCTGCCTCCCCCTGCAAAAACCTTGGAATCAGCGGCACCACCTCCGGCTCCTCATACATGACCTCGCCGTATGCGCCGGCCTCATCCGCCCCCTCGCCGAAAGTCTCAAGAAAATGCACACGTTTCTTAAGCTCCGACACGGTAAACTTTAACTTCTTAACCCGGCTGTCCGCATAGGGATAGCAGTAGCCGAACTGGGTTTCTAAATGCTCCCTCACCTCGCCGTCATAAACTCTGTCCGCATCCCACTGCTCAAGCGCCGCCCTCGTAATCCGCCCTGCCGTCTCCTCTTCCACTTCCTCTTTTACAATATCCTCAAAGCCAAGCACCCGCACCCGGACAGGAATCTCAGGCGTAAGCCGCGCAAGTGACGGAAGGAGCCAGTCCCAGTAAGCGGATGCCTTGCTGAGCCTCCCGAAACTAAGCTGCTCTGCCTCCTGGTTTCTCACCATCCCGTAATTTTCCATCTTCTTCTCCAGGTTGGATATAGTTCCCGTCAGAATCAGCTTTTCCTTCGCCCTGGTAAGCGCCACATAAAGCACCCTCAGCTCCTCCCCTAAAGCGTCCAGCGCCTCCTCCTTCTGAATGACCTTCTTAACGATGCTCGGGCTTTTCGTGCGCCGCCCGGTATCAACCGCGTCAAGCCCAACCCCAAGCCCCGCGTGGAGAACCACGCTGCTCCTTGCATCCTGCATGTTAAAACGTTTCCCAAGCCCCGAGACAAACACCACCGGAAACTCCAGCCCCTTGCTCTTATGAATCGTCATCACCCGCACCGTGTCCGACTGCTCATCCTCCAGAGCCGCCTCGCCGTAATCCACGTCATACTTCTGCAGCTGTTCAATATACCTGACAAAATGAAACAATCCCCTGTAGCTGGTACTCTCAAACGCCTTCGCTTTCTCAAGGAGCATCTCCAAGTTTGCCTGCCTCTGCTGCCCGCCCGGCATGGACGATACAAACTCCCCGTACCCGGTATCGGCAAAAATCCTCCGCAAAAGCTCCGGCACCGGCGTATAGGGAACCCTGAGCCTAAGCCTCTCCATCTGCCCCAGGCATCTTTCAAGCTTATCCCGCAGCCCCTCATCCTCCCCCTCTTCCCGGTAAGCAAAGACTGCACGGTAAAAAGGCATCTCTTTATACGCGCTCTTCACCCTCGCCAGCTCAAGCTCCGTCACGCCGCCGAAAGACGACGCCAGCACCGCCGCCAGCGGGATATCCTGATATGCGTTGTCAAGCACCCTAAGGTAATCCAGCAGCACGCCGATTTCCTGGGTCTTAAAATACCCCTCCCGGGTGCCGGCGAAGGCCGGAATCCCCTCCCGGTTCAAAACTTCCGTAAAAACATCCGCAAACCCTTTCACGCTCCGGGTAAGGATCACAATGTCAGAATACCTGACCGGGCGAAACTTTCCGGTCTCTTTGTCCACCACCTGATGGCTCCTTTTAAGCTCCCGGATGCGCCCCGCGATTGCCCGGGCCTCAATCTCCCGCTCCGTGGCCGCGCCCTTTGTCTCACCATCCGTATCGCCGTCTATCACCAGAACCTCCGTCACAGGGCTGGCAGTTTCCGCCGCATCCTCACATTCCCCGCCGTATCCCGCCGCGGCCTCCGGGTAATCCGCGCCCGCATAGAGCGCCGCCCCATCGTCATAGGCAATCCCCCCGAGAGGTTTCGTCATAATCTGCCGGAAGATATAATTGGCGCTCTCTAACACCTCACTCCGGCTGCGGAAATTCTTATGAAGGTCAATCCTCTGCCTTTCTCCACTTTCAAGACTGTAAGAATCGAACTTCTCCATAAAAAGCTCCGGCCTGGACAGCCGGAAACGGTAGATGCTCTGTTTCACGTCGCCCACCATGAAAATATTGTATCTCTCCTGAGACACCCCGGAAATACTTGTAAGTATAGCCTCCTGCAAAAAGTTGCTGTCCTGGTACTCGTCAATCATAATCTCAAGGAACTGCTGCTGGTACTCCCTGGCAACAGCCGAGGGAACAAGCCCCCCATCCCGCCTCTCTGTAAGAATCCGAAGGGCGTACTGCTCCATATCCGAAAAGTCGATGATCTCCCGCTCCCGCTTTTTCGCCTCAAACCGTTTCCCAAACTCCGCCGTAAGCTTTGCAAGCACTTCCATCTTCGGCTCACAGAGAGCAAGATCCTCCAACATCCCATCCATATCCTCATAAAAATACTGGGAAGATACGTCTCCCACCAGCCCCTTTACCTCATCCCGGACTGCCTTGACAAAAGAAACCTTCTCCTCCGACACCGTCTTATCCCGGTTTGCCGCAAGCCTTGCAAAAGCAATGCCCCGCATCCTCTCCGAAAGCTCCCCGAACGTCTCAGCCGCCAAAAGCCTTCCGATCATCTGCTGGTCGTCAAGCAATGCCGCCTCATAAGCCGCCGGGCCGTCCGGCTCCATGCACACCATAAGCCCCTGCTCCGTAAGGGCATACGCATCCTCAAGATACCGCCGTGCATTTTCCCTTATAAGCCCGGCAAGGAAACTCTCCTCAAACTCCTCCCGGGAGGAGGCGCGGTACGCATCCACGCAGGACGAAAGCCACCCGTCCGCATCAGGATAGCTCCTGGAAAACTCATATATCTTAAGAACCAGCTCCTCAACCTTCCCATCATCCCGGCCGGTTCCGTAAGCCGTGACAAAATCAAGGAATTCCGGTTCCCCCCAACTGTAAAAATCCTCCAAAAGCTCCCCCATCACATCATGGCGCAAAAGCTTAAGCTCCCCCTCCTCGCCGATGCGAAAGCCCGGATCCAAATCTATCACATGAAAATGATCCCTTATCACCGACAGGCAGAAACTATGTATCGTCGTAATCCGCGCATTGTGGATGAGCGTCGCCTGCCGCATAAGATGCTCATCCTCCGGGCGGCTCAAAAGCTCCTTCTCAATCGCCCTGCGGATGCGCTCCTTCATCTCCGCCGCAGCCGCCTCCGTAAACGTCACGATCAAAAGCTCGTCCACGCTCACCGGACGCTCCTTCGCCGTCAGCATCGTGATAATCCGCTCTACCAGAACAGCCGTCTTTCCCGAGCCTGCAGCCGCCGAAACTAAGATATTGCACCCCCGAAGGTCTATGACCCTCTTCTGCTCTTTTGTCCATGACACTCCCATACGCTACGCCTCCTCTCCCGCATCCTTTTTCATAGCGGCAACTGCCTCTTCCTTGCTCATCTTCCCGATATCCCGGTAACGGTAGCCCGGCACCTTAAGGTCAAAGCCGCACACATGGCGGTAGCCGCAATAGTCGCACCCGCTCTCCGTACCTCTCCGGTAAGGCGCGGCCACCGTCTCCCCCATTAAGATCTCCTGGTGCGCCGTCTCTATCTTCTTAAGCGCGTGACCCATCATCAGCCGGAACTCTTCCTCCGGCACTGCCTTAGAAGTCTTTGAAAGGCTCCCGTTCTTATTGTATTTTATCGGAACAGCCAAAGATTCTCCCTCCCGCCTCCGGTCCAAATGCTCCAAAACCTCATCCTGGAGGTTAATAAGCCCGTCCGGCTTAAGCTCCTTTAAAACCGCCGCCTCAGTATCTTCCTCCCCCTTGTCCACCACAGGGTCGCTCAGCCTGTAATAAAATACCCCGGCAGGAACAGCCTCCATCCCTGGATGCCGCCTTTCCTGCTCGCCAAGCGCCGCGTCCATATAGACCATAAGCTGCAATTGCAGTCCATGATACAGCGCAACCACGTCAAACGCCCTGCTGCCCGTCTTGTAATCCATCACCTTCACATAGACTTTATCCCCATCCTCACAAGTGTCAATCCGGTCGATTTTTCCGTTTTTAAAGCGGAACTCATAGGCGGCAGGCTCAAAATCCCCCGCCGAAAGCTGCTTTGCCAAAGCCCACACCGTCCGCTCCAGCATCCGTTTCATCCGCACCACCATGTACGCATTGCGCTCAGAGCTTGAAAGCACCAGGTTGCCGTAATCTGCCGCCGCCTCCTCCACGCTCTCATCAATATACTGCCGCCTAAGCTCATCCGAAAGCTCCGTCCAGCCTATATTTTCCCTCTGCAGCCTTTTTGAAAATGCTTCCAGCGCGCTGTGGCATATGATACCCAGATCCACCGCCTGAAACTCATACTCCTCCCTCTCCCGAAGATTCAGCCCGTAAGTCAGAAAGTGGGCAAACGCACAGGCAGAAAAACGCTCAATCCTTGTAATGCTGTCCTCAAAATCCTTCCCGTAAAGCCGCTCTGCGACCTCTCTCGTAAGCCCGTCTGACGGACGGCTGTAATACCCTGCAAGGAGGAGCCGCTCTGCCCGCTCTTTAAGCCTGGGATCCCGCAGATACCATGCATACAGCTCCTGCCATCCCCGGTCCGTAAGCTCCCTCCCCTGAAAGCCCTTTATCAGAAGATCCATCCCCATATCCTCCGTAAGCTCCCGGTCGCGCAGAGGCCTCCCCTCCTCATCCGACACGGCCAGGAGCGGATAGAGCCTCCGTATCTCCTGGATCAGATAGGACGGGCGCATGCTCTTCCCCTCCGGGGATACCTTGCTGAAATAAACCGACAGCCGCTCCGACGGTTTCGTAAGGTTCATATAGAGATAAAACTTCTGGATGTACGCCTGCTCCTTCCCGCCCGGCGCAAGGCTTATCTTCTCCTTCTGGAACCGCTCTCTGTCCCGCTCGGACAAAAGCCCTGTCCGAAGGAGCGCCCCTGGAAGATAAGCATCATTGGCGCCTATAAAAATCAGCGCCTTAATATCCTTAAGCCTGGTCCGCTGCACGTCTCCCGCCACAAGCTGATCCACGCTCGGCGGTATGACGCCCACCCTGGCCTCAGAAAGCCCCGCGTCCAAAAGCTTTCCGTACTCCTTAAGGCTCACCGCCTCATCCCCCAAAAGCTCCACAAACTTATCCAAAAGCTCCATAAGAATCCGGTACACCTGGGCATACTCCTTCGCAAGAGCAAGCTCTCCCTCCGCCAAAAACATTTCCTCCTGCCGCTTTAACTTTAATTGCAGCTCCTCCCGCACCATAAACTCATACAGCGCCTCCGTGATATCCCTCACCGTCTTCTGCCGCTGTTTCAGCACAAAGACAAACCCGTCTACCTTCTCCACAAACTGCGTCCTCAAGCGGTTCAGCCTCCTAAGGTCCTCCGCGTCCATGCCTTTCAAAAGCCTTTCCCACCGGCACTGCCACTTTTTGTAGCCCTTGATGCCAAGACCAATGACATAATTCTCCAGGACGCACGTATCTTCGTAGTCGATCCCTGACAGCCCTGTCCGCAAAAACCGGAACACGCTCTCGTAAGTAAAGCCCTGCTCCGCCATATTAAGAAGGCTGCGGACATACTCCACAAAAGAATTCAGAAGAATACTCCTCTTATGATCCATAAATGCCGGGATATCGTAAGCCGCAAACGCCTCCTCCAGATAATCCCCATAAACGTCCATATCGCTGGCGATCACGCCGATATCCCGGAACCGGTACTTCCTTTCCCTGACAAGCGCACGGATCTCCCCCGCCGCCGCAAACGCCTCCTCCCTGGGGTTCCTTGCCCCGCGGACGCTCACCGCCTCCTGCTCCCGCCCGAAAGCCTCCCGCCCGCAGCGAAAGATATTCCTCTCCAGGAAAGAAAGCGCGTCATTTCCCTCAAACCGCACAGGTTTCCCATAAAGATACTCCGGCTCCTCAACAGCTATCTTCTCCTCCTTCGCAATATCCGACAGCGATGAAACCATGTGCTTGCTAAGGGCAAAAAGCTGATAGGGGCTGCGGTAGGAAAAAGGATTCTCCCTCTCGTCCATTATCACCGTCACAACAACTTCCCGGCAGCACCGCATAAGCTCCCTGAGCAAACGGTTCTGCACCGGAGTGAACCCGGTGAACCCATCCAGCGCCACTGTACTGTCCTTCAAAATCTCCGACTTACCAATCTCCCGGCTTAAGACATCCAAAAGCTCCTCTTTCGTAATATACTTCTTATCCAGGTACTCCGAAAACCCCAGGTACAGCTTAAGGATGTCCTCAAGCTTGCAGGAAAGATTCGAATCCTCCCCCGCCGTCTCCATCACCCGGCAGATTTCCTCCTCCCCCACGTCATACTGGGTAAACTCCGAGATCACAGACTTCACCTCGCTGATATAGCCAGGTTTCTTCATATTGCCCCGCAGGACTTTAAGCTCCCCCTCAAAATCCCCGGCAATCTTCCTTAAAACCAGGTTCTTCCCCTCGTCGTCCAAAACCGGGAGCTGACCGCCCCCCGTCTCCTCAAAGACCCGGTAGGCAAGGCGGGCAAAGCTTAAAACGTCAACATTCATAATCCCGTGAGCCGGATGCGCCGCCACAAGATCCTTCTGCGTCTGCATCGTAAACTGCTCCGGCACAAGGACAATAAACTGCCGCTCCGGATGCGCCTCAGACTCTTCAACAATGCGGTTATATAAAAACTGCGATTTCCCCGAGCCGGACGGCCCGAATATAAACTTTAAAGACATAGAACCTCCCATTTACCGTTTCGTTTTCCGTTCATTCTCCGGATGTACTTCTTTTCCTTCAACGATGCGGTTTTATTTTTTACAGTCCGTTCTGACTTCCCAATCCTTTTTGCCAGCTCTTTCTGTGTAATATCAGGTTTCTCAATAATCAGTTTCAGAATTGACAATTCATCCAAAGTGCAATCCAAAGTGCAAATTTTGCCCTTTGAAACTTCCTCTTTTGCCCTTTGAACAATATCGGGAATATGATTGGGAATAAAATCCACATGTAAATATCGGTTTTTCAACTCATAATCTGTACCTATCAACAGATTACTGAAAAACATATCCAAATATTTTGTTGTTGCATAAATTCCGTTTTTTATATCATTATAATTAGCCCTTACCAGGGCATTTCTAAAATACCAGGAATGTTTCTTAAACGCATCGTTATCTGCCTTCAAGCCAAAAGTCTTCATATATTTGATAATAAAGACTGCCGTAGCTCTTGTATTTCCCTCAAAAAACGGATGAATCTGCCAAATATCAGATGTAAATTTAGCCAGATGTTTAATCGAGTCAATCATAGGCAGCCCTTCATAAGAAAACTCCTTTTCAGTTCTAAAATCATAATCCAACGTATCTTTAATACTGTTCCAGGATGCATAAATAACCGTATCGCCTTTCAATACCCATTCTCTTTTCGTAATATTGCAAGTTCTGATTTGTCCGGCATGGTCAAATACATCTTCAAAAAGGCGGCGGTGGATTGCCATCCATTCTACCGGCGAAAACTGAAATGCTTTTTCTCCAAGGAGCTGTGTGATTCTTGAAGAGACAATATCAGCTTCTTTTGTTTCATTTTCAGTTTCCTTCCTGTCTGCTCTCTCTTCATAGTAACTCTGAATTCTCTTCTGAGCCTCACCGATACTGATTTTACCTTCAATATGCTCTTTTGCAGTATCCAGCAAATAGTCAGAAGTCTTCAGGCCGTCCACTTGCTGCAATCCAATTGCAATCTGCCATGCCTCGCTTTTCTCCGCCTGTTCCGGCTCCCCCTGCCGGATATATTCCTCAAACTCAAACTGCCACTTCTTATCTTCCGACATGTTTCCACCCCTTTTCGCTACATCAGACTTCTCCTGTAATCTTCGTTTTATTATGGCAAAAAAAGGGGCGAAAACGCCCCTTCCCCTCTATGGCTATACACTTCTAAGCCGCTCCGCGAATTCATTGCTGAGCGTTATCTTTGCCACATAGAACACATCCCCGGTCATATATACCGTCCAGTCGTCCTCTACCTCCACCTGCAGCTCGCCGCCCGGCATATGCACCACGACCTTGCTGTTTGTCATGCCGAGCTTATAGGCAACGCCTGCCGCCGCGCACGCTCCCGTACCGGATGCCAGCGTATATCCTGCCCCCCGCTCGAAAATCTCAATGGCAAGATTCTCTTTATCCATCACTTTCATAATCTGCGTATTCACGCGGTTCGGAAAATACCTTGCCATCTCGGCGTAATCACCGATCTTGCACACAAGAGGCTTTGATATCTCACGCATGGGAATGACGCAGTGAGGATTTCCGATGGTCACGCATGTCACTGGATAGAGCGTCCTTCCAAACACCATGTCCTCGTTGATAACCTCTCTCCTCTCCCCCGTCACCGGAATGTCGTCGCTCCAGAAAGAGAGCTTTCCCATAGATACCCTGAGCCTGCTGCCGTCCTCGTTTAAAAACGTCACTTCTACCGCCCCATTTTCCGTAAACAGCTTAAAGTTCTTCTTCTGCACATATCCCGCGTCCTTTAAATATTTGGCAAAGATACGCACGCCGTTTCCGCTTGTCTCTGACACGCTGCCGTCCGGATTCCACACCTTCACATACATGCCGTCCTCTTTCATGACCGGCCCCTCTAACACCCCGTCAGATCCAAGACCTGCGTTGCGGTCACAGATCATCTGCACATTCTCCGGTTTCAGCTCAAGCTCGTTTTTATTCGGGTCGAAAACGACATAATCATTTCCAAGACCGTGATATCTCTCCAAAGCAACTTTCATAATATACCCTCCATTCAAGCAACATTCTCGTTTCTATTAACATCCCATCCGATGTCAGTTTCATTATAACTTTATCTTAACAGGCATTATTTCCCTTTTCAAGGCAATTCGTGCTTATTTTATTGCAAATAATGCTCTGTTACGCTATCATAAACGTATACCGTTTTCACAAAGGAGTTCCTATGGATATCTATGAAAAAAAAGGCTATTTAAACAGCGAATTCCGCCTGTTCCACTTAACAGGCAAAGAATCCCTGGAAATCAAAACCCACTACCATGACTTTGACAAGATCACCATCTTCCTGAAAGGCAGGGTTTCCTACATCATCGAAGGCAAAAACTATGAGCTGAAACCTTATGACATCGTTCTTGTAAAGCACAACGACATGCACCGCCTTGTTGTCGATCATTCCCAGGTTTATGACCGGATTATCGTCTACATCTCCCCGAACTTTACCAATGCATATAAGACCGACGACTATGACTTAAATTACTGCTTTCAGAAAGCCCGGGCAGAACACTCCAATGTACTGCGTATCCCCTCCCTGGAAAAAAGCTCCCTGTTCTCCTCCATCGTGCGGCTGGAGCACTCCTTTTCCGACAACGGGTACGCCGCCGGGCTGTACCGCCAGGTGCTTTTTTTAGAATTCATGGTCCATTTAAACAGGGCTGCATTTAAAAACCGCCTGGAATTCCTTGACACCGAAAACCACTCCAAGGTTGCCGAAATCTTACAGTATATCAACGACAATCTGACGGAAGACCTGAGCATCGGCCATATCGCGGACACATTTTTCATCAGCAAATACTACATGATGCGCCAGTTTAAACAGGAAACAGGATATACGCTGGGAAACTACATCTCCCGCAAACGCCTCCTGCTGGCAAAAGAGCTGATCCTGTCCGGCACCGCCCCGGCACAGGCATGCTTTGACTGCGGCTACAGAGATTACTCCACCTTCTCAAGAGCCTACCGCCGCCTGTTCTCGGAATCACCCGGCGCCGCGTCCTCCCCGTGATGCGCCGGAACGCCTGACGGCGCTGCCTTTCCCCAGACGTCGGCCGGAACATATCCCCTCACGAAGATGCCGTCCTCCCGGTAGTCTTCCTCTATAAGCTCCCCGTACTTGCGGATAAGCTGTATCTTTGCCGTGTCTCTGTAATCATACACACACTCCACCGCAATTTTTTGCTCTCTTAAGACAGCCTCCAGCGCCTCCAAAAGCTCCGAAAGCCCTTCCCCTGTCTTCGCAGATGCCTTTACCGTACAGTCTGCCTGAAAATCTCGCAAAATCTCTTCTCCGGAAATCCGGTCCTGCTTGTTAAATACCGTTACCACCGGCTTTCTGCCCACCTCAAGGCTCCTGAGCGTCTCATACACCGTATGCATCTGCTCGTCCATCTGCGGGTTGGATGCATCTACTACATGGAGTATGACGTCCGCGTACTTCGCCTCCTCCAGCGTACTCTTAAAAGCCTCCACCAGATGGTGCGGCAGTTTCCGGATAAACCCGACCGTATCTGTCAGAAGAACCTCCTGCCCACCCGGCAGTTTTAAGTTTCTGGTAGTAGGGTCCAGAGTGGCAAACAACTTGTCCTCCATAAGAATCTGCGCCCCTGTAAGCTTGTTGTGCAGCGTTGACTTTCCTGCGTTTGTATACCCCACGATAGCCACTACCGGAATCCGGCTTTTCCTTCTCTGCCCGCGGGCAACCTCCCTGTGGCACTTTATCCCCTTAAGCTCCCGGTTAAGCTGTGCGATCCGGTTCTTGATAAGCCGCCGATCCATCTCAAGTTTTTTCTCCCCGGGGCCTCTTGTGCCGATTCCCCCGCCAAGCCTTGAGAGCGCCGTTCCAAACCCGGTAAGCCTCGTCTGCCTGTACTTAAGCTGCGCCAGCTCCACCTGTATCTTTCCCTCGCTGGTGGCCGCTCTCGCGGCAAAGATATCAAGGATCAGGAGCGTCCGATCCATCACCTTCACGTCCAGCATGTCTTGCAAGTTCTTCATCTGCACAGGCGACAGCTCATCGTCACAGACCACGCCTGTGCTTGACGTCTCCCACAGGAGATCTTTAAGCTCCTCTATCTTTCCCTTCCCAAGGTACGTTGCCGGATGCGCCTGCTCCCTGCTCTGGATGATCCTCCCCACCGTCTCCGCTCCCGCAGTCTGTGCAAGCTCGGAAAGCTCATCCAGAAGATGCCCTGTATCTTCCATGTTAAAAGTACATACCCCAGCCACAACTACCCGTTCTGTCTCTTTCTTTAAATCATACATTACGCTATCTTGTCTCCCAGAACTGCGCCTCTTTTACTGCGCTCTCATCGTCTGGATAATCCGCCACGTATTCTTTCAGAAGAGTCCGCGCCGTATCCATATCTCCAAGTTTCTCATAAGCGGCAATGCTGTTAAAACGCATCTCCTGTTTCACCTCATCGCTGATCTTTTCATCCTTAAGCCCCTGTTCAAAATACTCAATTGCTTTTTCCGGATTATCAGTTTTCATCTCACAGCTCCCAAGGAAATGGTACAGCGTGCCCGTCTTCGCGCCTCCCACTTTCAGCACGTTTTCAAATGCAGCCTTTGCCCCTTCATAGTCCTCCGTCTCCCACAGGGAAATCCCAAGCCCTCTGTAGGAATCTGCTTTGCTCCGATTCTGGTCGGCCGCCTCTTGAAACTGCTTTGCCGCCTCCTCAAATTGCCCTTCCTTCAATGCCTCCACCCCGTCTTCGTATGGATCCGCCATGCAGCCTGACAGAGCGGCCGCAAGGAAAAATACGGCGGCAAGGCATTTCACTCTTTTCTTCATCCTAATTTATCCCCTTATCTAAACTGTATATTTTGCTGTCCATGCAGCATTCATGATTGACGCGATCATAACTCCTACTTCTGCGAGGATCGCCTCCCACATCCCAAAATATCCGATTCCTGCCATCAAAAGGACCATTGCCTTGATTCCCATAGCAAACATGATATTCTGGTTCACAGCTTTAACCGTCTCTTTCGCTATGCGTATAACATCCTTAAGCTTTGTAAGCTCCCCGTTAATAAGGACTACATCCGCCGCCTCGACAGCTGCCGCTGACGCAAGCTCTCCCACGGCAACGCCCACATCCGCTCTTGCAAGAACAGGTGCGTCATTGATTCCGTCACCCACAAAAACCAGCTTTTCCGAGCTGTCCTGGACGAACAGGAATTCCTCCAGCTGCTCGACCTTCTCCAACGGCATCAGATCCGAATATGCATAATCCATGTCCAATTCTTCCGCAGTTTCCCTCCCTGCGTCCTCCGAATCCCCGGTAAGCATGACCAGAACCCCGTTGCACCTGTTTTTCAGGTAATCCAGCGTGTCATAGGCGTCTTCCCTGATCTCATCCGAAATGACAATATGACCCACATATGTATTTCCGATCGCCACATACACGACGGAGCCTGACGTATCCGGCTCTTCAATCTCAACCTTTTCTTTTTCCATCAGCCGCCAGTTCCCCACATGAACCCTCTGGCCCTCATAGGTGGCGCTGACCCCGTACCCGGGAGTCTCCCTCACCCTGTATACCTTGTCCTTGTTGATTGCGCCTGTATACGCCTCAAAAAGAGACTGCGCGATAGGATGGTTTGAATAGCACTCCACATGAGCGGCTATCTTAAGCAGGTCTCTTTCCAGCATTCCCACCGCCTTTACCCTCTTCACTTCAAACACGCCCTGCGTCAGCGTTCCAGTCTTGTCAAACACAAAAATATCTGATTTTGCAAGATCCTCCAGATAATTTCCTCCTTTGACCAGGATGCCATGCTTTGCCGCACAGGCGATGCCTCCGAGAAACGCGATCGGCACGGACATGACGATCGCGCCGGGGGATGCCACTACCATAAAGATAAGCCCCCTGTATATCCATGTGTTCCAGTTCCCGTAAGAAAACGACAGCGGCGGATATACCATGATAAATGCAGACAGCAAAAGCATCGCTGCCGTATACACCCTGGAAAACCTTGACACAAAAGTCTCGCTTTCAGCCTTTCTGTTCTGGGCTTCATCCACCATGTTCATGATTTTGGAAACGGTAGAATCTTCGTATACTTTCACGACCCTAGCCTCTATCACACCGCTTAAGTTGATGCAGCCGCTGTAAATCCGATCCCCCGGCCTTGCCCACTGGGGCGCTGCCTCTCCGGTAAGCGCTTTTGTGTCAATGGTGGTGGCTCCATGCAGCACCAGCGCGTCCACCGGAATCCTCTCTCCCGGCTTAATGACAATGATATGGCTCAGCATCAGCTCCCCGGGGTCTACCTGCACTTCCCCGTCCGCCGTCTTCAGCGTCGCATAGGCGGGCCTGATATTGGTCATCTCCGCGATTGAGCGCTTTGCGCTGTCAGATGCAAACGTCTCAAATATCACGCCCAGCTCAAACAAAAGCATGACAAGAACGCCCTCGATATACCTTCCGATACCGAAAGCCCCCACCGTAGCCAGAATGATAAAAGTATATTCTGTAAACACCCTCTTCTGCATAAGCTTATCGCTCTGTTTCCGAAACGTATCAAAGCCGATAAACAGATAGGCTGCAAAGAACAGAAAGAACTTCACCCAATCTGTCACAGTCATCTGCTGGGTCAGGATAACCCCGCATACATAAATTACTGCACCTATTCCATAAATCATACTCGTTCTCTTTAACTGCGCCGTCATAATACTTCCCTTTTTATATATATATTCAAACTTACTCCTGAATATGCTCCATTCCCTGACTGATAATTGCCTGAATATGTCCGTCGGCCAAAGAATAGTACACCGTCTTACCCTCCCTGCGGTTCTTTACCAGCTTCATCTGCTTCAGCACCCGCAGCTGATGGGAGATCGCCGACTGCGTCATGCCTAAAAGCTCTGCCAGGTCGCAGACGCACATCTCCGATTCAAGCAGGACGCACAGTATCTTCACTCTCGTAGCATCCCCGAACACTTTGTAGAAATCAGCAAGCCCGTACATTAGCTCTTCCGCAGGCATCCGCCTCTTCACCTTCTGTATCATATCTTCATGAACGCATGTCACATCACAGCATTCCACTTCCGTATTCCCCATATGTCTCCTTTCATCCTGCCCCGCGGCAGAAAAACATCTAATGATAATTATGCCAAATGGTCAAATCTATTTCAACCATCTGGCATAAAGTTAATAAAATCGTAAATAAATTTTATCTTTTATAAAGTACCCGTATAGAATTAAGCACGCACAGCATGGCGACACCGGTGTCTGCAAATACCGCCATCCACATATTGGCAAAGCCTGCAAATCCTAAGAGCATGACAAGCATTTTGACCGCCAGTGCAAATACCACGTTCTGCACTGCCACCCGGCCAGTGCTTTTCGCAATCCGGATAGAATCCGGGATTGCCTGAACCTGGGATGTCATAAACACCACGTCCGCCGCCTCAATCGCCGCGTCTGCGCCGCTCCCCATGGCGGCTCCCACTGACCCCATGCTGCCCATGGCAATGCCTATATCCGCTCTGGTGAGCACCGGCGCGTCGTTGATTCCGTCTCCCACATACATGACCGCTCCATGGGCCTTCCTAATGCTTTTTAATGCTTCCAGCTTATTTTCCGGAAGGAGCTGTGCGTGAACTTCGTCGATTTCCGTCTCTTCCGCAACTGTCCTGGCAGCCCCCGGGGCATCCCCGGTAAGCATGGCAGTGAAGAGCCCTTCTTTCTTCATCTCTCTGACTGCCGCACATGAGTCCTCTTTTACCGCATCATCAATGATAAGATATCCTTCAAGCTTTCCGTCTGCCGCAACCAGCACGGCAGTGCCACTTTCCTTACCCGCATATGCCCCATAGTCTACCCCGTTCATCTCCATCAGGGATACATTTCCGCACAGGACGGTTCCTTCCGGGAATTCGGCGCAGATGCCTTTCCCTGATATTTCCCGTATCTCTTTCGGCTCTTTCAGGCTAAGGTTCTGTTCCTTTGCCTCCTTTATGATACTTTGCCCAATCGGATGCGTAGAAGAAATCTCACAGTCCGCGGCTATTGTAAGGAGCTGTTTTTCTGTCAGGTAGTTTACGGATACTATCTTTTGAACTGCAAAGTCTCCTTTTGTAATCGTACCCGTTTTATCCATGGCCACTGCCCGGACATCTTTCAATGCCTCAATCGCAAGGCCGCCCTTAAAAAGAATTCCCTTTTTGGAGCCCGCCCCGATTCCGGAGAAAAATGCCAGCGGAACACTCAGCACCAGAGCGCAGGGGCAGCTGATGACAAGAAATGTTATCGCCGTGTAGACCCAGTAATCCCAGTTTCCTGTCGCCAGAGAGGGGAGAACGGCCGTCAAAACGGCAATGGCTACCACCACCGGTGTATAAATTCTGGCAAACCGGGTGATAAACTTATCGATCCTCGGCTTACTCGCCGCCGCATTTTCCACAGAATCCAGGATTCTTGTAACCATGGATTCTCCCAGCTCCTTCTCCACCTTTACTTTTAAGACGCCTTGCTCATTGACGCACCCGGAAATCACTTCCGATCCAGGACACGCCCTTACCGGAACCGGCTCTCCCGTAACCGGAGATGTGTCAATCCTGCTCTCCCCTTCCAATACAATACCGTCAAGCGGCACGCGGTCCCCGGGTCTGATAACGATTGTGTCTCCGCATTTTGCCTCTGCCGCCGGTATCTCTACAGTTTCCCCTTCTTTTACAGCATACACCACCTCGGGGCGCAGATCCACGGCATCCATGATCTGGGAACGGCTTCTTTCCACTGCCACATCCTCAAAGAATTCGCCCACCCGGTAAAAAAGCATAACGCCTACCGCCTCTGCGAAATCCCCGATTACGAACGCGGCAAGCGTCGCCACGCTCATAAGGAAATTCTCATCGAACACACGCCCGTTCTTTAAGTTCTTCAACGCCTTCCATACGATCTCAAATCCCAATACCGCATAAGCCGTGATAAAAAGCACTGCTCCTGCCATTGTGCTAAGGCTCCCTGCATGCTCCGCCGCAATCCCCGCTGCAAAAAGAACAGCTCCTGAACCGATTCCCAGCACATCCTGCCTGTGCTCTGCAAAAAAGCTTTTTCTTACTTTCTTCACCGCCGGTTCCTGCATTTTCGCATCCTGCGGAACTACTTTTACATCCGGCTCAATCGACGCACAGATCTTCTGCAGTTCGGGAAGGAGCGCTCTCTCTGTAACCGAGCCGACTGTCAGTTTCTTTGTCGCAAAAGTGATCACTGCCGCCTCCACTCCAGGAAGGGAACTGATTTTTTTCTCCATCTTTGCGGCGCAGTTGGCGCATCCCAGGTTCTCCAATATGTATACCTGTTTCACCGCACCCTCCGGGAACTGTCCAGTTTCATGTGCAATGTCTGGGCCATGATGATGCTCATGCCCGCAGCCGCATTCCTCTTCATGATGATGTCCATGGTCATGGTGCTCATGCCTGCAGCCGCACTCTTCTCCATGATAATGTTTATGCTCATGGAGGTCTTCCTGATTTTCCAATACCTGTTCTCTCATAGTGATACTCTCCTGATTCATTACTATATATGAACAATTATTCATATGTTCATATATAGTAAATCATAGAATTACCACTTTGTCAATCCCTGTTAAAAATTATTATCCTCTATCTCCTCTGCCTCCTCCTGCGTAATCATCCCGCGCCGCTCCATGCTCTTCAGCACATGCGACACTCTCTTCTCCGCCAGTTTTTTGTTGACATCCGGCGAATACTCCGACGGAAGATTTGGAATCCCTGCCAGCATGGCACATTCATAATCCGTAAGCTCAGAAGGCTCCTTTCCGAAATATCCTGCCGATGCCTCACGTATCCCTTTATATCCGCTGCCAAAATCAACGATGTTGGCATACAGCTCAAAAATCTCATCTTTCGTGTATTTTGACTCCATCTCAAGCGTTGCAAATGCCTCTGCCGCTTTGCGCTCCATCTTTTTTTCTTTTGTGAACATCAGGTTCTTCACAAGCTGCTGGGTGATGGTGCTGCCGCCTTCCTCAAAAGACCACGCCTTTATGTCCGTCCAGGCTGCCCTTGCAATCGAAATCACGTCAATCCCCCCATGTTTCCGAAACCTGTGATCCTCCACGGACACCGCGGCATTTACATAAAACTCCGGGAGCTCGGAATATACGGCATAGTCCTCATCCTCCCGGGCATCCCTGACCCTCTCGTCCAGCGTCCTTTCTTCTGCCGCCTGACGGTAAAGCATGTACCCTTTCGCCCCATAAAATGCAGCCGTTCCCAATGCTATGCACAGAACGGCTGTCAGCAGGACTATAACTGTTTTTTTGATAACGCGTACCTTTTTCTCTGTATTTTTCATAAGTATTTCCCTTCCGGTACCTTTACTTAATCCTCAATCTGCCAATCCACCGGCTCCGCGCCATGTGCCGCAAGAAAATCGTTTGCCTGGCTGAAAGGCCTGCTGCCGAAAAATCCCCGGTATGCTGAGAGCGGACTAGGATGAGGCGCTTTCAGTATCAGATGGTTCGGGTTTGTCAGCATCTTTTCCTTCCTCTGCGCCGGAGTCCCCCACAGGATAAACACGATCGGCCTGTCCTGGCTGTTGAGCGCCATGATGGCGGCATCTGTAAATTCCTCCCAGCCAATCCCCCTGTGTGAATTGGCCTGATGCGCCCGCACGGTAAGAACGGTGTTGAGCATGAGCACTCCCTGCTCGGCCCATTTTGTAAGGTAGCCGTGGCTTGGTATCGTACACCCAAGGTCATCATGCAGCTCCTGATAGATATTTACAAGAGAGGGCGGAATATCAACCCCCTTTTTTACGGAAAAGCAAAGACCGTGGGCTTGCCCGTGATTGTGGTACGGATCCTGCCCGAAGATTACAACCTTCACTTTATGTAACGGAGTAAGGTGGAATGCATTGAAAATATCATCCGCAGGAGGAAAGATCAATTTTGTCTTATACTCCTCGCTCACTGTCTTGAATAATTGTTTATAATACGGTTTTCTGAATTCATCTTTCAGGGCATCCAGCCAATCATTATTAATTGCCGCCATAACACATTCTCCTCACTTGTATTTTTCAATCATGCTTACATTATAGTTTCGATCTTTCCTTTTATCAAGTTCCGGCTCCTTTAAAGCCTCATCGGCACTCCCTGCCGCCGCAGATACTCTTTTACTTCCTTAATCTCAAGCTCCTTATAGTGGAACAGGGATGCCGCCAGCGCCGCGTCTGCCTTTGCGTCCGTAAGCGCCTCATAAAAATGCTGCGGCGTGCCTGCGCCTCCCGATGCGATGACCGGAACAGAGACCGCCTCGGCAATGGTTCTTGTAAGCTCCGTGTCATACCCCGCCTTTGTTCCGTCGCAGTCCATGCTGGTGAGCAGGATTTCTCCCGCTCCGAGCCTTTCGGCACGTTTCGCCCATTCCACCGCGTCAATGCCCACATCGATGCGCCCGCCGTTTTTATAGATATTCCAGCCGCTGCCGTCCGCCCGCCGTTTTGCGTCGATTGCCACCACGACGCACTGGCTGCCGAACTTGTCCGCCGCATCCGATATAAGCTCCGGCGTATTAATGGCAGAAGAATTAATGGAAATCTTGTCCGCCCCTTCTCTTAAAAGGGCGCGGAAGTCATCCACTGTGCGGATTCCTCCCCCCACGGTAAACGGGATGAACACCGTCTCCGCAACTCTTCGCACCATGTCCGCCACAGTATTCCTGCCGTCGGAAGATGCCGTGATATCCAGAAACACCAGCTCGTCAGCACCCGCCTTATCATACGCTTTCCCAATCTCCACCGGGTCCCCGGCATCCTTAAGGTTCACGAAGTTCACTCCCTTTACCACCCGTCCGTCTTTTACGTCCAGGCATGGGATAATCCTTTTTGTATGCATTTATCTTCCTCCACAAGTAATTTCTCTCAAATCACCCGTCTGTTCCTCTCCGGGCATACTTACAGTTCCACAAAATTCTTCAATATCTGAAGCCCTACGTCGCCGCTCTTTTCCGGATGAAACTGACAGGCAAACACGTTTCCCTTCTCAACCGACGCATGGATATGCGCGCCGTAATCCGCCGATGCCGTAACAATGCCCTCATCCGCCGCTTTCAGGTAATAGGAATGTACAAAATAGACATACGGCTCCTCCGGAACTCCTGAAAACAGCCTGCCCCTGCGGGGAAATGTAAGGGAATTCCAGCCCATATGGGGAATCTTAAGCTCCGGGCGCTCCGGGATCCTCAGAACCTCCCCCTCCAATATTCCAAGCCCGGAGACTCCCGGAGTCTCGTCGCTCCTCTCAAACAAAAGCTGCAGCCCCAGGCATATCCCGAGAAACGGCGTCTGTTTCTCCGCTACCTCATGAATCACGCCCTCCAATCCGTACTGCCGGATCTTCCCCATGGCATCGCCAAAGGAGCCGACTCCCGGCAAGATGACCTTGTCCGCCCCAAGGATTACGTCTCTGTCTCTTGTGACGGCCGTCTCCTGTCCGAGATACAGCATCGCCTTTTCTACGCTTCTAATATTGCCCGCATCATAATCAATAATTGCTATCATCCTTTTTCATCCCTTTCTCCCGCCGCATTACTTCACATCCAGCTCAAACCAGAACTCTACCCCGTTGTCATAATTGATGACCCCGTACTTCTGCCGGAAAGACTCCATGATGGCCTTCACGATAGAAAGGCCGATTCCGTTTCCTCCGTATTCCCTCGTATGCGCCTTGTCCACTTTATAAAATTTATCCCAGATTCTTCCAACGTCCTCCTCCGGAATCGCAGTTCCGGTATTAAACACCGTAACTCTCGCCTTATCCTGCAATATCTTTATCTTCACTTCAATGATCTTCTCAAGGCTCACATGGTGGAATGCATTGCTCACATAGTTTCTCACCACCTGCTCGACCTTATATTCGTCCGCCCACACATACACTGGCGTTTCCTGCCTGAATATCACCTCCACGCCGTCCTGCTGCGCCAAGATATCCATACTCTGTAGGATGCCCCGGACAAGCTCCGTCAGATCAAACCTCTCAAACTTCATCTTCTCGTCGCCGAACTCCAGCTGATTTAACTCCAAAAGGCTCCTGACCATCTGATTCATCTTCGCCGCCTCGTCCATGATAACGTCACAGTAAAATTCCCTGCTCTCCGCATCATCCTTCACGCCCTCCTTTAATCCTTCCGCGTACCCCTGTATCAGGGCGATAGGCGTCTTAAGCTCGTGGGAGACATTCCCCAGGAAATCATTCCGCATCTGTTCAAGTTTCTCCTTCTGCTCAATATCCTTGAGCAGCCTATTATTTGCGCTCTTAAGCTCCGATATGGCGCTTTCCAGCCTCTCGGACATCCTGTTGAAATTGTCGCCCAGATTCCCGATCTCATTGGAACCGCCGCTTGTATACTTGGCATTAAAATCAAGATTCGCCATGCGCTCAGACAGCGCTGCCAGCTCCAGGATCGGAGCCGTCAGCCTCTTCGAAAAATACCAGATAAACAGTATGCATACCGCCACTGCCGTACACCCGATATAGATTAAAAACCGGTTGGAAATCTCCGCACTTTCCTTAATGCTCTCAATCGGGCTGCGGATGAGAAAGACGCTCCCGTCATCAAAGGTTCCCCACATCTCGATATACTCTTCCTTATTCCAGGGATTCCGGCTCCGGGCAATTTCGTATTCCTCCGTACTTTCCAGTACTTTGCCTGTCTTTTGCGCCTGGTTGAGCATGTACCCTGCCAGCTGCCGTTTCAGCATATCCATGTCATTTACATTCGTAAACATGCGTGAATACGTCTCATCCACAATCAGGTACGACAGATTGTTGTTTTCAGCAATCTGCCATATTTCCTCCAGTTCTTCCTGAGTTTCTATGGAGCCGCTCTCCATGGCGCCTTTAAGCCTTGCGTACATCTTTATAAACGCGTCTTCCTTCTGGCTTACGTAGTAAGGCTCAAGGAAATTCATATTAATGAACAGGAGCGCAAAAAGAAGGCATCCCGTAAGCCCGACAAATATAGCGATCATCTGGCTTTTTATCGAATATTTCATACCTATGCCACCTCAAACTTATATCCCATCCCCCAGATTGTCTTGATATAATTCCCCTTCTCCCCCATCTTGCTCCGAAGCTTTTTCACATGGGTGTCTATTGTCCTGGCATCTCCAAAATAGTCATAGTTCCATACGTTATTTAATATTTTCTCCCTGGAAAGGGCGATTCCCTGATTCTCAACAAAATATGAGAGAAGCTCAAACTCCTTAAAGCTCAGTTCTATCCCCTTACCGTCTATGGTCACCTGATGGGCCGCCTTGTCAATCACGATCCCGCCCACATCCGATACTTCATCCGTGTTTAAGACATTGCTCCTGCGAAGGACAGCCTCCGCCCTCGCTACCAGTATCTTCGGGCTGAAAGGCTTGGAAATGTACTCATCCACCCCAAGCTCAAATCCCTGCAGCTCATCCCTCTCTTCCGAACGGGCCGTCAGCATGATAACCGGAACCTTAGAAAACTGCCGTACCTCCCGGCACACCTGCCAGCCGTCCATCTTCGGCATCATCACGTCAAGGATGATAAGCGCGATATCTTTATCTTCGTAAAAAAGCTCCATCGCCCGCATCCCGTCTTCCGCCTCAAGCACTGAAAAGCCTTCCCTTTCAAGGAAATCACGCACCAGCTTTCTCATTCTTGCCTCATCATCTACTACAAGAACCTTTACCTTGTCCATATCCCGACCTCCGAATCTTCTTTTTCTGCCTGCATGTCTTCTTATTTCTCTATAGTATACCGCAAAATTATGTCTTCTTTGTGAAAGCTTTCAATAATAAAAAATCGCCTGAATCCGGTTTTCCCCCGGAGCTTCAAGCGATTTTCAATGGACCTGGCGGGAATTGAACCCGCGTCCGAAAGCCCATCCATCAGAGCATCTCCCATCACAGTCATTATATTAACATTCCCTCTGCCGGCCACCTAATGACAGGTTGCCGGTTTCAGTAGCTTCATAAGTTCTTCCATTCCCTCAAAGCTTTGGGAACGAAGTGCTCCGTCTTGATGAAGCCGGTGTCTTAAGCAGCGGATGACCTAAGGCCGACTGCCGCCTTTAATTAGGCAGCGTACGCTAATTCTGTATTGTCTGCGTTTATATTTAACTGGAACTTTTAACGTAGTGTCCCGCTACGGATGGCTTCTCCAACTTCCAAACCCCCGTCGAAACCAGTACAAGCCCTGACTGTATCATCATAATGACTGGTTTGCAGACTGTTTTTCGATTAGGTAGTTTCATTATAAATGATTGCGGCTTATTTTGTCAACCGGGTAAAAAAATAAGGCCGGAATAAGGTTCTCTTTCCTTATCCCGGCCTTAGCCGACAGCTTTAATTATTCTACGACTACGCCTTTTTGCAGCATCACGTTTGCATACAGCGCAGATTCGCCTGTAGCGATTATTGCATACGCCGTCTTTGCCTCTTCATAAAATGCAAAACGCTCGATATTGCCGATGGCGTCCGCACCGCGCCCGTCATACTTTGCAACAATCTCCTTGTATGTGTCCCAGATCGGAGTCTCCACATTGTCGCCCGGCATGACTTCCATAAGGTTCATAGGCTTTTCCACATAGGTGTCAAGAGGGAATACTTTCAGGATTGCCTCTAAAATCTCCGGCACCCCATGTCCGTCACAGCGGATGACAATTGCATTCTTCCCCATAGATTCTGCCGGGAAGTTTCCGTCGGAGATGACAAGCCTGTCGCTGTGCCCCATCTCGCACAGCACCTTCAAAAGCTCCGGCGATAATATTTTCGGAATTCCTTTTAACATATCTTATCTCCTTATTTGTACAGCGGGCCGTATACCGCGCATGCCCTGTAATCCTGTCCTTCTTTGTCTGCCCCGAATGCATTCCATGCCGCCGGCCTGAAGATATCCTCCTCCGGTACATTGTGCATGCAGACCGGAATCCTGAGCATAGACGCCATCGTGATAATGTCGGCGCCGATGTGTCCGTAGGAGATTGCCCCATGGTTTGCGCCCCAGTTATTCATTACGTCATAAGCAGTCTTGAACGCGCCTTTGCCTGTGCATCTCGGCGCGAACCATGTACACGGCCATGTGTAGTCCGTCCTCTTCCACAGCGCGTCAGATACCTCGAAGGGGAGCTTGATCGTCCAGCCTTCTGCAATCTGGAGAACCGGCCCTAAGCCCCTTACCAGGTTCAGGCGGATCATCGTACAAGGCATCTGCGTATCTGTAAGGAAACGGGAAGAATATCCGCCTCCGCGGAAATATCCGTTATCTGCCGCATTCCATGTAGTAGCCTTCATGATGGCATCCTGATCCTCAGGCGTTACATTGTACCACTCTTTCATCACGCCGTTGCCGTCAGCGTCCTTTGCCTCGCCGCAGGCATCAAGGCAGGCAGCGCCGGAGTTAATAAGGTGGATAAATCCGTCCGCCTCTTTTGCCTTTCCTTCAATCTCATATCCGGTCACTCTCTTAACCGCGTCGCCGCTCCAGTAAGTACGAACGTCTGCGAAAATCTGCGGGCGGTTTGTGAGCTGTTTCATAAACAGCATGCCAAGGCCGTTAAGCACGTCGTTCTCTGTCGCCAGGATGTACGGCTCTCTTGCCCCGTTCCAGTCAAAGGAGCTGTTAAGGATCGCCTCTGCAAAGTCTCCGTTCGGATAGAAGTCAGTCCACTGCCTCTGGCCCTGGAATCCGGCCGCCAGCGCATTGTGGCCAACCATCTCTTCCTCACACCCTTCCGGAAGGTTCTTATTGCCGCCCATAAGGTCTTTGATGATGACCGCCATCTTTACGACGAACTCAAACTGCTCTTCTTTTTCTTTTTCAGACTTCTGTAATTCCTCAGGATTCTTGTCAAATCCGATGTTGCATTTCTCCTTTGCCCATGCAAGAGCTTTCTTGAATTCTGCCTCATCGTAAACACCCTCGGTCATGCGGCGGATAATCTCCACCTCGTCAACAGATTCCACTCTCATGCCAAGATAGGATTCCATAAAATCAGAATCAATGATAGAGCCGCCGATACCCATACAGATAGAACCAATCTGTAAGTAAGAAGTTCCTCTCATGGATGCTGCTGCAACTGCTGCACGAGCGAATCTCAGCAATTTTTCCTTAACATCTGCCGGAATCTCTGAATCGTCCGCATCCTGAACATCATGCCCGTAGATGCCGAATGCCGGAAGACCTTTCTGTGCATGGGTTGCGAGCACAGATGCAAGATATACGGCGCCCGGTCTCTCTGTGGCATTCAGCCCCCATACGCCCTTGATCGTATTGGGGTCCATATCCATTGTCTCAGAGCCGTAGCACCAGCATGGAGTCACGGTAAGCGTGATATCCACGCCCTCTCTTTTGAACTTTTCAGCACATGCAGCCGTCTCAGCCACACGCCCGATGGTCGTGTCAGCGATGACAACCTTCACCGGCTCACCATTTGAATACCGGATATTTTCCTCAAACAGCTTTTTCGCCGCATGAGCCATCCCCATCGTCTGATCTTCCAGAGATTCACGAACCTTAAGAGCTCCTCTTCTTCCGTCAATTGTAGGGCGGATGCCGATTACCGGCTGTCCTCCGATTAACCTGTTTTCTGCCATTTCATTGTCCTCCTTTATGATTGAATAATAGTTTTAAATTTTTCATATGCAGCATCCCATTTTTCCTGATCTGCAGGTAGGTACTCATATGTCTGTTCCGATTTTTCAATAATGCTGCGCGCCTCTTTCACATCCCTGATCTCTCCAAGGGCCATAAGCTGAACCGCGATGTTTCCAAGGGCAGTAGCCTCCACCGGGCCTGCCAGCACCTTGCGTCCGCTGGCGCTCGCCGTCATCTGGCACAAAAGCCTGCTCTGTATCCCTCCCCCGATCATATTGATCACGGAAAAATGCTTTCCTATGCACGCCTCAATCTGCTCCAGCGTGTAGCGGTATTTTAACGCCAGGCTCTGGTTGATGCAGCACATGATGTCTCCGATCGTCTCCGGCTCCGGCTGCCCGGTCCGCCTGCAAAACTCACGGATTCTTTTCGGAATGTTGCCCGCTGTGTTAAACTCCGGGGAATCCGGGTCAATAAAGCATACAAACGGCTCTGCCTTCCGGGCCATCTGCTCCAATTCCCCAAACCCGTACTCCTCGCCCTCGCGGATCCACTGACGCCTGCTCTCCTGCGCCAGCCACAGTCCGATGATATTCTTAAGAAATGTAAACGTATCCCCATACCCGCCTTCATTACTTACATTAAATTCAAAAGATTCCTTTCCGATCACCGGTTCCTTAAGTTCCGTTCCGAACAGGCTCCATGTGCCGCAGCTAATGAACATGAAGTCCTCCTCCTGGGTCGGCACTGCCACCACGGCGCTCTGTGTATCATGGCTCGCCACAGCGATTACCTTTGCCGGTTCGATGCCAAGCTCATCACAGATACCTTTAGAAATCTCTCCCACCACCGTACCGCTGGATACGATATCCGGAAAGATCTCCTTCGGAATCGAAAGTGCACCGAGTATCCTCTCTGACCATACCTTATTTTTCGCATCCATGAGCTGAGTCGTCGTCGCCATGGTATATTCTGCCTTTTTCTCCCCGGTCAGGAAGTAGCCGAAAAGATCCGGAGTGAGCAAAAGGGTCTTCGCCCTCTCTAACAGATGCGGCCGTTTTTTCACCAGGGAATAAAGCTGGAAGACGGTATTGAAATTCTCAAACTGATTCCCCGTCAGGTTATAAAGCTCCTCCTTCGGGATTGCCTTAAACACTTCATCCTGCATCCCAAGCGTCCTGTCATCCCTGTAATGCACCGCGCTCTCAAGCAGTACGCCTTCTTCATCTAACAGCCCGAAATCCACTCCCCAAGTGTCGATCCCGACGCTGTCAAAACCGCCTTTTTGTTTGGCTTTAAGCATCCCCTGCTTAATCTCAAAGAACTGCCTTAAGGTGTCCCAGTACATGGTCTTTCCGATTACAACCGGATCGTTGGAAAACCGGTGCACCTCTTCCATAACAATCTTTCCGTCTTCAAGCCTTGCCAGGATCGCCCTGCCGCTTGACGCCCCAAAGTCAAACGCCAGAACCTGTTTTCTCTTCTCTCCCAAGACTCCTCCTCCTTCCATTCTGAATTTACAAAATATCTTTAAAAGATTCCAAATATCTTTTCCCTGAACGAATCATGCAGCGTATCGTAATCCGTATATCCGATCTCGCTGTTTTTAAACCGCCCTTTCCACTCCGCGCAGATGCTGTCCGCGACCAGCCTGGAATCTTCGTGCCCTGTCTTAAGAATAGCCGGGAAAACATAATAGATCATGAAAAAGTTGATGTCAGCCTGCACAGTAGGAGAAATCTTCTTTTTCTCCCCTTTGCCAAAGGTTCTCTCCACGCCTTCTCCAAGCGCCGCCGCAATCTCCCCGGCCATTTTTTCCTTTTCCTCTGCCCCGTCCATCAATTCTGTCATCTCCTGAAAATAACATCCGTTTTTTTCAAGGAAAAGCCTCGTGTTCTCTTCGTAGGATTTCTTTTTCAGTTTTTTCATCATGCCGCCCATATTGTCAAACATTGCCTCTACATTTTCAAGCATATGATTTCCTCCCGCTATCCTTCATTGTCAAAAGGAATCGGAGTAAATCCGATTCCTTTCTACATGCATCAACGTATTTACTAACCAAAATAAATATTAGTCGTAAAGGTTAGGAGCGATCTTCTCGTCCTCCATGTTATCTTTTCCATACCAGTAACCATCCATAGGCATGTCAGATACCTGCTCGCCGTTAGCGATCTTTGTCAATGTAACGATAGCCTCATAGCCCATCATCAGCGGAGACTGTGTTACAGAACCGATGAACTGATCGTTCATAATCGCCTCTTTCTGCGGAGTACCAGCGTCAAATCCTACACCGATGATTCCCTTGCTCGGGTCTGTTGACAGCTTGTTCAGTTTCTGGTTTGCTGTGATAACACCCTCAGCCGTTGTCTGGTTAGAACCAAAGATAGCGATGGTATCATCTTTAGACATGATCTTCTGAGCCTCTGTAGATGCTAAATCTACAGTTGTCTGTGCCGGAACACCAACTTCGATGATAACTTCTGCCTCTTTCTCTGCAACCGCGCCCTTTGTAGCGTTTACATAGAACTCATTACCAACTACTGCAACCTTCTTGCCAGCTCCTGTGCAAAGCTCTAACATCTTGTCGATAAAGCCCTGTCCGCGCTGCTGAATGTTAAGTGCTGTAGCATCCTGATTAACTTCACCAATTCTAACCTGTGCACCTGTAGTAGCTGCTTTTACTTTTTCCTCGATAACCGGGAACATATTCTCTGCTGCAACTGCGCCTGCTGCTACGTTGTCTGTTGCAACTGTCGCAAGTACAGAACCTTCCGGAGCCTCGTCAACACCTGTGTCGAAACATACTACCGGGATACCTGCTGCAAGAGCTTTCTCCAATGGATCGATAACAGACTTTGTATCACATGCTGCAAGAGCGATTCCGTCTGGTTTTTTCTCAATTGCATCGTTGATCATCTGAACCTGGTCAGCGATATCGGACTCATTAGCCGGCCCGTTAGCCTCTACCTCTACGTTAAGCTCTGCTTTTGCCTGCTCAACGCCCTGGATCGCTGCCTGCCAGTATGTAGACTGGAAACTCTTAACGATCATCTGGAAAGAGTAGCCTCCCTTGCCGCCTGTTTCTCCGCCTGCGTTGTCCTCGCCTTCGGTCTTTGCATCACCGCCGTCTGATGATGAATCTCCGCCATTAGAACCGCCGCATGCTGCCAATGAGAGCACCATTGCTGTGCTGAGTAAAACAGCTAAAACTTTCTTTTTCATTGTTTACATTCCTCCTTTAAATAATGAATTGTTATTTATATGAAGTTCTTAGAACGAACAACATATTCTGATTATTTTTTCTTCTTTACCACATCGATCAGTACCGCTACAATCAGCACGATACCGGTAAAGATCTGCTGCCAGTTTGCCTGGAGCCCGATAAACGGAAGTCCCACTTTCATCAGGCAGATAACGATTACGCCTAAGAACGAGCCGAAAATCGTACCCACTCCTCCGGTGGCGGACACGCCGCCTACAATCGCGCCGCCAATCGCGTCAAGCTCAAATCCCGCTCCGGAACCCGGGTAGATCGTCGCATAGGTAGCTGCATATGCAATGCCTGCCATCCCTGCGAAGAATCCGGAGATCACGTATGCAAGCACATGATAAAACTTGATATTGACACCTGCAAGCCTTGTGGCCTCTTTGTTACTTCCGATTGCAATCGTATAACGTCCTACTCTTGTATGATCCAGCACGAAAGACATGATGATCACCAGAACAATCATGAATACGATTCCCACCGGGATAACCGTTCCTTCCGTGGTCGTAAAGGCAAATATCTTTCGGAACGCTCCTGCCTCCGTCAGCGCTGACGGCCATGACACGCCAAACCCGCCGCAGAGCGCCGGCCCAAGTCCACGGGTAATCATACATGTACAAAGCGTTGCAAGAAACGGCGGCAGATCCATGATCGCTACAAGCACACCGTTAAACACCCCAATCAGCACGCCAATGCCGATACATGCCAGGATGGCAACCGGCACCGGAATATGCTGGTGCACGATCAGATATCCTCCGATCAGCGCGTAGGACACAAGCCCCGTACCGATGGAAAGGTCAACGCCGCCTGTAATCAGCGGGAACGTAACGCCCAGTGCCATAAGTGTAATATAATACGAGTTATCCAGGACACTTACCAGCGTAGGGTATGTTCTGAACGTAGGGCTGAGAACGCTGAAGAGAACAACCATTGCAACGATAATCCCCATTACCATGACCTCTCGCCCTTTTAATCCGCCAAAAGTCTTTTTATTCGTCATTTTCTCATCCCTCCTCTATTCAATCTCTCTCGTGGCAAGATTCATGATTGTCTCCTGTTTTGCCTCGGAGATATCAAGCTCGCCTGTCTTCTTACCCTCGCACATAACCACAATACGGTCGCTCATACGCAGGATTTCTGTCATTTCCGAAGAGATCATGATAATCGACTTGCCTTCTTCCACCAGCTTGTTCATCAGCTTATAAATCTCATTCTTCGCGCCTACGTCAATACCTCTTGTCGGCTCGTCGAATATAAGGATATCGCTGTTCCTGGTAAGCCACTTGGCAATAACTACTTTCTGCTGATTACCGCCAGAGAGATTCACAACTAACTGGTCTACGCCCGGGGTCTTTGTCGCAAGAGCCTCTACATATTTGTTGGCGATCTCCTCCTCTTTCTTCTTATTTATAAAGAGTCCGTTCATAAAGTCTTTCATGGACGCCATCGTCGTATTTTCCGCCACCGTCTTCTGGACTACAATACCATATCTTTTCCGGTCCTCAGACAGATAGCCGATTCCACAGTCTACCGCATCCTGGGGGCTATTGATGGTTACTTTCTTTCCATTTACATAGATATCTCCGCTTTCCTTTGGATCCGCACCGAACAACGCCCTTGCCGTCTCTGTACGTCCCGCACCCATAAGTCCTGAAAATCCAAGTATCTCGCCTTTGCGTAGTTCAAAGCTTACATCCTGCACCATCCGTCCGGCATTCAAGTGCTCTACCTTCAGGACAACCGGCGCATCTGCCGGAACTTTGCTCTCTGTCTTCGGATCCTCGTAGATGACACGTCCAACCATCATGTTGATAATGTCTTCTTTTGTACACTCCTCCGTAATCAGAGTTCCTACATAAGTTCCGTCACGCATTACCGTCACGCGGTCTGTGATCACCTTAATCTCATCCATACGGTGTGAAATATATACCATAGCAATGTCTTTTTCTTTCAGGTCACGGATAATCTTGAACATCTCCTCAATCTCCGACTCTGTAAGGGCCGCGGAGGGCTCGTCAAAGATAATGACCTTGGCGTCAAAGGAAACCGCCTTGGCAATCTCGCACATCTGCTGCTTTCCTACTGTAAGGTTCGCCATCAACTCCGTCGGGTCGATGTCAACGTTCAGACGGTTAAAAAGTTTCTTAGCCTCCTCGTTCATCCGTTTGTCGTCAATCCGGATTCCTTTTTTGAATTCCCTGCCGATAAACAGATTCTGGGCTACCGTCAGATGTCCTAACATGTTGAGCTCCTGGTGCACGATTACGATACCTGCGTCCTGAGCTTCCCTCGTATTCTTAAACTCAACTTCTTTGCCTTCATATGTAATCGTACCGGAATCTTTTTTATAAATGCCGGTAAGGACCTTCATCAAAGTCGATTTTCCGGCGCCGTTCTCTCCCATCAGCGCAAGAACTTCTCCCTTCCTCACTTCCAGATCTACATGATCCAGCGCGTGTACTCCAGGGAATGATTTATCTATATCTTTCATCGTCAATATAATATCGCCCATATTCTCACTTCTCCTTTCCTGCCGCCACTAGTTCTTCCTGCGTCTTGCGGAAACGTCTGAATAAACCGCCGCAATAACAATCAGTCCAGTAATGATATACTGATACTCTTTCGTGAATCCCAGAGCAAGAATACCTTGCTGCAAAAGAGAAATGATAACTACGCCGATCACAGTACCGCTGATGGATGCAAGTCCGCCGGCCATGGACGTACCGCCCATTACACACCCCGCAATCGCCTCGTTGTTGTACTGGTCTCCGTATCCCGGCTGCACCGTCGTGTACACAGCCACGAAGTAGATAGATGCGATACCTACCAGCGTTCCGCAGATTACATATGCCAGCATCTTCCATTTTTTCACATTCACACCCGAGAGCCTTACTGCCTCTTCGTTGCTGCCAAGGCAGAGTATGTAACGTCCCCATTTCGTCTTGTTCAGTACGATGGCGCAGATAACAGCAACTCCAAGGAAGACGATGATTCCCACCGGAAATCCGTTCAGGCTGACCAGATTCCTGTACCAGCCGTCCGCCGTGTTGGACTGCGGCCAGCTCACCGACTGGGTCTTTGTAAATACTGCCGCGATACCTTTCGCGATGTTCATGCTCGCCATGGATACGATAAACGGCGGCACATTCCAGTAGGCCACCAGATATCCGTTGAAAATACCGAACACAACCCCAATCAAAATGCTGAGAATAAGGCTTGCTGCCATCGGAACATTGTACGCCGTCAGCGAGTATCCTGCGACAAGCGAACAGCAGAACATAACCGGCCCGATCGAGAAATCAATTCCTCCCGTAGCAATAACGAATGTTACCCCCAAAGAGAGAAAGCCCAAAAAGTAAACATAGTTCAGTGTGTTCGTAATACGTGAGACTCCAAAAAAACTTCCGCCTGTGAGAGCTCCGAATGCAAGATACATTAAAAGCAGCACAAAGATGAGGACAATTCTGTTAAATCCCACCTTTTTTACAAATGCATTTTGTTTGATCTTCTCCACTTCCATTCCTCCTCCATAATAATTTCCTCCGAAACACTTCCTAGAAATCCGTCTGCCGCGAACATGTCACTCTATTGCGCGTAACGTTTCGCTCTCTTTTGTCTGAAAATATTATCATAGAATTTAGACATTTTTACATACTTTGAGATGGCTTTTTTATTTCTATAGTGCACATTATACTATCTAAATACCTCTACGTCAACCTGTTTTATTTCATTTACAGAATATTTTGTCAATTTTTATTCTATCCACGCGAAACGTTTTATCCAATATCGCAAAATAATTCATCTAAAAGTACAAATCCCCTCTGATTAGAGGGGACGAACCGATTCACCTTCCTGCATTTTTGTTCCAAGGCTTATCTTTACCGTATCGCTGTCATCTTTTGTCTCAATCCGGTGCAGCAACAGCTCCACCGCTTTCTGGCACATTTTTTTCATCGGCTGCACGACCATGTACCAGCTAGGATGGACTACTCCGGTAATCATCAGGGCATCAAACCCAATCAGGGAAATATCCTCCGGGCAGGAGAATTCCGACTCATTCACCGCCAGTACCCCGCCAAGCATCGTATCATAGTTCCCGATCAGCACGGCGGAAGGACGGTTTGGCAGAGCCAAAAGCTCTTTCATCTTCTCATACCCCACTTCCGAGGAATGCCTTCCCGTCTTTAAATATTCCTCAGGAATGTCAAGCCCCGCCTGCCTCATGGCCGCCTCATACCCCTTAATGCGCTCAATACCGGTATACTCAACGTCTGATGCGATGACCGCAATCTCCCTGTGGTTATTTTCAATCAGGACATTCACCGCGCGGAAGGCCGCAATCTTATTGTCGATGCCCACGCAGTCAAACTCTTCATCCTGGAAGGAACGATCCACCAGCACCACCGGAATCTTGTCCTGCTTTGCCGGTTTCATAAAGCCGCCCTTCATGCTCACCGGCAACACGATGAGCCCATCTACTTTCCGGCTGACAAGAAACTTCAGATTCTCTGCCTCTATCGTCTCGTCATTGCCGGAGTCGCAGATCATCATGCCATATCCGTTCCTTCTGAGCTCCTGCCCGATATAATGCAGCATCTTTCCGGAGAAAAAGCACTCGATGTCATGCACCATCACTCCGACAATCTTCGTCTTATTCTTTACCAGCCCCCTTGCAAGCACATTTACCTCGTAATTAAGTTCCTTTATCGCCTTCTCGATCAGGATCTTGTTCTCCGGAAGAACGTTGCCCCCGTTCAGATATTTCGATATCGTGGCCAGGGAAAGGCCCGTCTTATTTTTTACATCGCGCATTGTCGCTGCCATGGTTTCCACTTTTCCTTTCATAACGCAAAGCGTTTGATTCTAACTATACGATTCTTAGTAAATCATACTTTTCTTTATTAAGTCAATACATAATTAAATATTTTCTAAAAATTTACGTTTCGAAACGAAAAAGTCATTATTTTATTTGCATCTCATCTGTTGTATAATGAAAAATAAATAGATATTCAACACTTGGAGGTTACTTATGAAAAAGCTACTGAAATACTGCTCCCTGACTCTCCTTCTTTCTCTTCTTGCCTTTTCTTCGACAGGATGCGAAAAGGAATCGGCAAAATGTCCTTTCACCGACGCAAAGTGGGGCGACACTCTTGATGACCTTGAGAAACTCGAGGACGGAGAATACACAGAGGGCGGAGAATCTGCATACAACGGCACAGTCTATGAATTTCCCAAGAAGTACCAAGGGCTTGACGGAATCATCCGCTACTCTTTTGACGCTGAAGAAAAGCTTGTTGCCATGTCATGGATGTACGAGACCGACGACTCCGAAGACCTTAAGGAAACATACGATACGCTCCATGAAGGAGCAGAAAAGCTGCTCGGCGAGAGCGGTTTCACATACAACTCCGATAAATTCGCCGATGCGGCGACACCGGGCGACGTCTGGTACCGCGAAGAAGGCAACGTCGTCATCATCGCTGTTGACACAGATGAGGCAAAGCTCCTTCAATATACTTTTATGCACCCGGATGTTTCCGAAAAGCGGCCTGAGAAATAGATAAGGAGGGGAAATCCCCTCCTATCTTCTTTATATGTCCGGTCCGTTCTTACTCTACAATCACTCCGTCCTCATCCCAGAGGTCATGCCAGTCTTTTGCTCCTTCCCACAAAAATACATGGCCCTTTACCAGCCTGTTTCCCCGCTCTAAGGTCGCCATCACCGCCATCTCTTCTTCCGTCAGCGGCTCCTCTGTCATGCATTTTAAATTCGCATAATAATTATGGACAGAGAAGGGAATCGGAACCTGCCCGTTCTGATGCGCCCATTTCAGCGCTACGATTGCGGGATGAACCCCGTGATTTTTTGCGATCGCCTGCACTTGCGGCATTTCAAGGTCTGCGATATCCTCCTCCATAATGTCCCGCTCCGGCCTTCTCGGGGAACCGATAGGCATATAGCCTACGGGAAGAATGTCCCGCTCTTCCAGATATTCCTTAAGCTCTCTCTGCTGGAATGCAGGATGCATCTCAATCTCCGCCGCCGCAGGCTTAATCTTCATCAGCGGCAGCACTGCCTCCATCTTCGGAATCGTCATATTGGAAATCCCGATATGCTTAATCAGCCCTTTTTCCACAAGCTCCTCGCACTGGCGGTACGTGTCCATGAACTCCTCGGCGGAAAACGGCCTGGAATCCGGATTTCTGGAATCCACGTCACACCCCGGCGCGTGATAATTCGGAAACGGCCAGTGGATAAAGTACATGTCCAGATATTCACACTTTAAATCCTCAATACTTTTCCTGCACGCCTTCTCCACATCCCTGTGCATGTCATTCCATACCTTTGACATGATAAACAGATCTTTCCGCTCTGCAACCCCTTCTGCAAAGGCGTTCTCAAACACCTGGCCGATCTGGTCTTCGTTCCTGTAGCACGCCGCGCAGTCGAACAGACGGTATCCGCAGCGGAGCGCTCCTGCAACTGCCTCTGAGACCTCCTCTGCTCCCACACGGTCCGAGCCAAAGGTTCCCATGCCTATGCAGGGCATCTGCTCCCCTGTATATAGTTTTTTCTTCGGCACGATAGCCGGGTCAATAAATTGTGTCATACTCTGTATCCTCACTTTCCTCTTCTTAGCCAAGCTTTTCTATCTCAATCTGCGGAAGTATCCTTTCCATATCCTCCCGCACAAAAAATCCTGTCTCTTCCCGCAGGGCTGCCGCCGCAGACATGGCGCTGGCTTTCTTAATCGTGTTCTCCACGGACAGCCCTTCGCTGATTCCTAACGCAAAGCCAGCAATCATCGTATCGCCGCAGCCCACCGTATTTACCGCGGAAATCTTTGGTACATACGCCCGGTATATGCCTTCATCGCTCACCGCCACAGACCCGTCAGCACCCAGAGACACCGCCACAAGAGCGACCCCCGCCTCGTGGATTTCCTGTGCCGCCCGGATGATATCCTCTTCCCTGTCGCACTGCTTTCCCGTCAGCATGCGGATCTCGTCGATGTTCGGTTTGATCATATAAGGGCATGCCTTGATTCCTTCTGCGAGAAGTCTGCCGCTTGTATCCAGGATTACTTTTTTCCCCGCATCCTTCACCAGCCGGACAAGCTCTGGATAAGCGGTCTCATCAAGCCCTTTCGGAACGCTCCCCGACATAGAGACGACGGACGCCTCCTTTATCAGCCCTTCAAACTTTCGGACAAAACCTTCAAAATCCTCTTTCTCCACCGTAAATCCAGGCTCCAGAAACTCTGTCTGCACCTTCGTCACCGTATCCCATATGTTGATGCACGACCTGCTCTCTTCTTTCATGTGGTAAAATGCACTCTCAATCCCAAACGGCTTTAGCGAATCCTCGATATACGCCCCCGCATGGCCGCCCACGAATCCGGTCGCCACCACTCTTGCGCCGGCGATAGCCGCCGGCTTGGACACATTCAGCCCTTTACCGCCGGGCGTATATGCACACTCCTTCACCCGGTTTACTTCTCCTGTCTTCGCTCCCTCTACCACGTACCGCTTGTCTATAGCAGCATTCAGGGTAACTGTAAGAATCATATATTTACCTCCTGACCATAAAAACCAATTAAAAACAAAAGAAAAAATCCACCAAATCTTCGCATTGTCCGTACAAAAATCCGGTGAAATATTTTTCTTATTTATTTTTCCATTCTGCCTGCTGATGGTAGCTGTCTTTTGACCTTCTCCATGAACTACGGCGCACTTTCAGGGTATAGACACCTGATCCCCTGCTCCCTGAAAAATCCGAGCCATTCCTGCGGAGGCTCCCTGTCTGTCACCACAGTATTAATATCGGAAAAACTGCCGATCTTGGCAAATGCCGTATTCCCGAACTTTGAACTGTCCACCGCCAGTATCTTCTCCTTGGCGGAACGCAGCATCGTCCGCTTGCTTGCGGCATGAAACTCGTCGGAATCAAAAAATCCCGCATCTTTCCAGACTGCCTTTGCTGAAATAATTACCTTATCTACATGGTAGGAACGCAGCATCTTCTCCGTCTGAGGGCCCACCAGCGCAAGACCGCTCTCTTTCAGTATCCCGCCGGTGGACAATATCTTCCATTCCGACAGCATGTCCGCCGTCTCGATGATAATCTCTACGGAATTCGTAATAAGTGTAAGGTTTTTCTTCTCTTTGAGCTGCTTGACGATAGCCACCGCCGTAGAGCTGGCATCCAGGATAATCTGTTCCCCGTCCCCTACCATTCCGCTTATGATCTCCGCAATCTTCTGCTTTTCAGCTACGTTCCATTTCTTGCGGACATTAAATGGGAACTCCAGGTTCGTATTTTCGTTGAGGACGGCTCCGCCGTAACTCTTTGTAGCAAATCCATCGTTTTCGAGCTTTTCCAAATCTCTTCTTATAGTCTCTTCTGATACGTCATAAATTTGGCTGAGTTCACTGACAACGACTCTTTTTTCTATCCGTAATTTTTCCAGTATAGCATTACGTCTTTCAATTGCAAGCATACTCTACCTCCATTTCTTTTTTACAAAATGGCCTGACGGATCTGTTCGTCCGGACTGGCAATAACCGATGAATCCAGATACATCCCTTCTGCTGCCACAGCTCCTTTCGCCCGCTCAATCGCAGCCTCCACGGCCGCTACCTCTCCGGTTAAAAACAAGTAAGATTTTCCGCACATTCCCCTTGCAAGGCGCAGCTCGATCAAATCCACAATGGCCGTCTTCGCCGCCTCGTCCGCCGCTACGATGATAGACGCCGCGTCATAAGTCTCGATGATTCCAAGGGCCGCCACCTTTTCTATCTCCGTTGCCCCGTAGATTGCCGGGAATATGGACTCATGGGGGTTTCCAAGGACAAAACTGCCGATAAGCTGACTTCCATGCTGTACTTTTGCATTTTTGACAGCCGCGTCTACCGCGCTTAAATCTCCCGTAATGATTACGATATATTTTCCCGGACATACGGTCTGCGCCTCAATGATCTTGACATCGGAAGTCTTCACCATCGCGTCTGCCGCCACCACGCCTGCAGAAACAGTCTTATATTCTACCATTCCAATTGCTTTGCTCATCTTGTACGTCCTTTCTATTTCTCAATCACAATGAACTTATCAGACACTTCTGTTACTTTTCCATTGATTGACGCATGAATCCCGACACTTAACCCCTTGCCCGGCTCTGCGATCATCTGTCCCGCCTCTACGGCGTCGCCGGCATTTACCACGGCCGACGCAGGAGCACCGATATGCTGGCTCAGAAGAATCCTTACCTTCTTTACGTCCGCCGTCTCGTCACGAAGAGGCGCCTCTTTATTGTACCGGGTAAGGTCAAGCCTTGCCATCAGCCGTTCCATGGGAACTTTCCGGTACTCCCTCTGGGGGCCTGCCGGTTCCGGCACAACGCCCTGGGGCGGCTTAAGCCCGTGAGCCCTGAGCCCGTTCTTATAATCCGCCATCAGCGATCTCGGCGACAGGCTCTGCATACAGGAGTACATCTCGCACAGCCCGCAGGAAGAGCAGAACAGCGTATTGACGAACACGTCCGGTTCCTGTAAGTCCTTGCAGGTGGCCGCCCGCATAAATTTGTGCGGCTCAATCGGATGCCCGAGAAGGTGCCTCGGACAAAGATCCGTACACATGGTGCACTGGCAGCACGCCGCGGCGGCACGTTTCAAGTCGATGGACGCTTTCCGGTTCTTCTTCTGGATAATAAGGTGGTCTTCCGGCAGCACTAAGACTGCGTTGGTAGTCTTAGTGACCGGCTGCGCCCCTGTGCCGATATTTCCCATCATAGGACCGCCGATAAAGTACACCGGATTTCTGACTGTCACGCCGCCTGCCATCGCAACCACTTCCTCAATGGATGTTCCGACCGGCACCCGGACCGTCACCGGATCCTTCACCTCCCCAACTACAGACACCAGCTTATCCGCCACAGGCGCTCCCGACTTCACCGCCCGGTACGCATTATAGACCGTCTCCACATTAAAGACTGCCACTCCGCTCTCGATTGGAAGTCCGCCGGGCCTTACCACCTTTCCGGTCACCTCATAGATCAGGACGACTTCGTCGCCCGCCGGATATACTTCGTCCAAAAGCCCCAGCCTTACGCCCGGGTAATCCCCGATGCATTCTTCCAGCGCCCGGATCGTCTTTTTATACGCTTTTTTGATGCCGACGACGCACTCTTTCGCGCCGACGGCCTGCCCGATCATATGGAACGTCTCTACAATCTCGCGGGCATGCTTTTCTAACAATTGCCTGTGCAGCTTCAGCAGCGGCTCACATTCTGCACAGTTTAAGATAATCGTCTCCGCGCGTTCGTCCAATTTCATGTAGGTAGGAAAGCCCGCGCCGCCTGCGCCCACAACTCCGCTCTTTTGCAGGATGTCTTTTAACTCTTTTATCTCCATAAATGTTCACTACTCCAGTCCTGTTCCATCATCAATAATGCCGATAATCGCCGCGTCTACCGGCGCGTCCGCAGCCGCGCATCCTTTTCTGGCGGCGCTCCCCTGCGCCACCAGAACATAGTCGCCGATCCCGGCGCCGATATTGTCAACAGCCACTAACTGCCCGGCGCCCTCTTTCATATGCTCTACGACCTCAACAATCATAAATTTATTCCCCACCAGCTTGTCGTGCTTTCTTGTGGAAACAATACTTCCGACAACTTTACCTGCGAGCATGCTCTACCTCCAATTCACTTTGCGGCCTGCACTATCCGATGATCGTCACTGTTTGTCCTGTTGCAATCTTAGCCGCGTTTGCCTCGTCCGTATCGATATGCATCTCCAGGGTAAAGCTCTCGTCCACCCGGATCTGCACATGGTTAAACACTGTGCCTCTCTCATTGTCCGCCTTCACGGAGACGGTCTGTCCGTCCGCGACTCCTGCCGCCATGGCATCCTTCGGAGCCATGTGGATATGCCTCTTTGCAATGATGCAGCCTTCCTCAAGATAGATGACTCCCTTCGGCCCTACAACTGCAATAGGCGCAGAGCCTTTGACATTGCCCGACTCTCTGATGGGAGCCTTCACCCCAAGCCTTATGGCATCCGTGGCGGAGATCTCCACCTGGGATTTTTTCCTTACCGGCCCTAAGATTCTGACGTTCTCAATGGCTCTCAATTTCAGACCCACGATCGTTACCTGCTCATTGGAGGCATACTGGCCTCCCATGAGCTCTTTTTTCTTTGTCAGCTGGTAACCTTTTCCGAACAGGATCTCCACATGCTCCTGGGTCAGATGGATGTGCCTTGCGGACACTCCGATGGGAACTGCAAACCCGTTGCTTTCCTTCTCCCTGCTCTCAAGAGCCTCCATTACCATCCTGGCAATTAATTCTACATTTTGATTCTCCATATAAAATCCCATCCTTCACTCTAACGGACTGACTATTTCAATACCGGAAGAATCTTCTCTACATCCTCGTGCGGTCTTGGGATTACGTGTGTCGCAACCAGCTCTCCAAGCCTTCCCGCGCTCTCTGCCCCGGACTCAACTGCTGATTTTACAGCTCCTACGTCTCCGCGCACCATAACGCTTACAAGGCCGGAACCGATCTTCTCTGTTCCCACAAGCACTACGTTCGCTGCCTTGAGCATCGTATCAGCCGCCTCGATCGCTGCTACTAAACCTCTTGTTTCAACCATTCCCAATGCCTCTTGATTTGCCATCTTTTTTTCCTCCTTTGGCTGTTGTTTTTGATTTACTCTTTCAACCGTTTTTCCGGGCGCCTTAGCCACCCTTGTCTTTGTCTTCTTTTCTTCCGCCATGTCTCCTGCCTCCTACTCACAATCGGCTGGCGCTCAGCTCAACCATCTTCACAATCTCCTCATGGGGATTGGCGATAATGGCTTTCGCCACAATATCTTTGATTGACTTCTGCGATGCCGCCTCCACCGCCTCCGTCACTGCCGACACGGTTCCCTGTATCACCACCGTGACAAGCCTGCCGCCAAGTTTCTTTTCCCACGTCACGAATTCCACGTCCGCCGTCTTCAACATGATGTCAAGTGCAGTAATGGCTGCCGATGTACTAGGAATTTCAATGAATCCATATGATTTTCCCATGAAATCTCATCCTCACTATCCGTTTCTCCTGCCAGTGCCCATCCTTCGCCAATCCGGCCAAAACGCTAGATGGTCGGAAGGATCTTCTCTACGTCGTTGTGCGGCCTCGGGATTACATGTGTCGCAACCAGCTCTCCCAGTCTTCCTGCGCTGTCTGCTCCTGCCTCAACTGCTGCCTTCACAGCTCCCACGTCTCCGCGCACCATAACGGTTACAAGTCCGGAACCGATCTTCTCTGTTCCCACAAGTGTTACCTCTGCTGATTTGGTCATTGCGTCCGCTGCCTCGATCGCCGCTGTAAGTCCTCTTGTTTCTACCATACCTAATGCCTGCTGTGCCATGTTTTCATCCTCCTGATTTTTAAAATATTCTTATTTTTCTGTTATCTTGTCTTGTCCATGCCGCTTAATTTCAACATCTTCTCGGTGTCTTTCTCCGGCCTTGGAATCACATATGTCGTGATAACTCCTGTTATCTCGTTCGCTCTTTTTACCGCAGCCTCCACCGCAGCCTCCACCGCCGTGACGCTCCCCCTAAACTTCACCGCTACGATGAGTGGCACCGGCAGGGCGTCCGCGTTGGCCGGCTTGTTCTTATCAAACGGCTCTAAGCGTACGTCTGCTGCCTTGCATCCGGCATCTGCTGCCGCGAATGCCGCAACCAGGCCAAAAAGCTCTACAATTCCGACTGCCTCTCCCATATGTAGCCCTCCTGCTCACTATTGGTTGATAATTGCTATTTTCAAGCCTTCCATCTTAAGGTTCGTCACATGCGCCTCGTTGATCTGATCCAGCGGGAACCTGTGGGTGATAAGCTTGCTGATCGGAAGTCCGATTCCCTTCGCCCTCTTAAGGAAATCAAAGGTCGTCGCGTAATCCCTCAGGGTGTATACCCAGGAACCTACCAGCGTAATCTCCTTTGAACAGATGTCAAAGTGCGGATTGATGGTAGCGTCCCCGCCGTTGATAAAGAACCCAAGCTCGCACAGGCCGCCGCCGTTGCGGATAAATTTATAAATATTCGCATGTGCGACAGGCGAGCCTGTGCACTGGAACGCAAAGTCTGCAAGATGTCCGTCAAAGGAATCCTCCACAGCCTTGGCAAGCGCCTCAATGCCCTTGTGGTCTTTGAAGTTCACTGACTTTGTCGCGCCCATCTCCTTTGCAAAGTCAAGCCTCTTCTGCTCCCCGTCCACAGCCACGATGTTCTCGATGCCCATAGTACGGAGGATGGCGATGCAGATCAGTCCGATGGGACCGCAGCCCTGAACGACTACTCTGCTGTTGAATCTTAAGATTCCCGTCGTCTTCGCCCGCTCTACCGCGTGAATAAGCACCGCGCATGGCTCGATAAGGATTCGGGAATCAAGGTCCAGGTCGCTTACGTTGAATACGGTGGAACCGCCGCGGATTACGATATAGTCCGCGAACCATCCGTTCAGGTGGATGTCGTCATCCGGCAGAAGGCCGTATACATCGGCGCCTCCCACGTTCTGCTTATTCAGGTCGAACATGGTAATGTCCGGGTTGTCCTTAAAGATCATGCAGGTGACAACCTTATCGCCTATCTTCAGATCCTTGCCGGCGCTGTCTTTCTTCACGTTCTTTCCCATCTTTACGATCTCGCCGGTTCCTTCATGTCCCAGAACCAGAGGGATAAGCCCGAAGGGATCACGCTTGAATTCGTGGGCGTCTGTGCCGCAGATCCCGCACCCTTCTACTTTAACAAGAATATCGTCGTCCCCGATATCCGGAATCGGATATTCCTTGATATCATAATGCTCTAATGCTGTGAGCATCGCCACTTTCGATGTGGCAGGAATCTGTCCCGGCGCTGTGGGGGCAGACGCTCCCGCCGGCTTTTCCAGCATCCCTTCCAACACCTGTTTCACTATGGCCTCTACATTAACTGAATTTATATCCATATCTTTCTCCTCCAACTTAACGGATGCATAAGCTCTCTGACATTACGCAGCGTCTTCTCTTTGTAAATGTGCTTGCACTTGTAAGCCCTTCTCCTGTCCTGCTGGCGATGGTGAAGGTGCAAAAGCCCTCTCCCCCGAATCCCAGCGCCGCATAGGAAGGCGCGTTTTTCACTAATATCGCAGTGTCGATCGCCTTTGCGTAGCGGGTGATATTGTCAATGTTCTTTGAGTGGATGTGGGCGGAATGCCGATTGCCGTGTTCAAGCCACACTGCCTTCTCCACCGCGTCCTCAAAGTCTTTTGCCCTCACCACGCCCAAGATCGGCATCATCAGCTCTGTAGCGATGAGCGGGTGCTCCTTTTCTCCCTCGAACACGATACACCGGATATTGTCCGGAACCGTCACGCCGATCATGCCTAAGAGTGTCTTCGCGTCGCGCCCGACGCATTTCCGGTTAAGCCCTTTCGGCGTCAGCACCGTCGCGGTCAGCTTGTCCTGCTCCTCCTTTGACGCCAGGTAGCAGTCCTGCTCGTTCACCATGTAATGCATCAGCTCGGACACTACGGAGTCCACCGCCACAATCTCCTTCTCCGCGATACACGGAAGGTTATTGTCAAAGGTACAGCCATTTACGATATCCCCGGCCGCTTTCCTGATGTCCGCCGTCTCGTCCACAAGCGCGGGAGGATTCCCTGCCCCTGCCCCGATTCCTCTTCTTCCCGAGGACAGGACCGCCGTCACTACTCCCGGGCCGCCTGTCGCCGCGATAAGCTGGATGTCTTTATGTTTCATCATGATATTGCTGCTTTCCATCGTCGGTTTTCCCACCGTACAGGCGATATTTTCCGGGCCGCCCGCCTCAATGGACGCCTCGTTCAGCATATTAACCGCAAACTGTGATGTCTTAACCGCTGCCGGGTGGGGATTGAACACTACGGTGTTCCCGCCTGCCAGCATCCCGATCGTATTGCAGATAATGGTCTCGCTTGGGTTCGTGCATGGAGTGATCGCCCCGATTACTCCGAAAGGCCCCATCTCGATGAGGGTCAGCCCCTTGTCCCCGGACCATGCCGTTGTCGTAATGTCTTCCGTTCCCGGCGTCTTCTCAGCAACAAGCTGATGTTTTAATATCTTGTGCGGAACGTTTCCCATCCCTGTCTCTTCCACGCCCATCCGCGCTAATATTTCTGCATTCTCTTTTGTCTTTCTGCGGATGTTGGAAATGATCTGTTCTCTCTGGTCCATGGACATCCTGTGTATGTAGCGCTGAGCCTTTTTTGCCGCTGCGATCGCATCGTTCATATCTGCAAAAATGCCCTTTCCCTCAGACGCCCCCGCCGCCAGCTGAAGTTTTGCCATCACTTCCTTCACGACGTCTTGAACCATTTTTTCATTTACTGACACGAAATTACCTCCTTTAGCATCTCTCTTCCGTAAGCAGCCAGTGCCGTATCCTCCTCGGCGCTGCCGCCGCTGACGCCAAGAGCCCCTATGATACTGCCTTCCGTCTCAAGCGGCTCTCCGCCTCCGAATATCACGATCTTGCCTTCATTCGTATGCTGGATACCATAGAGAGGCTGCCCCGGCTGGCTGAGCTTGGAAAGCTTTGCCGTGGACATCTTAAGGCTTGCCGATGTAAATGTCTTGTTTACCGCAATGTCATAGCTTGCAATGTACGCCCCGTCCATGCAGTGCACCGCCGCAACCCGCCCTGCCGCGTCCGACACGGCTACTACTACCGCCAGCCCCATCTCCTCTGCCTTATCCTCAACCTTCTCGATCAGGGCCGTCGCCAGCTTAAGCGTCATCTTATGTTTCCTGCACCTGCACTGGCGGGGCTTTTCTTCATGCCCCGGCGACATCTGCCGGATAACGGCCTCTACCGCTTTTGAAATCATCTGCTCATCCATAAATTACATCCCTAACTGCTCCATAACCTTCTTCGTGATGGCTGCCACCAGCTCATTGTCAGAAGTGCCGTTTGTGCCGCCGCAGTTTCCGCTGCAGTTGTGGCAGCTCTCCTTGCCGCTCTTCGCGTTGGGGCAGAGATTTGCCGGATGCTTTCCAGGAAGTCCCATCTTCCTTCTGATATCATATAATTTTGCAATCTGCTCTTTGTCGAATTCCTTCGGTCCGCCCAGCATCTTTGACTTATATAAAAGCTCCGCATAGAACTCAATGGACTCCATCTTGTGGTACGCGCTCAAAAGATCTGTGCTCCAGGACAGCGCGCCGTGGTTCTCTAAAAGCACCTGGTCAAAGTATGGCAGGTACTCTTCTACCGCGTCCGGAATCTCCATCGTTGACGGCGTGCCGTACTTCGCGATCGGAACGCATCCAAGGGCGATAACTGCCTCCGGCATGATCGGCGCTGTCAGCGGGATTCCCGCGATAGCAAAAGATGTAGCATAGCTTGGGTGTGCGTGTACCACCGCGTTCACGTCCGGCCTCTTCTCATAGACGCGCATATGCATCTTGATCTCCGATGACGGCCTGAAATTGCCGTTGGCCTGGAGAACATTCCCTTTCGCGTCCACTTTACAGATATATTCCGGCGTCATAAAGCCCTTGCTCACACCTGTAGGGGTGCACAAAAATTCATTGTCATTTAATTTAACCGAGAAATTGCCGTCATTTGCAGCTACCATCCCTCTGTTGTAAACTCTTCTTCCAATCTCGCACATTAACTTCTTAAGTTCAAACTCGTTCTGCATATCTTTATTGTTCCTCCTTGTCTTCGTATACCTCTCAAAATTTGACCGTTTTCGTTGTTTCTTCCTCTATATTAACACATAAAACCACATGCGTCAATATTATAATATGTTGTTTTTATTGGTTTTCCTGTTCCCAGGGCATTACGTCGCCTTCTTCCCGAAGGTAATCTAAAAGTTCCGGGATTCCTTCATTCGCCGTGGAATTCACATAGAAGATTTTCTTGCATCCGGCAAGGGAAAGCCAGCGCCTTGCCCGCTCCGGGTCTCCTCCCTCTACGTCCACCTTCGTCACGATGCCGATCACATCCCGGTTCGCCATGGGAGTAACACATGGCGGATACAGAGAATACGGCTCCGTGGCCGATAAAAGGAGGCCTACCACGTCCGCCTCGTAGGAGTAGAGCGCCAGCGCATAACCTAAGTTCTTCGTCTGGGCGTACTCTCCCGGCGTGTCGATCACCACGTCAAAATTATTGACATACTGGGTCTTATGGTATTGTATTTTTTCACCCTTAAGCGCCTGTGTTAAAGTAGTCTTCCCACATTCGCTCCTTCCCATTAAAACAATTTTTTTCATCCGTCCTGCCTTTCGCAAGCTGTATTTTTCTATGTCCTTGTGATGCCGCAGACGGTAAATCCCATCTTTTCTTCCACATAGTCAAGTATGGCTTTCAGCGACGATTCCGTCTCGGATATAGTTCCCGTCACGATCAGCGTGCCGCTGAACCTGTCCACGAATCCAAGCTCCACCCCGGCGGACTTCACGGCAATGTCCGCCGCGATGACCGCTGTCTCAGCCGGGCTGATGGTGATGATCCCGATCGCCGACTTGGAGTAATCCATGTTGGGATTGAGCCCTAATTTCTCATATAAGCTCTCGTCCGGATTGGCGATCAGATGGGCGATGGTAATCTGTTTTCCCGGCACAAGCTCCTGTATGATCCTTACCTTTTCCTCCATCATCACCCTCCGATCTGGCAGTCAAGCCCCGATACCCGGGCAGCCGCCTCTTTTAGTCTCTGCATATGCTCCATGGACGGCGGGAGTGTGTCCTTCATCAAGTATTCTCTCCCCAGCCCGTCATATTTATCCTGCCCCAGCCTGTGGTAAGGAAGAAGATGCATCCTTTTTACTCCCCGAAGGCCTGCGGAAAATCTTGCTATAGACTCGATCTCATCCGTCCTGTCGTTAAACCCCGGAATGACCGGCACCCGGATCACCAGATCCGTCATGCCTGAATCCGCGATTTTTCTTGCATTCTCAAGCATCAGCTCATTGGACCGCCCGGTGAACTCCTTGTGTTTCTGCGGGCTGGTATGCTTGATGTCCATCAGGTACTGGTCAAGATCGGGCAGTATGCTCTCTATCACTTCATATGGCGCGCACCCCATGCTCTCCATAGCCGTATTGATTCCCCGCTCCTTCGCCGCCCGGAGAAGGGCCCCGGCAAAATCAGGCTGGCACAGGCTCTCGCCACCGGACAGGGTAAGCCCTCCGCCGGAGCGCCTGTAATAGGGCCTGTCCTTTTCCACCGTCTCCATCACCTTCTCGACGGTCACGTCCTCCCCGATGACCTTTGGTTTCCCCTGGACCATCATCGTCTGGATGTCATACTCCTGGGATTCCGGATTGCAGCACCACCGGCATCTGAGCACGCACCCTTTTAAAAATACAATGGTGCGGATGCCCTTGCCGTCATGTATGGAGAACCGCTGTATGTCAAAGATGCGCCCTTTGGTTTTCATGTAATCCACGATATACACCTTTCCTTTTCCTTAAAATCCCTGCTCCGTACGGTTGATGATGTCATCCTGGAGGGAGCGGGACAGCGTGGTAAACAGCGCGCTGTACCCGGCTACGCGCACCACTAAGTGCCTGTACTGCTCCGGATGTTTCTGCGCGTCAAGGAGCGTCTCCCTGCTGACCACGTTAAACTGCATGTGGCTGCCTTTCTGGTCAAAGTAAGAGCGGATAAGCGCCACAAAATTCTCAAGCCCTTTTCTGCCGCTTAATGCCGACGGATGGAACTTCTGGTTGAACAGTGTTCCATTGGATGCAATGTAATGATCCAGCTTGGAAACGGAGTTTGCCGCCGCTGTAGGGCCGTTCACATCCTTTCCTGCCGATGGAGATACCCCGTCGGCTACCGGCGTCCTCGCCAGCCTTCCGTCCGGCGTCGCTCCGGTCTGCGCGCCCAGAGGAACATTGGCGGATACCGGGTAGAGGCCTGCCTGGTAGATGCCGCCTCTCGGATTCTTGAAGGTCTCAAGAGGCCTTGTGTAAGTGTAGGCAACGTCTCTTGCAAACTCGTCCACCTCCGGGATGTCGTTCCCGAACTTCGGAACTGCCTCGATAAGCTCTAACAGCTTTTCGCCCTTCGCCTTTACCTCCGGCGTCTCTGCCGCCTCCTTCACCGTCTTTAAGATGACCGCGATCTCCTTCTCCCCCACTTCTTTTCCTGCTGCCTTAAGCCCCCCTGCAATCTGGACCGCCATCTCGGAGAGAGTAGTGCTGTCAAGCCCTTTGCCGTAGTTTGTAAGGAGCGCCTCCTTGTAATCTGCCATGGTGACTTTCTTCTCGTCGTACACAAGGGTCTTGATGGCATACAGGGAATCCGCCATATTGGCAACGCCGAACCCTTGAGGTCCGGTAAAGTTATAGACCGCGCCGCCCTCCTGCACCGATCTTCCCTTCTTGATGCAGTCGTCCACCATACAGGATAAAAACGGCAGCGGGCAGCGTTTCGCATGAGCAACGTCAATGGCATTGTCCGCATTGACCAGAAGGCTTATGTTATAGTTCATCTGCGCTTTATACGCATCGTAAAATTCTTCAAACGTGGACATCTTCTCCACATCCCCGGTGCGGATGCTGATCTGCTCTCCCCTGTCCACGCCGTTTGAAAATACCAGCTCCAGCGGCCTGCACATGTTGAAGAACGCAGCGTCGTGCCACCCTTCTGTCTTTCCCGCCTTCTGCGGCTCCACGCAGCCGATGATGTTGTATTCCCTGGCCTCCTTAAGAGTAAGCCCCCTGCTCACCAGAGACGGGATGATCACCTCGTCGTTGTAGTATGCCGGAAGGCCTACGCCTGTGCGGGTAAGCTCTGCCGCCCGGATTAAGAATTCATGGGGCGAGCCGTTCCAGACACGTACGGAAAATGACGGCTGGGGCAGCATGACATGCATGGATGCCTGGATGCACATAAAGGACAGGTCGTTGGTCACATCCATGCCCTCTCCGTTCTGCCCTCCCGCGATAAGGTTCTGGAACAGGCTGTAGCCTGCGAACCCTTCCGCCGACGCGGCGTCACGGCATTTGTTCAGGTCATTTAACTTCACCCAGATGCAGTCCATAAGCTCCTGGGCAAATTCTCTTTTCAGCTTTCCGCTGTCTATGTCCGCTTTATAATACGGATACATATACTGGTCAAAACGTCCGGGCGAGATCGAATGTCCGCTGGACTCAATCTGCAAAAGCTGCTGCACGAACCAGAATGACTGGCACGCCTCGTAAAAGCTGCCTGCTCCCTTTGCAGGAACATGGGAACAATTCTCCGCGATTGCCAAAAGCTCTGCCTTCCTTGCGGCGTCGCCGCACGCCTCCGCCTCTTTTTTCGCAAGGTTCGCATACCTCTCTGCGTAGGCAATGACCGCCTTGCAGCTTATGATCACCGCCTCCAAAAAATGCGACCGCTCTGCGTAGTCGCTGTCTCCTAAGCTGCACGCCGAAAGCTCTTCTTCCGCCTGGGCGATGATGCCCTCATATCCCACTGCCAGAACTTTCTCGTACTGGACCGTCACATGCCCCACGCCGTTGTAAAAATAATTGCCCGGCGTAAAGATGTTATGGTCGATGGCCCGGATGGCCTCCGGCGCCATATAGGAGGTGGCAAGCTCGCTGGTCGTCCTGCCCTTCCAGTATTTATGCACTTCCCTCAGATCCTGCTTTGTCTTTTCCGATATGTAGAACGGATCTGCGCTTCTTGTCTCTACGGTATCAAACTCAGCCTCCAGCCACTCATATGAAAATTCCGGATATGTCTGGCATCCTCTGGGCGCAATCGTCGTGCTCCCTACAATCAGTTCTTCGCCGCGGATGATGATCGGTATATTCTTCAGAATATGTTCAAATGCTTTCGCGCGCCTTATGATGATCGGCTCGTCCTCCGTCTGCCTGTACGACTCTGTGAGCAGGACCGCCCTCGCCGATTCAATCTCCGGCATCTTCGCAAACAGATGGTCCACAAGCCTTCCGATTCTGTCCGTCCTGGGGATTTTCTCGCTGTTATAAGTATAAAGTCCCATAGCTCTCCTTTCTTTCGTCTCTCAATTACATTGTGCCTGAATAGCGGCCAGAGACTGTCCGCTATACTGTTTTCTCTATTATAGACTACAAATACAATAAAATCAACATATTTTATTCATATTTTTTGTTGTTTTCATTCTTTTTATTTGTGTTTTTGTTGTTTTTCTTGACATTTCTGCTCTGATAATGCAAACTGAGATTAAGCTGTGAATTACCGGCCAGGAAAGGAAGATGCACATGTTTGAATTTGACCCACACACACATACCATTGCCAGCGGCCATGCGTCCGGAGCCACGATCACCGACATGGCAAAAAAGCCGCCGCCGTTCCCCTTAAGATGCTAGGGATTACCGACCACGGCCCGGCAACCCCGGGAGCCGGAAGGCCTTCTTACTTCCGAAACCTGGCATTTTCTCCGAAGATGCGCCTGGGCGTGGAAGTCTTATACGGTGTGGAGTTAAATATGCTGGATGCCAGCGGGTCGACTGACCTTGACGAAGAGATACTGAAAAACTTAGATTATGCCGTCGCAAGCCTGCACCCCCAGACATTCCGGCCGGGAACTGCAGCGGAGCATACCGACGCATATATAAACGCCATGGAAAATCCTTATGTGAAGATCATCGGCCACTGCGACGACGTGAAATACCCAGCCTGTTATGAAGAGCTTGTAAAGGCCGCCGTCCGCTGCCGCGTGCTTTTAGAGATCAACAACAGCTCCTTAAGCCCGGGCGGCTACCGGGGCGACACAAAAGCAAACGCGGCGGACATCCTGAACTGGTGCCGCCGCTTAGATCACCCGGTGGTGCTGTCAAGCGACAGCCACGGCACAGGGCAGATCGGGGATTTCCGGTATGCTTATGCTTTAATTGAAGAGACAGGATTTCCCAGAGAGCTGGTCTTAAACTACTCCCTGGACTCTTTTAAAAAATTCATACAGATGCGTTAAAGCCTGCGGGCGCACTTTTCAATCTCCTCTGTAAGCGCCCCGTATTCTTTTGCGCTCCTGCTGCTCTTTTTGTACGCCATGATAGGCATATTATTGTCCTGAGACCATTCCACAGTGCTGTCAACCCGTATATAGGTGTCAAACACATGCACATTTTCAAGCTCTTTTAACGTCTCAAGCGTCTGTTTAAAGTAGTTCTTTCTTGCATCCACCTTCGTCACCACAAGCCCCGTCATCCGAAGTTCCGGGGCAATGGGTCTGACTACCTCAAGAAATTCAAACATGTTCCCAAGGCCGAAAAGCCCCCAGGGCGTGGCCTCCACCGGAACGATCAGGGCGTCCGACGCGCACAGCACGTTCATCACCCATCCTCCCAGGGTAGGCGGGGAGTCGATCAGTATATAATCATATTTCCCGGAATCCACAGTCTCCCTAAGCCCCTTCCTTAAGATAAACTCTCTCTGCCACTTGGTGAACAGCTCATACTCCACAGAACTCATCAGCGTGGAGGACGGAATGAGGTCTATATTCTCATAGGGCGTCGGTATGATGTAATCCTTTAAATCCTTCTGGTCTTTTACCGCATAGTAAAGGTTCTTTTCCCCTCTGGCAAATTCCAGCACCTTCTCCTCCGGGAAATAGGACAGGGAAAGATTAAGCTGCATATCCCCGTCAATCAGCAGCACCTTTTTTCCAAGCCCCGCAAGGCCGCAGCCTACGTTGGCGCAGGTGGTGGACTTTCCACTCCCGCCTTTGTTGTTTGCAAAGCAAATTACCTTCGTTTTTCCCATAATGCATCCTCCCGGTCAGTCTCTGGTCAAGACTTCATTTCTTCGGAACATGGTTCCGGTTTTTCTGTCTTTATTTTAGGAAATATTTATGTATCAGTCAACTTAACCGCATGTATTTTCACAAAAATTTTCTTGCTTACTTTCCCCGCATTGTCTATACTGTCCATATCAAAGGATTTCAAATAAATTTATCATGAAACCAAAAGTAGATTTCTGCTTTAAAGAACTGATGGACGATGACGAAGTCCGGCGCGGGTTTATCGCCGCCGTCTTAAATCTTCCTCCTGAAAAAATCGAAAAACCATACCGCTCCCAACCCACCTGCGAAGTTTGCGAAATCAGATCGTTACGTACAGAAAGCCTATGATAAGCTGGTGGATATCAGCGCGGACGAACAGAAAAGGCTGGAATATGAAGAACGCGAAAAGGCGCTCCGCGACCGCTCTATCCTTATCATTACTGGTATGGAAGAGGGAATAAAGCAGGGAAAAAAAGAAGGCTTAAAACTCGCCCGGGAGATTTTCAGATTATACAGAGCCGGCATTTCACCAGAGCAGATTGCGAAGGAGTGCGGAGTTTCCGTGGAAGAGGTAAAGGAGATTCTGGAATAATATAATCTTTTTGTCTGGTTATCTTAAACAGGATAACCAGACAATTCTCAAATAACAGATACCGTCTCTTTTATTTTGTCAGCACTGTCCCTACTGCCGCTTTCCATCCGGCGTACTTTTCATCCCGGATCTCTTTTTCCATCTCCGGCTCATACTTCACTCTTTTCAGTTTCCCAAAGATGCTCTCATCCCACACGCCTAGCCTTAAGCCTGCCGCATATGCAGGCCCGATGCCGGAAAGCTCCTCGGAATCCGGAACCTGTACCGCCGCGTCGGCGATGTCGCTCTGAAACTGCATCAGATAGTCATTTCTCGTAGGGCCTCCGTCCACCCTGAGCTCTCCCACTTTGATGCCTGCATCCTCGCTCATGGCTTTTACGATATCGGTAATCTGGTACGCGATGCACTCTACTCCGGCCCGGACGATCTCCGCCTTTCCCGTAGTCCTCGTCATCCCCACGATAGCCGCCGCAGCGTGGCTGTCCCAGTAGGGCGCGCCCAATCCGGAAAAAGCCGGAATCAAGTACAGAGAATCTCTCTTAACCGCTGTCTTCGCAAGGGCTGTTGTCTCTGCGGGAGACTGTATCAGCTTTAAGTCGTCCTTAAGCCATGTGATGACCGCCCCTGTATAATTCAAGTTCCCTTCCAGCACATAGTTTACCTTGCCGCCCATGCTCCATGCCAGCGACGTGACAACGCCGTGAGTGCTGAGCACCGGTTTCTCCCCGATATTCATCATAATGGAGGAGCCTGTGCCGTAAGTTGCTTTTGTCATGCCGCTTTCCAGGCACCCCTGCCCGAACAGAGAGCCGTGGGAATCTCCCAGCACGCCGTGAATCGGCGCCGGGGCTGGAAGAACTCCTTCAAAATCCGTCACCCCGAACTCTGAGTCCGAATCGCACATCTGCGCCATATTATTGACGTCAATTCCGAACAGCCCGCAGATTTCCTCATCCCACTTAAGCTTAAAGATATTGAAAAGCTGGGTGCGGGAGGCATTGGAGTAATCGGTCTTATACGCCTTTCCCCCGGTAAGCTTGTAGACAAGCCAACTGTCAATGGTGCCGTGGCAGATTTCGCCTCTTTGCGCCTTCTCCTTTGCCCCCGTCTCATTTTCCAGAATCCACGCGATCTTGGACGCCGGGAAATAGGGCGACAGGTTCATGCCTGTCTTCTTCCGGATGTTCTCTGCCTGGCCTTTTCTTTCCACCCGCTCGCAGATAGACGCCGCCCGGGCGCACTGCCATACGATAGCGTTCCCTAAAGGCTCGCCGCTTACCCGGTCCCACGCCAGCGAAGTCTCCCTCTGGTTGCTGATCCCGATGCCCGCCACCTTCGACTTGTCAATGTCCTCCGTGAGCATCCGCACCACTTCGATCACATTTTCATAAATCTCAGCCGGATCGTGCGATACCCAGCCCTTTTCATTCACAATCTGCCGATGGGGCTTGTCTGTGCGTTTCATAAGGCTCCCGCTCTGGTCAAACAGAAGGGCTTTCGTGCCCTGGGTGCTCTGGTCTATACTTATAATATATCTCTCTGCTATCTCAAAAACTCCTTTTTCAGTTAAAGTTCTGCCTTAAGAACCTCTTCCCTGAGCGGAATAGACGCTGCGGCCCCTTCTCTCGACACCGCGATCGCCGACGCCTTTGCCGCCAGAGAAAGCCCCTCCGAAACCGGCATGCCGTCAATGACGGACGAGATAAAGTAGCCCGTAAAGGTATCTCCCGCCGCCGTCGTGTCCACCGCCTTCACCTTGTAGATTCCCTGGCGGTACTGCTCATCCTTGTACTGGTACACAGAGCCGTCGCCTCCCAGTGTCAGGACTACCTTCGCCTCCGGGTAAAGCTCCTTTAATTTTTCTAAGATCTTATCCGTCTCCTTCTCCCCCGTCACCTGGCCGCCTTCAATCTCATTTAAGAGAAACATAGAAATCTTCCCGAAGTCGCAGGCCTCAAGCGCGCTGTCAAACGGAGACGGGTTCAGAATGATCATCATCCCCCGCTCATACGCCTTGTCGATGATATAGTCCAGCAGGTTCACCTCATTCTGTAACAGAAGGATATCCCCCTTCTCAAAATTCCCCAGCACCTCGTCTGCAAATTCCTTCGTGATGCTCCTGTTGGCGCCGCCGTACAGAAGGATGCAGTTCTGCCCGTTTTTGTCCACCTGGATAATGGTATGCCCGCACTTTTCCGACACCGTCCGGATAAAGTCCGCATTCACGCCGCCCTCCCGGCAGGCCTCAAGGAGAACGCCGCCCTCCTCGCCGATCATCCCGGCATGGTAGACATTCACTCCCGCCTTTGCAAGAGCGATAGACTGATTCAGCCCCTTGCCCCCGCAGAACACATTCATTCCCCCGGAGCAAAGCGTCTCCCCCGGCATCACCATATGGTCGACCGAATACACATAATCCAGATTCAATGATCCAAAATTCAATACTTTCATTACAATACCTCCTGCCAAATTCACTCGCCTAAAAAGCAACTCCCGCCCGCAGCACAATGTTCGGATAAGGCGTAAACTCCCCCGTCCGTATCACAAACTTAAGCCCCACAGACTCCTCCTTAAGCTGTTCGTGAGAAATCATCTCCGATTCCGCCCCGTCAAGCTTTTCCTTAATATAAGAAAGCAGCTCCGGATTATTCTCCACAATTTCCTCAGCTAAAGTATAGCCTTCCACCTGTACCTCGTCAAGAACCGCATCCATCACCTGCCGAAAAGTCGGAACCCCGCCGCAAAGCGCCAGGTCAACAATCTCCACCCCCTTAGGCACCGGCATCCCCCCGTCCGCAACCATAAACAGATCCTTATGCCCAAGCCCCGCAAGTAACCCTGCCAGCTGAGCATTAATAATCCCTCTCTTCTTCATCCAAAACACATCCTTTCCAAAATCTAACAACCTGTAAACAACTCCCACAACAAACGCAACCCGCTAAAATCCACAACCTATGGCGCAGCCCGGCTGGATTTATGTTCCTAAAGGAAACCCGTAAAAAACGTCAGCACTTGGCGAGGTTTTTTCGAGCCTAGTGTCTGCTACGTTTTTTCCCGAGCGAAAGCGTGGTTTCTGTAGGAATATAAATCCGGCCGGGCTGCTCATCCACCCCTCTATTTGTTCTCGTTACGCGCCTGCAATGCCATCTTCGCCTGCAGATTCCTCTGTACCTGGTCGATAATTACCGCAATGATAATTACGAGCCCTCTGATAATCTTCTGCCAGAACTCCGTAACGCCGCACATGGTCATACCATCGTTGATCACGCCGATTACAAACGCACCGACGATGGTTCCGCCAATCGTGCCGACACCGCCTGCCATGGAAGTTCCGCCAAGTACGGACGCCGCGATGGCGTTCATCTCCCAGGACTCGCCGGTCTTTGGCGTTGCGGATACAAGCTGCGAAGTCGCGATGATCCCCACAACCGCAGAGCAGAATCCGGAGAATGCGTACACCCAGATCTTCACCCGGTCAACCTTGATGCCGGAAAGCTTGGACGCTTTCTCATTGCCGCCGATGGAAAGCACGTGCCAGCCAAAAGGTGTCTTCTTAAGCACAAGCCCTGCCGCTACCGCGATGAGAGCAAGGATAAGAACGCCGCAGGGAATCGCCGTACCCGCAAGATTGCGCCCGAACACCTCAAAGCCTGTATTTCCAAGCCCTTCACTTCCGGCAAGCTCAGAAAACGTCGCGCCGTTCGAGCGGATATTGGCAAATCCACGCCAGATGTACATCGTACCTAAAGTGGCGATAAACGGAGCCACATTGAATTTCGTAATGACAAGGCCGTTGATCATGCCCATCAGCGCCCCCAGAAGAACCGTGATCAGCACGATCATCGGAACACTGAAGTAAAGGGTCACGCCGAACATCTTAAGGGTTAAGCCCTCCTGGATCAGCCCGCCTGCGATCATGCCCGCAAGTCCTGCCACCGAGCCGACAGACAGGTCGATGCCGCCCGTGATAATTACATAAGTCATGCCGATTGCAAGAATCCCGTAAAGAGCCACATGCTTTGCAACCGTCAAAAGCGCCCCGGCGCTCATAAAGTTATCTGCCGTGATACTGAAGAAAATAAGCAGAATGATCAATACAATAAACGTACGATCTTTTAATATGGTCATCGCCAATTTATTATTTCCAGAATTTTGTTTCGCTGCCATAATTTAACTCACCTTTCTTTGTTTTTGCACTGTTCTCTGTGCATATAGGTATACCCGCAGGGTATTTTATTCTTAATGATGGCCCTTGTAAGATGCCAGTACCAGTGTATCCTGCTCAATCTCGTCGCCGTAAAACTCACCGGTCTTAATCCCGTTTGACAGAACGATAATGCGGTCCGAGATCGCCACAATCTCCTGCAGCTCAGAAGAGATGACGATGATAGAAAGCCCTTCCTCCGCATATTTGTTTATGATCTCGAAGACTTCTGTCTTCGCGCCGATATCAATACCGCGGCTCGGCTCGTCCATAAGCAGGATCTTAGGGGTCGTCAGGATGCCTTTTCCGATAACCACCTTCTGCTGGTTGCCGCCTGACAAGGAAAGAATCGGCAGTTTCTTATCCGCTACTTTAATATGTATGTCCTTGATCTGGCCGTCTACCTTTTCACCCTCCACTTTCGCGTCGAGGAACGGCCCCTTCTTATATCTGGTCAGCGCCGACAGAGAGCAGTTCTTCTCGATATCCAAAGTCTGCACAAGGCCCTGTGCCTGCCGGTCCTCCGGAATCAGGGCGAATCCATTGTCGATCTGCTGCTTGATGGACTTGATGTTAAGCTCTTTTCCCTCCATCAGAACCTTCCCCGTATGCTCCGGGTGCAGCCCCATAAGGCACTCGAACACCTCACTTCTCCCCGCCCCCATCAGGCCGTAGATTCCAAGCACTTCTCCCTTTTTCAGCTCAAAGCTCAAATGGTCTACAAGATAGCCGCCGCCTGCTTTCGGAAGGCAGAGGTCTTTTACTTCCAGTACGTTTTCCACCTTTGACCAGTCAACCTCACGGTCTCTCGTCGGGTAGGACTTGGCCCCTCCTGTCATCTGATGGACGATCCAGGAGACGTCGATATCCTTTACGTCGGAGTCCGCAACGTACTTGCCGTCACGCAGGATTGTCACATGGTCGCCGATCTCCATAATCTCCTCCAGCCTGTGGGAGATATATACGATGGAGATTCCCGCCGCCGTAAGCTCCCGCATGATCTTAAAGAGAACCTTTACCTCCTGCTGGCTTAAGGAAGACGTAGGCTCATCCATGATGAGGACCTTCAGGTCATCCTCCACAAGATTTCTCGCAATCTCGATCATCTGCTGCTGCCCTACACGCAGCTCCCCTACATTCTGGTTTAAGTCAAGGGGATGCTCAAGCCGTTCAAGTACCGCCCTGGCTCCTTCCATGTGCTGTTTATTGTCAAGGGCAATCTTCCCCTTGGTCTTTTCCTTGTTCATGTAAATGTTCTGGTACACGTTGAGGTTCGGGAACAGGCTCAGCTCCTGATGGATGATTCCGATGCCGTGTTTTCTCGCCTCGGTGGTGTCCTTAAAGTACACTTCCTCTTCCCCGATGTACATCTTGCCCTCATTCGGCTGCTCGATTCCGGCAATCATCTTCATCAGGGTAGATTTCCCCGCGCCGTTCTCCCCGATCAGTACGTTTACCTTGCCCTTAAGCAAGTCAAAGGATACTTCATCGAGCGCTTTCGTACCGGGATAAATCTTACTTATCTTTTCTGCATGGAGAAATACGTCCTCCCTGCACTTATATCCTTCACCCATAGTCTGTTATCTCCTTTTTAATCTCACAAATCCCTACTTCGCCTCCAGAACAACCGGTGTGACGAGCACGTCCGTACTTCCCGATGACACGGTAAATGCCCCGACAAAGGAAATCGTCTTTCCCTTAAGGGATGCTGGGTCGGCAGGCCCTACCACGTCGTCTGCCACTACCTTGTTGATGCTCTGGGACACGGCCGCCCACTCTTCCTGGTTCTTATAATCGCCGAACTTGATAAAGCTTAAGCAGTCACGGATGGATGAGACCTTCTAAGCACCTTTCCTGTGGCGAACAGTCCGCACTGCGTATCTCTGAGCCTTGTTCCGTCTGCCTCCGGCCTCTCGTCAAGAGGACCCCACAAAAGCACCGGAATGCCAAGCTCCTTAAGCCTGTCTGCCGTCAGTCCTCTGTACTTGATTGCGTCCGGCGCGCTGAAGATACTTCTTCTTGTCGGCGCATATCCCAGTTTGATAGTTGCCATTCTTTCTTCCTCCTTTTTTGTCTCAGACGGCGCACCACTATGGTACGCTTATCTACGCCCCAAGGGCGTTCCCTGGCTCATGTCCCCGAGGGACCGCGGACGTTTGTCCGGCCAGGTATATCCAGCACGCCGCCTATGCCGGCTATCATTTCCCGGCATCCGGCAGGCGGCATGCATAGACCTCTCATGCATCCAGATTCTTCACGCTGCCCCGCTCGACAAACTTTGTGCTGATCTGAATCTTCATCTTCTCGTGCCGACCGGGATACTGAACATGGTCCAGGACCCTCCTCACCGCCACTTTGCCAAGTTCCTGCTTATATACATGGATAGTGGTAAGCTCGGGCGTCGACACCGCGCCGAAGGGAATGTCGTCAAACCCTACGACAGAGACATCTTCCGGAATCCGGATTCCCTTTTCCTGCAAAGCCCGCATGGCTCCCAGCGCGATAATGTCATTGTCCGCGAAATATGCCGTCGGAAGTTTCGGATTCCCTTCCAGAAACTTTTTCATATCCTCATAGGCGGTATCAAGCTGCGTGCCTATGGTCACCTGGTGCTCTTCCCGTACAGGAATCCCGTACTTTTCAAGCACCCGCCCGCACCCGTACTCTCTGTACTGAAACGCCTTTATCCTGTAGCTGCCCCGAAGGTAGCCTATCTCTTTGTGCCCCATCCCGATCAGATACTCCATGGCATGGCACACCGAATCTGTATTGTTGATCAAAACCCCGTCAAATCTCATGTCCTCAGACCATCCGTCAAGGAGCACCATATGCCCTTTGTAATCCCTGAACGGGATAAAGTCCTCGTCAAGCATCTCCGCCCCCAGAAGGATCATCAGGGAGCCTGTATCTTCCAAAACCTCCGAAAGCCTCTCTTCAAAGCTCTCGTCCTCGCAGTCCAGCCGGCTGAAGATCGTCTCGTACCCCAGATCTTTCGCCTGCTTTTCCACCCCCTCGATCATCGCCGGGAAAAACTGGTTGTTGTCAATAATCTTTCCGTTCTTCCTGTAGGTGACGAACTTAATCTTCGTAATCACTTTCTCCGGGTGGTATCCAAGCTCCTCTGCCGCCCGGAAGATTTTTTCCGACGTTCCACTGTTGACGCCCTTTTTTCGGTTCAAAGCGTTGGATACAGTCGCCGGAGAAAAACCTGTCGCCTGGCTAATCTTCTTAATACTGACTCTCACTTTTTCACCGCCTTTTGTTTTTGTCTTTCCTTTATGCCTTACATTATAAACGTTTATGTAAATATTTCAATAGATTTTATTCAAATTATTTGTTTATGTTTATATTTTGTTTAACATTCCTAGTTTATGCATTTTATTTTTGTCTAATATTTACAATTCATTTATCATGAATTTACAAATTATTCATATTATTCTTTTGTTTTGATAAATGTTTATATGATAATTCACATAAACATTTATATAAAACATTGCCATATTATAATCATAACGATGAAAGTGACCTATGCCAAAAGCAAAATATTTTAGCACTCAACTGTTGTTATTATGGCGTGGATTTTATCTAATTTCATAAAGTGTCGTAAGCGCCTATTTACAGGCGTTATACGGATTTTACGATTTTATCTCGTTTTATTATTATTTCACCACTTTACAACTTTTCCATAAAAAAAATGTCATACAGGACTTTCTGATGTAT
>OFFY01000222.1_pt1 | contig 59638 bp, 66 predicted proteins | sample 1521481 | NCBI WGS metagenome assembly OFFY01 (sample SAMEA3504117, study PRJEB24116) | mouse gut metagenome | biome: mouse gut; feature: mouse-associated habitat; material: faeces | place: Denmark | collected 2011
AATTTGTCGATAGAAAAGATAAACTATCTATTTTTCATATATATTATACAGATATTCATGGTATAGAATAGAACCCGACTGAAAAAAATAGTCGGGTTCTGTTTTGTTATGTATTCTGTTTTTCGTTAAGCAGCGCAGAAGCTGTAGCGGTTAGAACTTTCAGGCTGCTTTCGTCACACAGGGAGAGCAGTCTGAGCAGTTCATGGTATGTGTCATTTGTTTTCTGGCTGCCTTCTGAAAAAATGCAGTCATCTGCAGAAATATTCAGGGTACGGCAGATATGGTAAAAGTTCTCAATGCTTGGGGAGCACCGGCAGCGTTCCAGATCTTTTTCAAAGGATACAGAGAGATCCAAAAGCTCCGCACAGGTTGCCTGTGTCAGATGCAGTTTCTTCCTGGCTTTTTTCAGGGCATTGCTGAAAATCCGGGCATCTTTTATTGACAGGGACATCATAATCACCTCCTAAGAGTAGTGTATTGCCATACTTTTGAAATGTAAAAATGGCAATACCATGCCTAAAATATATGTTATAAAACTACTATAAGCACTGGACGTTCTGAAGAATTAAAAAAAACGTGGTTCATCAGGACGTTATTTGAGTGCTTTTTTATGACCATGAGAAGGGGTACATGGTCATTGGGGAATAGGCAGAAACTGTATGTGGGAAATTCGTTAAAAAAATATATTTCTTTACAGAGGTAAAGTCTTCCCACATTGGTAGTGTGGTACACTACTTTTTGAAGTTAAACAGAATATATTGGGATAAGGATTGTTATTCGGTATATAAACCGGATAATGATCTTTTTTTCTTTATACACACAGAAGGTAATCTCTATCGCATCAGAGGTCCTCCAGTTTCCCGGTCGCAACAAGGCATGGAGAAGAAACTGGAGGACGAAAGAATGGAGAAAAAACAAACAGATTCGGTACAGAATCGATTTACGGCATATCTGATGGCGGCTGTGGCAAATAAGCGCATCAGCTATTTTGAACAAAGGAACCGGTATAAAGAAAGGGAATACATACAGGTGGATCTGCTGGAGAAAAACCATGTGGATTTCGAGGCACAATATCGTACTTATCTGGCAGAACAGGCGCTCCTTGCCTATTTTGGATATGGGGATAGCCTGGAATGTATGTCGGAGATAGACAGCATACAGCTCGTTAAGTGTATCAACCGCTTAAAGGAGCGTGAACGCAGGATATTGTTCTCGCGGGTATTCGGGGAACTGGATTTCACGGAGCTTGGTGAGAAGTTTGGAATGGAGCCAAAGCAGGCGGAAATGGCTTATTACTATATCATCCGTAAGCTGCGCAAAGGAATGGGGGTGCGGAGAGATGAATTTTGAAATGCTGCTTGAGAGGGCAAAGGCAGGGGATAAGGAAGCAAGGGAAGAAATCTTCCGGATGTACCGCCCTCTGCTGATTAAAAATTCGATGGATCGGAACGTGTTTGACGAGGATCTGTATCAGGAACTGTCGGCCACGCTGTTAAACTGTATCCAGAAATTTCAGATATAGTTTAGACCTTCAGCCGGAACCGGCAGGAAATATGTTGTAATCTGGCTGTCCTTTGCGTATAAAATAATGTGTCGTAAAAGGTATGGAGTATTGCCTGCGATATCGCAAAAAAGATTTGGAGCCTTTTGCGATAGAAATTCAGGGGAAAAAGCAGTAAGTTTTCCATATCTCCAAAGGTATACCTTTTGCGATACGGATTTTTACGGAAGGAGGGCTGTCATGGCAGCAAAGAAGTTCGGATATGTGCGCGTATCCACCCGTGAGCAGAACCCGGAGCGACAGATCCACATCCTGCGGGACGAGGAGGGCATCGACGAGCGCGATATCTATGTGGAGAAAGAATCCGGGAGGAAATTTGAGAGACCGGTGTACCGCTCTTTGGTGGACAACATTCTGCGGGAAGGGGACCTGCTGGTGGTGACGGAGTTGAAGCGGTTCGGGAGGAACTACGGCGAGATCTATAAGGAGTGGTTCCATATCACAAAGGAGATCGGCGCTGACATCAAAGTGACTTCCATGCCCATACTGGATACCACCCAGTCGAAGGAACTGGTGGGGCAGCTTATCACGGATGTGGTGCTGGCGGTATTCGCATATGTGGCGGATGAGGACTGGACGGAGCGCCATGAGCTGCAGCGTCAGGGCATCGAGGTGGCAAAGGCAGGCGGGAAGCACCTTGGCAGGCCGAGGGTGGAGTACCCGGAGAACTGGGAGGACTGCTACGGGAGATGGAAAAGCGGCGTGATCTCAGCAAAGGAGGCGATGACGCTCACAGGGCTCAAGAAAGACAGCTTCTACCGGCTGGCAAAGAAATATGAGTCGGAGCTGAAGGGTGCAGAGGAGGAAGAGTCATGAACAGAGATTTTGCAAAAGAATTTGCGAAAAAAATTCAAGAAAATAGGAGAAAGGGACTCTTTATTATATAGAAACATATTTTAAGAAGGAGGACATTTATGAAGCAGGGAACATTATTTTATGACAGGGAAAGCGGCAGGTACAATTTCCATTACACGGATGAGGACGGTGACAGGCGTGATTACGGCGGCATCCATTGCGGGGAAGTTTTTGAGTTCAAGCTGAATGATGTCTGGATTCCCGCCCGCATGGAGATGGGGGATGACAGGAAGTGGTATCTGGTGGGGCTGCCGGGGCTTACGCTGGACGGGCTGGAGGTGAGGCAGGGATAGGGACAGGAGGGCATCCATAAAATTATATTATCAGTATAATGACAAATCCGGGAATCGGTGTTATAGTGGTTACAGTAGAAAACGAAGAGGACGGATAAGTCCGGAAAGGAATTGATCATGACAACAGTTAATTTCGCTGCGAATGGCTTCGCAACAACTCCGGTTGTTTATTATCTGCATAGCGAACATTATGAGGCACTGTTCAGTAAAGAAAAAGAACAGAGTCTGGTTAAGATGCGCTCATGCAAGGTAAGAAAAAGGCGAAAAACTGTGTGATGTTAGGGCAAGTCTTTAAGGAGGCTGCCGGGAATAGATCATAGCTTTCATGTACCGCTTATCTTAATTGAGGTAGGCGGTATTTTTTATGCTCCATTAGCTCAGTTGGGATGAGCACAAGGGATAAAGAACATCCCTGACTTTTAATCGAGACGTTATGGGTTCAAGTCCCATATGGGGCATATACCGCCTGGATATTTATTTCAAATAGCAGGAGGTGAGGATCATGGCAAATTTGCCGGTTATAGATATGGTAAAGACAGGGCAGAACATAGGCAGGCTGCGGAAGCAGGCGGGATTATCGGTAAGGGACCTGCAGGATATTTTTGGTTTTGCAACGCCGCAGGCTATTTACAAGTGGCAGCAGGGAGCTGCCCTTCCGACACTGGATAATCTGGTGGTGTGGCAGCGGTTCTGCAGGTGCGCATGGATGATATTCTGGTTATAACAGATCCAGGAGCGCGAATACAGATCAGCGCATGAATGGAAGATAGAAAATAGAGATAGTAGCAAAAGAGCAGGCTGGAAATGCCTGCCATACGGTCCCCTAGTCTAAAGGTTAGGACACCGGCCTTTCAAGCCGGAGATATTGGGTTCAAGTCCCATGGGGATCATTAAGGCTCCTTAGTCTAAAGGTCAGGACGCCGGCCTCTCAAGCCGGAAATGATGGGTTCGAGGTCTACGCTCCGCTTCGGTCGGTGCTGGACGTGGTCCACCGGACCACAGCACCCCGCAGGAGCTACGGTGGCTATAGGATAATGGTAGTCCGGCAGATTGTGGCTCTGCTTATGGGGGTTCGATTCCCTCTGGTCGCCTTTTGGATGGGTATGCCTAGAGGCGAGGGCAGCGGACTGTAAATCCGTCACACAGAAACACCGCAGGTTCGATTCCTGCCCCATCCACTTTCCGTTTGCGTGTCCGAGCGGTCTATGGTGCCACTCTGCTAAAGTGGTGTGCGGCGACGCACCGAAGGTTCAAATCCTTCCGCAAACGTGTTAGAGCCGGAGAAATCCGGCTCTTTGATAAACTATGGTTTATTGACTCCTTTTTTTATATTTATGCTTCCTTTGGACACTTTTGCGAAGTTTCTCTATCTTTTGTTGCAGTTCATAAACACGCAGTTCATCTTCATGCAATTTGAAGGCCACCTTTTGAAAAGCTTCTTCGTGTGCTTGTGGATCTTCAATATAATGAAAGTCAATATAACACTGGTGGCACCAGTAATTACGTATTTCTCGAATCTGATTCAATAACTCATAGTCATTCTCTTTGATTTTTGAGTAACCTAATTCCTGATCCATTTCGCGAAGACTTTTGAGCAATTTTCCTAAAGGAGAATTTTCAACATCGGAATAATTATCATAAAATTCCCCACCTTTAAGAATTGAATATATCAATTTTAAATCTTGCTCAATATATTGAACAGACATAATCAATTCGCTATGAATTAGTTTAAATGTATTATAGTTTATTTCTTATTCACCTCAAAATCTTAAATTTGTAATTTAGGAAAAGAATTTGCCGAAATAGAAAGCAGTTCTTAAAAGAGGGGAAGTAGCCCTTCCCCTTAAATAGTAATTGTTTCATTAAACAAGTGCATTTTCGCTCTGAAGGCGAAGCAGTTCTGCCTCAGTAAGTCCAGTAACCTCCATAATATCTACAATGTTAATATTACGTCTTAGCATTTTTAATGCCATTTCCCGTGTTTTTTGATTTCCATATTCAATCTTTTCTTTTTCATACAGCTGCCCTAATTGCGTCATATTGATTCGCCTCCTTATCTGCTCCAGATATTTTCTGTCAATGAATTTGTCACTTGCAACGATTACGCCGGACAGGGTGAATATCCGTTGTCCCTCATCTGGTATCTGCTCTGCCAGATCCACTACCTTTTCCAGCATTTCCTGTTTCCCCTGGGAACCGGGAATTGTCAGCGGAAGAATAACCAGTTTCATCAGGTCATCATCTTCAAGCAGTGTGCCGGACTGGACTTTCCGGAAGATTGTATCAAATGCGGTCTTACCATCAATGTGAGAAAGGAACGCCTGCTCCATACGAAGAGTGATACAGTTGGTTTCAAATATTGATTCAGCCCTTTTTACATCACCAGTATAAATAATGACCAGACGTAGATGAAAATCGTTCTCTTTTGGATAGTATTTTTCCATAACCCGTGCGATATAATTCAGATATTTTATCTTATTCAGTTTTTTAAATTCAGATTCATAATCAACAATGGCATAGGTTCCGTCTTCCAGCAGAAACAGATTGTCTATATCCTTTTCATTTGCTGAAATTTTAGGAAGGTTTGTTGGAAGCAGTTCCCGGATTGGCGGGAGATTGATTCCATATGCTGCAAAGCTTTTTTCTTTATATGTCTGACCAAGAATCTTGAATAAGATATCCTTGTTTTGGTATGCGACTCCTTCTGGCATTGTATTCTCCATATCATTTTTATTTTTCTATATTTTTAGATGGTTATAAAACTGCTTTTTTTTAATTATAACATGAAACTGCAGATTTGTCAGTTCCAAAGTAAAAACAGACTATCTTATAACCTGATGGCATTTTGACCAGGGACTGTCCGGATTTAACATTCCCGTGCGCTTCATTTCCCATTCTGTGTAATATCCGGCACAATTCAGACATCGGGGACTTCTGTCCGGAAAATGTTCCCGAAATTTGATATGGGCCTGTAACTGGCTGCGGGCATATATAAGGACATGCCCAAAGGAAAAAGGCTGTTGGCCGAGACTGTTGGATCCAAATGTATAATAGAATCTGGAAAGATATTTATCCTCTTCAAGGATTTCTTCACGATTTGTTTCTGATTGCATATTCATTTTTTCCTTTCTTTATCATAGATTTGTTCAAATAAGGGAGACCGGAATATACCCCGGTCTCCTGAAAACATTTTTTATGCAGAAAGCATAACCAAAAATTCCTGCTCGGTCAGAATTTTAACGCCGAGCTGCTCTGCCTTTGCCAGCTTGCTGCCTGCCTTTTCTCCGCAGATCAGGTAATCCGTTTTTTGGGTAACGGAGTTGCCGGGCGTGGCGCCGAGGCTGATAATCTTGGCGTTGATTCCGTCGCGGGTGAAGTTCTCAAGTTTTCCGGTCGCTACGATGGTGCATCCTGCAAATGTGTTATTCGTTGTTTCGTTCATATTGTTCTCCTCTCCGGATGTCTGTGCATCCAAACCATTTTCAAAGTGTAATTCGTTCTGTAAGCTGCCCCATAACAGGAGATTATCCGGGTTACGGAACCATTTGTGGAGGTTGCTGCTCATAATGTCCCCAATCCCTTCCAGGCAGGTAAAGTCAAAGCGGTCCAGTGCAGCCAGCCTCAGCTCCCGCAGGCTGCTGTGGAAATGCCTGTCCAGTATCCTGCTGGCAGTCCTGCCGATCAGGGGAATATCCATTGCCACAAGGAAGCGTACAAAGGTTGTGTTGCGACTTTCATTGATGGAAGCAATCAGGTTTTCGTAGGATTTTTCCCCAAAGCCCTCCAGTGCAATGATCCCCTTCCGGTAACGGTCAAGGTGGTACAGGTCCTGGTAGCTTTTTAATGCACCGAGCCGGATGAGCTGGTCCAGTGTTGCTTCGGAAAGTCCTTTGATGTTCATAGCTTTCTTTTCTGCAAAGTGGACGAAGCGCTGAAGGATGCGGCTTCCACATTCCGGATTGTCACAGTGCAGTGTTTCCACGATACGCCCCTTGTCACCGGCTCTGGAATAGGTACGTGCAGGCTGCCCACAGCAGGGACAGGTCTGCGGTATCATATCCTGATAATTCCCGCGGTCCAGATTTTCCTCCACATGGGGGATGATCATGTTGCGCTTGGAGACCAGGATACGGCATCCGGGATACAGCTCCAGGTTTTTGATAAAGGTCAGATTATGAAGGCTTGCCCTTGATACCTCACAGCCGTCGATTTCCGCAGTGTCAAATACTGCGACCGGTGCAATTTCACCGCTGCGCCCTGTCTGCCATTCGATAGAGCGGAAGATGGTTTCATATACATCATCCTCAAATTTAAAAGCAATGCCGTCATGGTAATGATGGCCGGTCCTGCCCAGGCTTTCCGAGTAGGCAAGGTCCTCAAAACGGATGACCATGCCGTCGATGGGAATGTCGGAAAGGTCTGCAAGCGCCTGCATGGATTCAATCTGTTCCTGAAGAAATTCCTCTGAGATGTTTCCGTCCAGCATTTGGAAAGGACAGATGCCAAAACCATATTCCATAAGGCAAAGGAGCTTTCCATCGCGGCTGTTCTTCAGACCGGGAAATTCGTCCAGTCCTTTCAGGACATGAAAGGCAAAAAAGCTGATCTCCCGTTCTTTGCAGACCGCCGCATCCAAACTGCGGATGGAACCGGAAGCAAGGTTGCGGGCATTCCGATAAGGCTTGCCGTCACTGCCGACCAGCGTGTTCTTCAGACGCTCAAAGGTACTTTTGTGGATAAATCCTTCTCCTGAGACTTCAAGATGTTTCTGATAGGGAATGGTCATGGGCACGTTGCAGAAGGCAGCGACGTTGTGTGTGATAACCTCGCCCACATCGCCGTCTCCTCTGGTGGACGCCTCTGTCAGTTTTCCTCCCTCATAGACCAGCTTAATAGTAAGTCCGTCCAGCTTTAACATCAGGAGCGCTGCCTTTCCCTTCAGGAAGGAAATCACCTCGTGGAGGGATTTTGTCTTGTCAAGGGAAAGCAGCGGGATGTCATGCTTTACAGTGGGCAGGCTGCCGACTACCTGGTATCCTACCGTCTGGGTGGGGGAGCTGCTTAAAATGATCCCGGTTTCCGCCTCCAGGCGTGCCAGTTCGTCATAGAGATGGTCGTAGACGGCATCGGATACACTGGGGGCATTTTCGTTGTAGTATTCCTGGCGGTAGCGGTTGAGCCTGTCTACCAGTTCATGGATACGTTCTGTTGTTTGTGACATTCATTTTACCTCTTTTCTTCTTTTTTATTGTCAGTGAATCTGTGGACTGCCTGTGCTGCCCTCCTTTCAGAAACGGAAAAAGGCAGGATATGAAACGGCTTGATTGCCGTAGTCATTCCTGCCTGCGTACAGATATACTGTATGAAGCCTGTATCATTACATTTCCAGACATAAAAAAGCCAGAAGGCGTAAAGTGACCTGCACTTTATACTTTCTGACTTCGTACAAACTTAAACAGCGTGTGTCCTTCCGTTTGGGAATCGCACAAATTCAATAACAAAATAATTATAACACAATATATGGTATTGGTCAAATTAAAAATACTATATATAGTAATGATGCGGGATTATTCGCCATATCTTTTATTTTTCTTAGCATGGAGTGCCGGGAGCTTATGGAGGATCTGAAAGCTCTGGATAAGGAAAATATCCGGAATATAAAGGCAATCGTAAAAGGATTGAAACGATAAAAAGAGCCGTCCGAATTGCTCAGGGCGGCTCAGAATATTTATCCGATATTTTTTTGTATTTTTTTCTTTGGGCACCAGGCAGGTGACGTCTTGATAGGGACGATATCCGAATGCCTTGCCCCATATCCTAGGAAACCGGGCATTTTAAGCATCCTTTTTTCACGGAAATAGTCCTGGATATAGCCCTGATCGGGATGGGAGCAGGTGAAGCCTGTCCTTGTGTTGCCGCATCGACGTAATCCGCTGCAATAGCCGCATTCTGAACATTTTACAGATGGTTCTTTATTTTCCATTAAGCTGCCTCCTTTGTGGGTAGTTTTTTCAGGTCCTCAATATGCGTTTTCACAAAAATGCAAAAACTCTTGTCCAGATATGTCTGTCCTGTTTTCTCCATTAGCCTTATAGCTTCCATTTCTCTCTGATACCACGGTTGCAAGGACGTTTTCTGCCTGTTGCATACGAGAAAAGTTACAATAGATTCCGGGTATTGGAGCTCATGCAGCTTGAGGCTTTCGACATAGTTCTGTGCGGCGTCCAGGTTAGCAAAGATGTCATGGTACAGTCTTTGTACCAGGGGGACACCTTTGACTGGAGCGAGAAAATCTTCTGTTACGATATAGCCGAGTTGGTCATCCGGAATATCTTCAATATAATAGGATGTAATGTAAGAAACCTGTCCGAAAGCGTAATCCCGGCTAAACGTCAGTTTGCTGCCATCAAAGACAGCTTCCTGCTCCAGATATATCTGTCCGTTCATTTCGCAGGATTCGCAGTCTTTATAGGTTATTTTCCCTTCGCTGTCCGTCTCCTCCGTCTTGATCGCAAACCGGAAGCAGTTTTTTTCGGAGAGAGCCTGCAGGATCTTTTTCCGGATGTTCTCTACATAGGGGAAATCCCTAGCGATGTCATCGGCAATGACTTCCGGAACCACTTCTTTTCCAATATTGAAAGAGCCGTTGTTTCTTAACTGTTCGTATATGGTGCGGGAGTCATGCCAGTCGATGCCCCCGTAGGTTGATGCAGTGATATACATAAAAGCCTCCTTTTTGTGTATTTGTGAGAATTGTATTCTTATATGTAGCTTTAGACATATACTGACTGTGGGAGCGTGACGCCATTCTTTCCATTCATAGCGGACTGGTGGTAATCCAGCTCGCTGATCACAGCCTCAATGGTGTCAAATACCGCGGACAGTTCTAGATACCGGGTGATAAACCCGATGACTTCCGTATAAAGGAACATCTGCTGTTGTTTGGTCAGCCTGTTCAGAGCCGCAATCCGTTTCTGCTTTTCCGCCCATTCGTCTGCACAGTAGATGTTCTCATGCTCCAGAAGCTCTGTCATGTCAGTATCGGCTAACATGGACGCCGCTGTATTGAACCATGCAATGGCTGTCTGGCTACAGTCATCTTCATCGCAGAAAGCGATCTTTTTGGCGGGCATCTGATACCAGAGCCGGTTTTTTATGTCCTGCAGCTCCACATACAGGTCAGCTGCCATATTGCATAATTCATTGATCTGGTCATAGTAGTAATCCCAGTAAGGGCTTTCCTTTTCATTGCCGTTGTAGCAGTAGTCTGTCATTTTGTCTAATCCGTCAAAAATGGACCAGAGATCCAGCTTTTTATAAAGAGCCATTTTATGCCGCCTCCTTTCGACCATCCAGATGGAAGAATTCACTGATGTCCCATATGCCATTTAAGTATTTTGCCGCAGGGCATTCTCTGGCACCATCTTCTCTATAGCAGGTACAGTTTCCGTTTCCGTGCATGGATAGGAGAGAAGCCAGTATTTCCCACTGGGCACATCTGTCTCTTGCTTCGGCAGAATGATTGCAGTAATGGTATACGCTGCAGTTCTGCTCACAGTCGGACAGATCCTTTTCTGTTCCTATGCAGTCTGCCAGAACAGCCCTGGACAGTTCCAGGAAGAACTGCGGCTTCATCGAGATATGGTTTAAATGGTTCAGGGTAAGCTGCAGGATGTCATTGTGGCTCATATTTGCATCAAAAAAATGGTGAAAACAGCTGCACAGCCAGTTCAGAAGCTCCGGAAATTCATCCAGATGCCCGCTGTGGAAGCGTGAATCCGGCTCATGGAGCGAGTTGGACATGGTATTGACAAAATCCTCTTCCAGATAGCGTTTTTCCATGATCCGATAAGCCTGCTCCAGCTCTGTTTCCGTAAGTGTGAAGGTGTGTGATTGTCTGTGTAATACTCTTTCTATTTTCATATTCTGTCTCCTTTCTAATTTCAGACAGCTTCCCGTGCCGGTGCTTTGCGGAACATTTCCACAGGGACCCACTGCCCGTCCTGCCAGATGCAGTTGTTTGCAAGGCATATTTTTTGGGGAGGATCCTCCGGATGCTCAAAATCTGCCTGCAGTACCGTGTTCTTATCATAAAATACCTGTAGTTCCAGAAGGAGCTTTTCCCGAAAGCCCAGCAGAAGGGAATCATAAAGGTTTATATCCATCTGCCCAAACAGGGACCTGGAAAGCTCCTTTAAGATGCCGGATCCGGCAATGGTGTCATTGATCAGGGCGATCCCTTCATCTGCAAATGCCGGGGAAACCCGGATGCCGTCAATGGTGACCATTTTTGCATAATCGGAAGCTGTTCTGCAGATATTCCGGCTCAGCGCCGTGTACCCTGCCGCATATTTGGTCTTTAAGACGTCCAGAGGAACTTTTTCCCGGTTATGCTTTAACTTAAGTATCAGACGTTCCAGCTCTTCGTGGAGCTGATCCGCCTCTTTTTGTTTTGCTTCCGTCATAGCAGCGCCTTTCTTTTTAGAAGAGGGACTGCTACAGTGCAGGCAGTCCCCGGTGTCATGGTATCAGGCAGCTGACTTTGCCGCCTGTTCGGGCGGTGTGTCAAATGCGATGGTATAAATGGTATTTAAGGTTTCAAACCGCACATAATCCGGAGCAGCTTCCAGAATGGCCTGCACAGTGGAAGTGCGGATCAGTTCCCCCTGGTACAGATAAAATGCGGGAGTTCCCGGACGAAGGATGCTGGCCAGGATGCCCGTAATGCAGATCTGTTTCTTAGAGGTATATTTGTCAGGTGTCTGTTTTTTTAAAATAGAAAGCATAAAAGTCTCCTTTCGTTTGTTTGTATTTGGAGATAACAAAGGTTATATCCAAGGTTCCCTTAGTCCACTGTTTCAAGCCTGCCTGTATCTTTCCGGTAGCAGAAGATATGGCGTGTAAGGATTTCTCCTTCTCCATTCTGCAGCGCGTCCTTTGCCAACTCCCTGGTAGCGTCCATGTCCAGATTTTTTACCCATGGAGTGACAACAAATTCCTGTTCTGTGCATGGGAGGAGAAGCAGATCGTGATTTTCTTTCTGGGCCAGTGAATTTAAAAACTGGTTGTCCAAAATGGCAACGCCTCCAAAACGATAATTGCCGGCAGAGAACTGGTATACAGGAGGCAGCTCATTCCAGGCCATGCACAGGACGGCCGCTCTCATAAAATCTTCTTTTGTTGCATCCGGATCCTGAAGCAGCATCTTCTGATAATAATTCTGAAGGAGCTCTGCTCTGCTGGGAAACATCCGGAAAGTATTCTGGTGTGCCAGGTCGAAAAGCTGCTGAAGGGAAAGATGGTTCTGCGCCATCATTTTATTGTCGATCAACATGCTCTTTCTGATTTTTTCTGTATCCTCCACCACACAGGCAAAAGTGATCTCCATATCATAGAACGGGATATGGGGAATCAGGTCAAGCTGGGCATCGATCCGGGACCGGTTCATAAGCTGGTAGATGATATTTCCGGTATCCAGGGATATGCGGTTTGCCGGAATGGAAGCAAGGATCTCCAGTATCATATTGGTTGCCTGCTCCGCATCCAGACCGCCAACAGATGCCAGATGATAAAGGGCATCCATATTTGCAGAATAATTCGGATCATTTTTTCCTGCCCTGATGCATATGGTATCTGTCATTTCCCCAAGCATCAGTTTCTGCTCAAAAGAAATGCAGGCATCACTGCCAAGCTTTTCCTCCAGGGATGTTTTCAGTTCCTTTTTAAACATTTCGTAGGTCATCTTTTATTCCTCCATATTTGTGATGTAACAGGTGTTTGTTCCGATTGTCATGGCAAGGCGGTCCCGCATGCGGCGGAAACGGCTGCAGATTCCTTTTGTGGACAGGGAGAACTGCTCCCCAATCTCACGGAAAGTAAAGCCGTCCGCTTTTAAGAGCACCATCTGCTTTTCCGTTTCCGTCAGGCAGGAGAGGACCTCAAGCAGGAACATCCGGTCAGCGGACTGCTCCTGGATCCCTTTTCTGCGCTCCGGCAGTATTTCGTCCAGTGTCAGGCCCTACTCTGCGCCGGAATGGATGCTGATGGTGGCTGCACGGCGTTTCTTACGGTTCTCATAAGTGTAATGGTCGCACAGGCAGCTGTTCATCCGTCTCCAGGCAATGGTGGTAAAGCTGTAGCGGGACAATTCCGGATTTTCATCAAAATCCTGCACTGCGGATAAATAGCCTAATATCACAATGTCATAATATTCATCCACGGGGAGCCTTTTATGGCGGAGGAACGCATAGACAGTGCCTATGTGCTCCTCTGCATATCGCTGCTGTAAAACAGTCAGTTTGTGTGTCTTATTCATGTTCATTCCTCCTTTAAAAGGACAGTCAGTGTATCTGCGGTCTGCCTGGCGCAGGCCAGTTCCTCCGGGGAAGCGTCCCGGTAATGCAGAAGGATGACTGCCCCGGACGGCTGTTCTTCTGTGCCCACAGGGTAGAGGGCATGGATGCGGTATCTGGATTCCTCAAACAGATAGAGAGGATCCGTATCGTCATATAAGTAGGTTTTCTGCTGCTCAATCAGTATCCGTACCTTTTTTGCCAGATACGGCTCTTCCGGAAGGGTGATGCCCCTGGATGCAAGCACATGCTCTGTGCCCAGGATGGCACAGGCGACGCTGCAGTTTCCGGCAAGTGCCTGGAGATGCTTTTCACAGGTATCCTCCAGGTACAAAAGCGGCTGGTATCGTTCCATGACAATGCTCTCGCCGCGGATGCCGATCTCCATGGGATCGCCTTCCTTCAGGCGGAGTGCCTGGCGGATTTCCTTTGGCACCACGATGCGGCCGAGCATGTCAAATCTGCGGATGATCCCGCTTCTTTTAGGTTTCATAATTTCTCCTTTCCTGCCATATGGATGGCTCTTAAAGCAAAAGAAGGGGAACACCCATAAGGCGTTCCCTTCTTAAACATTCCATGACGGCATTCATGCTGCATCGCCGGCCTGGTTCGCCTGGCGTGCAGATATGGCATTTTTGGCTTTGGTGATGAGCGACGGCCCAATGGCTTTTTCCCAGGCATCGATATAGGAGGCAGTGCGGCTTAAGAGCCTGTACAGGTCAAGGTCACTTAAGTTTGCAAATACCTTCCCTTCGCTGACAAAGGAGTTGGACTTCATAAAAGTTCCGCCGTTGGCATTTTTCTGGGGGATTCCCTTTCCGTTCTCCACTTCAATATACCAGGGGAGCTTCCGGGCTGCCCCTTTGCTGTCCTTTGTGGCGCGGATGATCCGGAGCTTGGATACCTGGGCATAGCCTTTGGCATCCTTTGTGCCGAAGATCTTTTCCTGCTGGAAGGTGTATTCCTGGAAGCCGGCGCTTAACCGGCTTAAAATGAATTTTGCCTCTTCCGGGGAAATATTGGCGGTCACGGTCACGGCCTTGTCGCCGGTTCCCCTGGAATAATCCTTCATCAGGATCCCGATCAGGGAATGTTTCCGGAAACCGTCCTCCGTTTCTTCCCGATCCGCATGGATGTGCGCATAGCACTCCAGGGATGCGACCTTCAGCTTGTCACGGAATTCAATGAGTGTCTTGCTGTTTTTGTAGACTGCGATCTGGTTGGAGATGTAATCTTCATGATTCATAAATTTTTCCCTTCTTTCTTCCGCTGTCATGCAGCGATATTATTTTTGATCTGCTGGATGACGAGCTTCCCCAGGTTTACGGGGAGCCGTTCCAGACGGGTGATGTCCAGAAAACCGTCCTGATAGATCCTCTGGATGTTTTCCTTGTCGTCGCCTATGGCGGCAGCAAATATTTTGATGCCTTTGGAGGTATATTCCTTTTTGATCCCGCGCACGTCTGCCTCTGCCGCCGTGCCGTAATAGTCATCTGCGGCAGGCTGCCCGTCTGAGATGATGATCAGCAGCTTTATGGCTTCCGGCCTCGTCATCAGGCGTTCTGCCACATAGCGCAGTGCGGCGCCGTCACGGTTCCCGCACCGGGCGCTCATGTCCATCAGGCGGTAGTGGTCCTTGTTGTCGATGGAGTCAAATTCCGCATAGGCATACAGTTCCACATCATCCTTTTCTGTGTGGCCGTAGATGGCTACAGGGATATCCAGTCCCTTGCAGAAATCATGGAGTATGATGGAGGCTGAGCGTGCGTAAGTGATCCGGTCCCGGCTGCACATGGAGCCGCTTTCATCGTTCAGGATGGCGACAGCGATATCGATCCGGTCACCCGGCAGCTTCAGCTTGTAAAACAGCCTGCCGTCATTTCGTACTGCATTGCGCACATTGATCCTCTTTCCCATGGGCAGGTTGTCCAGCTTTCCGCCTTCCTTGTAATCTTTAAGTATCTGGGATATCTGTTTCTGGAGACGTTTGGAGATGAGCAGGAGGGGAGGGGCGACCTTCTGGTAGGCTTCCATATAGGAATTGTCCACATAGGACATCCGGTTGATCTTTACGTGGCAGCCACGGTGGGCGTTGCCGTACCGGATCTGATCCGCTTCCGCCTGCAGCTCTTCACTGAGCTCCTCTTCATAACGGGCATAGGCGTTTTCCTCTGCAAGCTGTGTCATGATCCGCTGCATGTCAGAGGCCGCCTGGGAAACATAGCCCGCGCCTGCATAATCTGTATCGCGGGATATCCCGCCGTCCCCGTCTTCCCCGCTTTCATCGGTTTTTTCCAGCATGATCCGCTTGGTCTCATAATCCAGGGCCTGCTGAAGGTGCTCACGCTCCTCGTCATCGTCACCAGGTTCATGTTTGTACTTCCCGGCGCCCGGCGCAGGTTTCCCGCTGCAGGCCGGAAGGGGGATCCCTCCGGACAGCTGGTTTTCCATGTCATCGGTTGCATTTGAGGTGCCGTTTTTGATGTCCTCCCGTACCTTTTCGATAAAGCTTTTCATATAGGGCCACAGAAGGAGCAGCATTTTGTTGGCGGAATCGAACCGCGATTTTGCATCGTCATCGTATGCCGCATCATCCACGTAGGGGATGCATTCGTACACCACATCCAGATAGGGGCCTTTATAGCCGCCGAGGTTGTTGATGTCGCCGGTCTTTGCATACTGGATCAGCAGGTTGATGAGGATGAACACTTCATGGTGCTGCCTGTCAATCTCTGCTGTCACGGTTTCCATTTCTTCCGCATAGCGCAGGTTATTCAAAAGGATGCCGGTCTTCATGGTTCCGGGAAATGCATCGCACATCCGTCCCTCGATGTAGACATCCTCCATCAGGTTCACCAGGGCGTGGGAGATATGGGAGACGGCGGTAATGACCGCAGCATCTTTATCCTCCACGGATTCCAGGATCTCCTGCAGGCTTTTTTCCTGTCTGGCGGTTAATTCCTCCGGTGTGGCAGGGTAAAACCGGCCTGCGGACAGTGCCTGCTGGTAAGTAGCAAGCATGGTAAAATCCGAATACAGGATATGGCCGCATTCATGGGCGACGATCCCGATCAGGCTGTCTGCCTTCAGGCTCTTTGCAGGGAAGCTTCCGGTCAGGAAATTGCCTGCATTCAGCCGGATGATCCGGTTGTCCGTATGGGCGATGTCCGCTGATTCTGAAGTATCCCAGTAGGTGCTTACCTTGCTGCTCCTGCGGTAACGCTTTGTGGCGCCTTCCGCAATGTCCGTCAGGTAGGCGGCAAACTGCGGGGAACCGAAGAGCTGTTCGTCGGTAAGCCTGTTTTTTTCGTCTGCGACCATTCTTTTGATCGCAACATGTGATGTTCTCATTTGTCTGTATCCCTTCCTTTCTTTCCCGGAAGCCTGTCCCCAAGGAGTGCATCCGTGGTGGTACCGAAACATTCTGCCATCGCTACCATCACACAGGGCGGCGGCAGGCACTTTCCGGTTTCATACCTGGATATGCTCTTCTGGGTAACCTCCAGTTTTTTCGCAAGCATCTGCTGGGAAAGGTACGGCTTTCTGCTGATACGCAGGTGCCGCAGGTTCCTTGCCAGGTTCTGCCTTAGCTGTTCTTCCTTTACAAATGCCATAAGCTGTCCTCCTAAGCCGCAAATTTCTGCTCAAGGCAGGAGGAGAGGATGTCAGCACGGTTTTCCGGATCACTGGATACGGAGGAAAGCACGGTATACTTCGCAGCCTCCAGCGCATTCCCACAGACCATATAGGACTGAACCCAGCTGATCAGCTCCCGGACGCCGCAGCTTCCGTCATTGATCATGGTCTCCCGGCACCGCTCGCTGATTTCCTGGATGGAGGAAGCCATGTTGGAGACGACGGCTTTATCCGTACATCCGGTCACCTTCATGGTGCGCTCGGTAAGTGTGTCCACATCCGGTTCTTCCATATCCATGATAAGGTTCATTCTGGAGATGACGGACTGGTTCATGTCACGGCAGCCCGCGTAATTATTGTTGGTAGTGACGACCACAACGGTATCCGGATGGCGCTTTATGACCTCGCCGGTAGTCAGCGTGATGCTGGCACAGCGGTCTAAAAGGGCATTTAAGCCTACCAGCACACCCGGATTGGCGATCACGGTGGGTTCCTGTATCTCGATCACATATCCGTTCCGGATGGCTGTGATGAGAGGCGTCTCCACATACCGGAAACGCTGTCCGGAGGTGTTTTCCGAAGCCATTGCCTTTGCATCCTGCTCCATGACCTCTAAAAGCCTGTCATAGACGGCAGCATCCGTAATAGTTTCATCATAGGTGCCGGTCAGCTTCCTATAAGCCGATGGCGGATCCATCTGGATGTCTTCCAGCGTGGGATATTCTTTGTCAAAAGGCGTCTTCCCGTCTGTATCCGGAAGCATCTGCCCCAGGAAGTCGTAGATCTCCGTATTGGCAGAGCAGGTATAGTACAGATAAGGCAGGCCGAGCCCGGCTGCGATTGCTTTGGCGCCTTCCGTCTTCCCTGTCCCCGCAGGTCCGCGCATCATAAAATTGCGCATGGGCTGGCATCCGTCTGTAGTCATCTGCGCATGGCGGCAGATCATGGTCACTTCAGGAGGGATGATATACCAGTCCTCGATTCGGGGAACCATCAGTTCTTCTTTTGGGGTAAGGGTTCTTTGTGAGAGTGGGAATTTGTTTACGAAATCGTCCCTGCTGACAGCAGCGGCCGCTGGGGATGCTGCCCGGCCCGTGAGAATGCGGAATGTGCCGAAGAGCACACTGCTTGGGGAATAGGCATTCCGGTTCAGGTTCACCGTGGTAAGCTGTGAGAGGTTCCCGGTATTTGGTATGTTCAGGGCAATCCCTCCGGAACTTAAGGTGGAGGCGCCCTCAATCCTGCGGTAAAGGTTGTCACACAGGATGAACGCCGCTTTTGCCGCTTCGTCCATATCGGAAAAGCCGTCATTCTTACATTTCCCCAGCAGGTCATAATTTTCCCGGAACTCATCATCGGTCATTGCTTCCGGCATCAGCGCAAAGAACAGTGCGGTGCCAGTGTTGCTCCCGTCTTTCAGGGAGTAGAGCCTGGGGGATCCGGTCACGTCCTCATAGCGTCCGGCCTGGAATTTCCCGTTCTTTTTGTTGAAGACCACTACATGGATCTCCTTTGTGCGGCTCTGGTATTCCACTACCGTTTTCTCCCCCTGCGTGCCGATGGCGCTCTCCGAAGTGCTTCCCGGCGTCAGGGTGGTGTCCATCTCCATATAAGCCAGGACCGCGGAAAGGAGCGGGCCGTGCAGGGTGGATTTTTTTGTTGCAACGGTGCAGTAGGTGGAATAATAGGTGGTGCTGACATTGGATGCGAGACTGTCGAAGGGCTCAGGGATCCCAAGCTTCCAGGTCCAGTTCGCAAAAAGAGGTATTTTTGCCATAGTTTCATCTTCCTTTCTTTCTGTTTGTTTTATACCCATGATACCTGCAGGGCGTCGCCTGCGATCCGGGCCTTCAGTTCATTTTCCTCCAGGGTGGCAATAAGTTCCTCCCAGTGGTTTCTGCCGGGGAAATTTTCCAGGGTGGCTTTCAGCAGTTCCTTTTTATTCTGCCGGATGACCACATCCCCGTTCTCTTTGATGGTAAGCCTGGTGTGGCCGCCTGCATTCAGCTCCGTGATCAGCGACTCCAGTACCTTCTGCCCCACCAGCTCATACCAGATGCTGACATCCACAACGGAAGGGGCTTTGGGCTCTTCGCTCTCCGGTTCCGGAGGATTGTCCTGCGCGGAAAGCTGAAAGCTCCCGACGACCAGGGGCTGTACATGGATGCGCCCGAAACGGTCAAAGCAGATGTCTGCATGGTTATATTTTTCCATGTCATCCACCGCAATGCGCAGGGTGGCCCCTGCCAGGATATCCTTCAGGGAGGGCTTCTGTTTCCACTGCCAGACTGCCTGGGGATAAGCGGATTTCAGCTTATCTGTAATGCGTAAGGAAATGTGGCAGAGCATCATTTCTGCTTCCTGCTCCGAGAGGAGGCAGGGGTATTCTCCTTCATGGGGGAATCCTGCCGGTTCTGGAACAGGGGCAGGAGGTTCCGTGGTGCGTTTTTCAGCCCTGCGTTTCCCGGAAATAAATGTCCAGATTTTACGCAGGGAGATCTTCCTGTCCCCTCTGCCAAAGTGCCGGATAAGGAACTGCCCGCAAAGTATGGCGAGCCAGAGGATAATGGCTCCGGCCATGAGCTTCTGGGATAATCCCTTTGGAAAAAATGCGCCCAGCACGAGCAGGGTGAGGATAAGGGCGGTAGTGCTTTTGGTGAAGATTGTCCGTTTCATTTTTCTGATCCTTTCTTTTTAACTGTCCGTAAACAAAAAAAGAGGGTTTACAGCCGTATTTCTTCCTGACTGTAATCCCTCTTTTGGCCGCAGTGCCGATGTTTAGTTGTACGGCAGGCCGTCTTCCCCGCAGTCCTCTGCAGATATGGGTACGAACCCCTTCTCAGAGTCGGAGGATTCCGGATTTCCTGTGCCGGCATCATCCGTTTTCTTGCCGGTGGGAATGTAATTCCATTCATATACCGTGATCTTGGGTATGGTTCCTTTGTGCCCGTCTGATTTCCGGGTGTATTCCACCAGGTCCAGATCTCCGGTAATGAAAAGCAGGCTTCCTTTCTGTACCCCTGCGTTGACGGCACGCTCAACTGCTTTGCCGAACAGGACGCACTGGTAGAAATTGGGATGCTGGTGCTCCCCATAGCCTTTGTTGACTGCCACGTAGAACTGCACATAGGGGGTTCCGTTCTGGCTGTTCTGTGGTTCAAGGTCTGCTGTAACCCTCCCTGTTAATGAGATAGCTGTAAACATGATTCATTTCTCCTTTCTGGATTAAGTTTTCTGGTATCAAAAAAAGTGCCAAAAGTCTGCCACTTTATCGCATGGCTCTTCTGACACTTCCTTCAATCTTAAACAACGTGTGCATCTATGCGGTACGCATATCCCGTATGGGAAGCACAAAAATCAATTACAAAGAAATGATAGCACAATATATAGAGTTTGTCAATTTTTAAAATACTATATGTTGATTTTATGGTGAAAACAAGATTACAGAATATGGTTTGTACTGTTTGCTCTCTGCAAAATGCTCCTTATAGTATCTTGGGCTGATGGATCACGATATGTATCTGCTTTCCCTTTACTTTGTTCTCATAGGTGTTTCGGAACGACTGGGGATTTTCAATGATCTTTTCCTTATCATAAATAAAGAAGTAAATGTGCTCCGCACTGTAATGCACCATATCTGCTTCGATTTCTTCTGTCAGTTTCTTAAGCTTCATACTGTTTCTGGTGCATTTTACCTCAATGACATGTTCAGAATCCAGAAAGATATCGGTTCGCACCGTACCATAACCGGTATCCTCACTGACTTCTGCTCTTGCCAGTGGATAGAGTGGTTTCAGATAGGCATAGAGCAGATGCTGGACATCATACTCATTCTGGGTCTTCAGTCCTGATAGCTGTTCTTTCTGGATACTGCCGCGTTTGTGAGGCGGCCGCTCCAGAAGGCTTTCCAGAAAAAGATAGTAGTTATCAAGGACGGTGAGCAGCTGGTCGTCTGCAGGAGAACCGGTCATAATCTCTTCCAGATATTCGATAACCCGTTTGGCTGCGGCATCCAGATTGTTCCTGGTTTCTTTATCTGAATACTCATTTATTGGATAGTAAGCGCGCTGCTCCAGTTCCATCAGGCATTTGGGATCCATATCCAGTGTTTTGAGAAAATCTCTCAGACTATATAAGATGGATTCAAAATCATTGCTGTTTTTGACAGCTTTTAGTTCGACGATTGCATTACGCATACTTGTGATATCGGCCAACATTTAATGAGCGCCTCCCCATCGCAGATAAAACAGGAACAGAGGATCTAAAATATAGAGACTCCCTTCCTTCCAGTCAAGTACCTTAAAAATATCTTCCCGTCCATACAGAAGCTCCTTCAGTTTTGCCAGGCTCTCCCGGATCATCTGTGGGGAGGGCTTTTTGCAGTCATCTGCAAGCAGACGGTAGATCCGCTCTTTTACATCCTCAAACTCCAGCTTCATAATGGGAGGATTTTCTGCAATGGATTTCACAATCAACTCATATATGTCATGCTCCTGCCCATCAGCGGTCTGGAAGGTGTTCCGGCTCTTGCCGCGGGTGTTCGGACCTTTCTGCATCAGGGAGACCACATCCCCATATTCAAAGTTTGCGGTGGTATAGTGATAAGCAGTCTCCAAAATTTCCTGCCGGATCTGATGGCTTTCGCCCCCGGACATTTCCAGCATAGTGCAGATGTTCAGGCAGATATACTGCATCAGCTGTGGGGAAGAGAGGCTCTCTACCGCAATCTGTGCCGCAATGGAGTCCTCAATGGAAATGCCCAGTTTACTAAACCCCAGCTTTGCGATCTCTTTTAGATCATCCACTTCCCATGGCTCCATGTTGATGAGGCTTAAGCGTCCGGAAAGGTCTGCGTTCTGACGGATTGCTTCGTCAGCGCGGTGGGGGAGGGACACTACAATGGCTTTAAATCCCCTGCGGATGGCATCCTTGAGCTGCTGGGCAATCTGCATCCGTTTCCCCTCCGGGGCATAGTGAAAGTCGTCTATGACCAGTACCAGATCATGTTCCCTGTAATATCCTATGATCTTATCCTTGGTCAGGGAAAAGGTTTCTTTTTTGGTATATTTATCACTGGTGCTGGGAATCTGCTTTTCAGATGCAAACTGGCCTTCGTATGCAAGCCCTGCTTTGGCGGAAACCAACTTCCAGAAATCCGTATCTTCATCAAAATCGGCTCCGGAAATTTCCACGATATGTTCAAAGCCGATGACCTTTTCGCACAAAATGGTCTTCCCCATTTTGGAGGGGCCTACCAGAGAGGTCAGGAATCCGGATACCTTGATGGCCTGCATCAGCCGGAATTCATAGGGCAGGTCGGAAACGGCAGATTTTCGTGATATATAGGTGTATTCGGGGAATGCTCCGGGGCGGAAGACATCTTCAGCTCTGAGTTCCATATGCGTACCTCCTTATCCGTTTTATCCATTATACCACATTTTTAACCGATTTAAACCTTTTTATTGCTTTTTAATCTATTTAATCCGTTTTATTGAATTTACAGGATGGTACAAAGATTTTACAGGTCCATATTGGAAGGGGATGCGGTTCCGGAAACGGGTACATTTTCCAGAAGCTCCATCCCAAGCAGGCTGTCTGCCAGCATTGCCTTTTCCAGCCAGGGGCTGTCCTCCTTGAGGGAATCTGGCGGGGAGAGGAAATAAAAGCGGTAGGAGCAGCCTGTCCGGATTTTGTAATCTCTGCCGATGAACAGGGTATGGGGGACACCTTCCCCATCCAACAGATAGATCTCGCGGTATTTCACGAACAGTTTCGGGCAGTAACCGGTGCAGATGCCCTCCAGTACAAGATAGGATTTCCGTCTGATTTTCCAAAAGAGGGATGCCGCCCGGATGCAGGAACACAGGAAGATGACACTGCTCAGGAGAAAAAAAGCTGTGTCTTTTTGGGAAAACCAGAAGACAAGGCCGGTAAGAAAGTAGCCTGTCCCGACAAGGAGCGTCAGGGCAAGCTTCTGTGATAATGGTCTGGGTATGGGTTCCATGGATACCTCCTCTTATAAAATCTGGAACATGATCCTCTGTTTGAAATAAAGATTGGAGATGGCAGCCAGCACCGGGAACCGGAAATCGCATACCCGGCAGTCCGTGATGATGGATTCGCAGTCAAACTCCTCTTTTTCATAGATGCAGTCAATGAGCTGGCTGACGTCTTTTAATGGCCGTACTCCTTTTTCCAGGCACAGGATCAGCTCTGCCGTGGAGAGCATCTGGTTCTTTACCAGTGCAGCTACCTGCCGTTCCATGGGTTCCAGCCTTTCTTTGTGGAAGACCATGGCCGCCTTCTTAAGGGGAAGCCTTCCGGAGAGGAAGAGCTTCAGAAAGGAGACGGTCCTTACCAGGATTCCGTCCGGAACGGACTGGATATAGAGATGGCCCAGCAGGTCATACAGGGCATCGATGCCGGTACAGTCCCTGCCGGAAGCCACAAGGCCGCGCATGATAAGGCGGTTTAAATAGTGGTCAAAATCCAGCTCCCCCAGTATGTGCAGTTCCCGTTCCTTTTCGTAAAATTCCGCCCGGAGTTCTTCGTAGGTCAGGATGCGGAAAGCCAGGCTGGACCAGAGGAGGAGCTCATGGGGGCACAGCCCGCAGTTCCGGCTGCCTGCCACTACGACAGGGAGTCCGTCCCTCTCCAGACGGTAGGTTCCAATCGAGGTATAAAGTGTGATCATATGGTCTCCTCCTTTTGCTTACTGCAGGGAAAGGCAGTTCTCTGCCCGCAGCCTGCTTGCTGCCCTTGATATCCACGCCGACACATGGTTTGGCCGGACGCCGTAACAGGCGGCAATCTCTTTTCTTGTATGCCCCAGGCACTTCATCTGAAGGGCCTTTATTCCTTTCTGGCAGACGCCGGAATACCGGTTCTCCGCATCCGCAAGGAGCAGGAAGGTATCTGCATCCGAAATCGCGTGCCATCCTTCGTCCGGCAGGGAGTCCGCATAGGTAAGGCGGGAGCCGTCTTCCACAGGCTCTTCCAGATACTTAAGAGGCTTCTGGATCCGCGTGATCCTGCGGCAGTGGGAGAACAGGTAATTGCGGATGGCGGTATTGGCAAATGTGGCAAAAGCTGCCCCGCCGTCTTCCCGGTAATTCTGTGCGGCATGGCAGAGCGCCTCACATCCGGTCTGGTAGAGGTCGTCATACCCAAGCCCCTGTATGGATTCGTTTAAGGTCATGCATCCCAGCACGATGTTCCGCACCAGATAGAGATGTTCCTCCACCAGTTTGATTTCTTTTCTGCTCATGGTTCCCATGGCGTTACCCCACTTTCCCGGCGCCTGCGTCCTAGCAGGCAGTTTTGATATGGTTATTCTTTAGCACCTTCCGGCATTCCGTCATCAGGCAGTCACAGCGGTAGTCTGAAAACTGGCCGATGTGCGCCTGCTCGCTGGAGAGGCAGAAGGTATCCTGCATCCAGCGGTAGGCATCCTTTCTGGAGAGGATGCCGTTCTTCCAGATGGCATCAAACAGCCGGTGTGCCTGCGTGCGTTTCCGGCGCAGGTTCCGGTCTGCCAGGCTGCCCCTGGGTGTTTTTGTCCCCGTATGGACGCCCACATAGGAATCGCACTGGGGATATCCGCTGCATACATACAGGTATTCCTCCAGTGCTTTTTCCTTATGTACATAAGAGGCGCTCCTGAGCACGGCCTCCCGGCCGCAGTAGGGGCATCTGATCCGGGGCTGTTTTGGTTTCTGTTTCATGGCTGTCATCCCTCCTTCCCGTACACACGTAAAGTTTACATACGGTTTAAGTATTCCTTTAAGGATATTGTAAGGAAAAACAGGGAAACTTCCCATGGGTCCGGCGTCGAATCTTAAGTCAGTTGCGGGTAAAATGGTATTATTTACCATTTCCTGGGCGGTTTAACAGGTGCAGCAGCTGCTGGATGGGGCAGTCCGAGGAAGAGGGAGTGGACAACAGGATCCACTGATGGTAGAGCCGGATGAAGCAGGCGCTGCTGATGGTAGCTGCACAGTCTGTCCGGTCGATGCGGGTGCCAAGGAAATTCTCGGCATCCGCAAGCGGCAGGAGGACCGGCCTGCAGTCATATCCGGGGATGTAAAGAAAATCACCGCACCCGGACTCCCTGCGGTAACTGCAGCTGCAGGAGATATAGATGGCATTGCGGTAGTTGCCTTCTGTCGCCTCAAAAAAATGGGCGATGGTTTCATAGCTGACGCTTAAAGTGGTGTCCATGCAGTTTTCCTCCTTCCTCGACTGCGGCTGTCCTAACCGAACAGCGCCTCAATCTCACGCGTGATGCGGGGGATGACCGTACCGTTGAAGATGTTGGTCAGAGCTGCTAAAAGAAGGGCGCCCAGCACGACGGCGATGATGATCTTGACGCCATCAGAAATGTAGAAATCGCCCTTATCATCCGCGAGGATAGTCCAGGCACGGTTCATGGTTCGCAGGGCACTGTTTTTTACCTTATTGAGTACATGCATATTTTTTGGATCTCCTTTTCTTTTTGAAAACAATAAAAGCTACAGTTGCGGCCAGCCCCACAATAAGGGCGGGCAGGGGAAATAATTTTTTCATGTGAATCTCCTTTTGGTTGCCTGTTTACGGGTTGCTCTGTAGGCTGCAGCAGAAACTGCAGAGGGAAAAAGTTACATAGGCACCACCTCCTTCCTGCCAGGTACGGGCTTAAAAGAAAGCGCCCAGGGAGCCGATGACTTCCACGGACAGGACTACCACATAGATCAGCAGGATGCAGAAGAGCATCATCATGGAATATTTCTGCATCTGCTTGGGACGTTTCCCCGCTTCTTTTTTCAGGTTGTTCTGCTCAATCTGGCGCATGTCGAATACCAGCATCTTAAAATACATCTGCTGGTCATCGCCCCGGAGGGTGCCGATGAGCCCGCGCACGATATCAGACAGCATGGTGCTCCCTACCCGGTTCTGGAAATGGAGCAGGGCATTTTCATAGTTGCCGGTCTTCATGTCTGCCACGGTGGTATCCAGCTCCTGTCCGAGATGGGGGCCGGCAATGCGCCGGTAGGAGACTAAAAGCTTTAAGACATCCCGGTCTGTGGCGAGCCCCTGCTGGATGCTGACGGCAAACCGTGGCAGTTCTGCTTCGATCAGTTTTTTGCGCTTTTTTACCAGGTCAAATGCTTTATAATAGGAAGCAAACCACATCATAACGGCAAGGCCGATGGCCAGAAAGCCGGCGAGGGGCATCACCAGGAAAAAAGGGATCCCGGCAAGCCCGGTGAGCAGGGCAGTCAGGAATGCCTTCAGGGTATAGCATTCCGGTGTCAGTGGGATGCCTGCGATAGCCAGCGTGGAAAGGAGCCTGTTTCTCCGGATCGGGTCCAGGCGCAGCAGGAAGGAAAATTTATCTGCCACTTTTGTCAGGTAGACATCAAACAGGTTCTCTTCGCCGGTTCCGGTCTGCTTTTTGGCTAACATCATCATGCGCGAGGTCCTGGCAGTGGGCACGTCCACGAAGGCACAGGACAGGTGATAGAAAGCAATACCGGTCAATACACAGGCTGAGAGGATCAGTAATCCGGTCATATCATTACCTCATTTCTGCACTACGGTCTGGTTCCCGGAATGCCGGTGCGTAGTGCGCCACCGGCTCCGGCTGGGATTCCCTCCACGGCTATGCCTTGTATTCAATAGGCTTTGAAAGCTGCATGATCCGCGTAAAGGAAAACAGGACGATGGCAGCACAGATGGCGAGGGTGATCTTGCCGGGCAGGGAGAACATCAGCGTCTCGAACCAGGAACGGTTGAGTACATATAAGAGCGGGATGTTGCCCACCACCAGGAACATCATGGTGATGGCCTCTTTCTTCGGCTCATTGATGATGGCTTCCAGCTCTGACTGGATGATCCGCATGTCGGAGAACTTCTGTACCGTAAAAGTCAGTGTATTTTTCATGCTCCGGTCGCTCTGGCACTGGATCAGGGTATTGCACCATTCATGGAAGATCCGGTTGGGCACCTTCATCTTCAGGGTGTTGATGGTAGAGGTCATATTGGCGTTGAGCATCTCCGATTCTGTAATGAACGCCTCAAAATGGGACTTTACAGGAGGGTTCAGGTAAGGGATGTTCTCACGCACTGCCTTTAACAGGTCTCCGCTTCTTAAGTAGGAGGTGGTGATGACGGATATGGCCGTCTCCAGCTCCTCATTCAGGTGCTTTTTATAGGCAGCTGCTGTGGAGCGCAGATACCATACCGGAGCAAAAGCAAACCCTGCGCCCAGGATCGGGATCAAAAACGGGTTATTCAAAAGCAGGGAAGTCACAGCTCCCAGGGCAAACAAAAGGATGGATACCCTTTTGACAAGCGTGAACCGCCCCTGCCGCCCGGTGGCCGCAAGAAGCTGCTCCACCTCCAGTGTTTCACGGTTGAAGAAGCCTTTCGCGGGTTTTCCCAGAAGTGCATCCACATCGTCCTGCAGCGTGGTTTTCTGCGACTGGGAGAGTACATGGAAAAAGTCATTGAACCGGACGGCGAACAGGGTAAAAAGCCCATTAACAATCAGCAGGAACAGGATGATCTGGATCCACTGCATGTGCTGCACCTCCTTTCCGGGTTTTTCTGGCGGCGGGTTTCGCAAGGAACGGGGCGAGTTTTCCGGCAGGGATTCCGTTGTCCAGCATCCGCCGCTTCAGGGTGTCTGAGATGCTGCCCAGCCTCCGGTGCTTTCCCACTACGGTTGTCTTCCCGTCTTCCCCGGTACAGTTGTCGGTTACATCGTACTGGTAAAGTGGGCGGTAGAGGAGCTGCCCGTCCCGGAAATCCTCCCCCTCGATGATCTGCATGATCTTCCGGCTCCCATCCTCCAGCTGTTTCGTGAATACAATGATGGGATAGGCTTCCATCATGATCTGCATCAAAATCTCATCCGCCATGTTGTATTTCCGTTTGGCCAGAGTCATCATCCTGCGGTAAGTGGATTCCGAGGAGTTGGAGTGGATGGTGGTCACCACGGTATGCCCGGTACGGGAGCTTTCCGCTACGGACAATGCTTCCTTTGCAGAACGCATTTCACCGACGCCAATGACATCCGGGTGCTTGCGCAGGACACGCTCTAAAAGAAGATCCTGGTCGATGTCAAGGGACGGGTTCTCATGGGGCCTGGTGAGCAGGTGGACCACACTGTTTAAGGCATGCCCCTTTTCATCCCGCCTGATCAGGTCAAATTCACGGCTCCCCTCCTCAATGGTGATGAGCCTGCGGTTATCTGGGACCATGGACAGAAGCCAGCTCATGATCGTGGTCTTCCCGGAACCGGTGCTTCCTGCGATACAGACAGACACGCCGTACCGGATACAGCAGGTCAGAAGGTCCAGCATCTCATCGGTAGCAGAGCCGGAGGCAGTGAGCTTTTCCCTGGAGACCGTCTGCTGGTTGACGATACGGATGGAGGCATTGATGCCCACTTCCGCATCCACAATGGGTGTCTTGTCCACAGAGATACGGATATTTTTATCCAGGAAGCCGATGACGGAGGGCATGGTGTCGTCGATGACCATGCCGCAGGTATTGAGAAGCCGCCTGGTCACGTCAATGGCGTGCTGGGGGGACTGGAACCGGTCCGGGATCTTCATGGAGCGCCCGCCGCTCATGATCACTTCAATATCATCATAGGCGTTGACATTGACCTCCTCCACGCCGGGGCGGTAGATCCATTTCTTTAAAAAAGAGATCCCGGCCATATCCTCATAGAGGGTGTCGCACAGCTCTTCTGTGGTCATGCCTTCCATATGGTAGGAGCGGCTGAGGATATACTGGCAGATAAATTCCCGCAAAAGCTTCCTTGCCTCTTCCTGGTTGCCTTCGGTGGTCAGCTTGTCCGCGTGCCTGGAGGTGCAGTATTTCTGCACATCATCCAGGATCTGGTCGTAGGACAGGATTTCCTGCTTTGCGGCGGTAAAAAACATATCATTTAAAGATTCCACGGCGTCTTCGCTCCTTTCCGGCAGTTTTCGTCTGCCTGTATTTTTTGGATGTCCTGCCTGCATCCGGTTCTTCCCATTCTGCCTCCTCTTCCTCTTCATAAGGCTCCTGGAATTCTCCCTCTTCGGTTTCATAAGGTTCCCCGGTATTCCCGTCCTCCGGCTCCGGTTCCATAAGGCGCCCTTTCACAAGCTTTAGGGAATTGATATAGCGCTGGTTGCAGTAGGCCAGTGTCTTGAACATCTGTCCGCTGGTACCGCAGCGCTCGATCTCCTTTGCATAGGGGAGCAGCCCGTCAAAGCCGCCGATCAGGTGGTCCATCTCATCGATGGCATGGAAGGGGCGGGCTAGGCCGGCAAGCGTCAGGTGGTCGTGGTAATGGAATTTCTCATCCGTCAGAAGCGGTTTGTGGGCGCGCAGGTAGTTCAAACCCCGCAGGTCGGGGGTGATGATGCGCACAACAAGGTCTGCCGCTTCGATGGCAGTGGGCGTAAAAAAGTTCAGCATATTGGAGCTGCAGTCCAGGATGATGAAATCCACAAGCCTGGATGCCTCAGAGATGAAGGTCCTAATCTTTTCGTATTTCAGCTCCGGGTAGGAGAAGGGGTTCTCACCGGCTGCATAGCCCATGACGCCGATGAACGGGTACTCCTTTAAGAGGACGACGCGCTCTGCCACCAGTGCGGTATTGATCTCCAGGCCTGTGAGCACATTTCCGATGGAAGCGGAAGCTTCCAGGATGCGCTCCGGCATCCAGACCGGCAGCATGGGTGTGCTGGAATCTGCATTGATGATGAGGGCTTTTTCCTTGCCTGCCGTAAGTACCTTTGCCAGGTTGCAGCAGAACATGGATTTCCCGCAGCCTGGGTTTCCCCAGACAGTGATGATTTTAGACATATGCGTTCCCTCCCTTATTCTTCTTCCGTATCTTCTGTACTGCTTTCATCCTCAGCCGTCTGTGCATCCTCTGACTCTGTGCCGGCATCCGTATCTGCAGTTTCGGAAGGCTTGTCTTTGGCATCCATGGAAGGCTCCAGAGCTTCCTCTTCCGTTCCGTTCCCATAAAGGGTGAGCAGGATCTCGCTCTGACGGCCCAGCAGCTCCTCTGCCAGTTTTTCGTTCCCCCTTGTGATCAGTGCCACATGCAGCCTTCCCTCATTTTCATATCTGGTCAGGAGCAGGGCCTGCTCCGGCGTGGCGAGGACCGTGATCGTGGCGGTCTGCTGGCGCTCCTCATCCTCTTCCGGAGGTGTGGTGTAATCTACATCAAGCCCCTTGGAGTCCGTGACGGACAGGACTTTGACAAAACGCAGCTCCGGGATGTCCGTGACAGGCTCCAGCTCATTATCGTCGTCGTAATGGTACAAGCGGATGATATCCCCTCCCTGGAGCTTGTCCGAGAGGGCGGTGGCAAGTGTCTGGGTAGTAATGGAGATGGCCACCATGCCGTCCGGGATCCCGTTGAGGGAAAGGTCGGAGGACAGGGGGACGCTGCTGACCTTCTCCGGAAGGATATAGTCTCCCGGAAACAGGTCCGTGGCTGCATAGGTCCCGATGACGTCCTGTGTCTGCCGGGCCACGCTGTCCGGCAGGTTGAATCCCCCGACCTCTGCCAGCTCCACGTCATCTGCGGTGATGAGGGTTCCGCGGGGGACTGCATTTTTCATGCGGACGATCCCGCAGGTGCTGCTGGTTTTGCTGGTGACGGCAGGTATGGCGATAAAAGCGATAACGGCAGCAAGGACAATGCTTAAGATGCCGTAGATAAAACGGTTGTTCATTTTCATGGGATGATATCTCCTTATCGGTTATTGTCTAAAAAATGGTAAATATCCCGCATAAGCAGGGTTACGGTGGCGCTGAGGCCGCATAAAACAGCCAGTATGCCGGCTGAAAGCAACAGGATCAGTTTCATAAAGTTCCTCCTTTTTGTATCAGGCGGGCAGCATCAGCAGGATGTATAAAAAGCTGCCCCAGAAAATGTAAGGTGCAAACGGGATATGTTCATGTCTTTCCCTGCGGAACAGGGACTGCAGCCCCATATGCAGAAGGACGAGGATGCAGGATAAAGCCAGGACAGCCATCAGCCCTGATGCACCGAAGGGGATGCCAAGGAGGGCTGCCAGCTTGATGTCCCCGCCCCCGATGCCGCCTCCGGTCGCAAGGGAGACGGTGAGCAGGAGCAGGAAGCCGCAGAGAGCTCCGAGGAAGCAGCGCAGGAGGACCAGACAGGCAGGCATCTCCTGGAGGGCAGCCGGGATGTATAAAAGGCACCATGGGAGGAACGCAAGCAGGGCGGCATTGCGGATCCGGTGGTGCCTGTGGTCATAGGCCGCAAACCCCAGAAGGAATACCAGGGTGATGGCGTGGTAGTAAAAAAGCATCCTACTCACGTTTGCTGTACCAGTCATCGAACAGGCTGCCCTGGATCTGTACGGAATCATTCACATTGACGGAGAGCATCCCGGAGGGCGTCCACGCATCTATGATATAGGTGTATACGGTGTAGGAGGTGCCATCCGGGAACCATACTGGTGTGAAATGCACGTTCCGGTTATAGGTGGAAAATTCATTGGCTTTAAAGGCAAACACTGCATTCATTCCTCCGCTGCAGGACAAAAGCCTCCAGTAATCCTTATAGGAGAATTCCGGGAAATACGATACGCCTGTCTGGGCGGGAGCGTAATGGCTCAAGGGGGCATTTGCCGAGAACCGCGCTGTGGCGGACTCTTTGATGCCATAACCGCTTTTCATGTTGTCGCCCTGGGCGGTCGGTACAATATCATCCGGGTGGATATCCATGGAGCCGCTTAAGGAGGCGGAATATCCCGTGGAGGTGAAGACATAATAGCCGTGATCTTCATAATGCCCGTGGTTTTTGCCGCATCCGGCCGAGCAGCTGGACTTATGCCCCGTGCTTACCCATACCCATACGTGCTTCCACCTTGCGCTCCACACGCTCCAGGAGGCGGATGTCTTCTGGGGATTGGAAGGCAGGGAGGGCAGGGAAAAATGAGGGTTGACATCCGTTGCCATGGGATCCGGGGGCAGGTTTTCTTCTAGGGAGACGATCCGCGCGGTAAAGCTGGCCTTTGCAGTGGATGCCCCGCTTACGGATGCCTGGATCGTCAGGACAGTCGGTTCCATTGGAGTATGCCATTTGGCCCATACGACCTGGGAGCCTCCTGCAGGCATGACAATGTTGTTCACAGTATAGCTCCTGCCGTTTATATGGAAGGTAACACTGGCAGGGTTGTCAGGGTTGACCTCCCGGCTGCTGGTCAGGGTAATGCTGGTGATGACATCCGTATCCACGCGGTAGGTATAGTCCGTGGCCTCCAGTTCAGCGGCCGGAACTTCCTTATAAGTCACGATGCCGATACCGAGGGCGGACAGGATCTCCGCATCAGATACCTTTCCGCTGGTCGTCCCGCCCCATGCAGGGTAGCCCAGGTCAGGAGTTTCCAGAAAAATGGAAAGGGGCAGGTTCTGGTGTGTAAGGCTGGGCAGTTTGCTGCGCAGGGTTCCCCCGGACATCTGGTTATACAGGGCTGCTTCCGTAGCAGTCATGGCATAATTGCGGCCGCCGTGGGTAAAGTAGGCAATCGGCTCTATGACCAGCTTGTAGGAGCCGGAGACCAGCTCCTCAAATGCAATCCCTGCTTTGGAGGCAACGAGCTGTGCCGTGTACTCAGAACAGAAATAGCGCCGGATCGCCTCGATGCTTGCTTTGGAAGAGGTGCCGCTGATGATGCGGGGCAGCGGCGTTGCCGGCCGGGAGCAGGTATAGGAGCCTCCTGGCGAGAGGGAAGCGCCGGAGGTATACTGGAGCTTGCATACATGCCCGAAGTTGATGGTGGCATTGGGGATGCTGGAGTTGGTCAGGTCAAAGGGGGTGGAGGCCACGCTCCCGCTGGTGGTGACTACGGTGACGCGTACCCCATCCTGGCTATGCCAGACATCTGTTTTGGTGCCGCTGCCCATCCCGCCGCCACCGCCGTCGATGTTCCCTTCCCCGGTAGCCAGTACGGTCATGCCGGTGGATAACACCAGGATGAGCGCCAGGATAAGTGGGAAAATGGTTTTCTGCAGTTGCTTCATGTGAATTTTGTTCCTCCTTCAGGCAAAAGAAAAAGACATGGGGGATTCCATGCCTTTTCCGGTGCCGGTATGATGTCTGATAAAAGGGATGCAGCCATGCTGTTTCTCAGCTGCCGCCCATGGTGCCGATCTGTTTGTTGATGTCGCCGCTGCTGTCAACGATATCCTGCTGTGTATCGCCTACAGGGATCCATCCAAAGACGGGATCATATACCTGCCCTGCATGTTCCGCTTCCACAACAGGTGTGGATGGAACAGGCGTTTTTCCTGCAGGTGTGGTATCCGGGGCTTTGGGTTTTGTGGTGTCTGCTGTATCCTGGGGTTCCGGTTCCTCTTCATCGTCAAAAACAGCGCCTTCCGGTGCCTGCTCCGGTTTTCCCTCCTCCGTACCGGTCCGGGCGCTGCTGTCGGAAAGGCTGGCCGTGGAGCCGGAATCATCTTCGCTGATGAGCACCTGCGTCTGGTCGTCTGCGGTTCCCTCCACCTGGATGGGGCCGTCCGGAAGATCTTCCGGGCGTTCCACGTCCGTTCCGGCATTTTCCTTCCAGGTATCTGTGGCCGTGTCTGTCTGGACAGAAGAGGGGATAAACTCTGCTTCAGGCTCCCTGGTTAAAAAATAGGCGCCTGCAAGGACGGCAAGGCTCAGTGCGGACAGGCCGCAGATGGAAGCGATCTTTTTCGTATCGGTTTTTTTGTCTGTACGTTTCATAAAAAACTCCTTTCCTGGCATTCTGGTATGCTTTTGTGATGGTTCAATAAGGCAGGGCCGGGACTGCTTTCTCCGGCATGCCGTTTTCCTCTGGTCTGTTACCCCCTGTCTGCGGGGTTTCTATTATATACGCCGGCCAGTCCCAAATGGCAACAGCTTCCTTTAATATTTTGTGTTATGCGAGCCGGTCAGCATAATATGCTGTGTGATGGGAGGGAACAGGTTCCCGAACATCCGGACCCGGAAGGTGGCGTCGCAGGTCACTACATATTCGATCTTGTCAGAATACTGGTTGAACTGCAGATGGATGTTGTCTACGGTGTAGTCGTCACTGGTCAGCTGTATCCGTTCCTCCATGCCCAGGATGAAGCCGGCCCGCAGTGCTTCCTGATAGGCGGAGCTTAAATGCAGGTCTGCCATGTAGGAATCCAGGTTAGCTTCCCTCTGGGAGTGGAAGGTATCCGCGTAGATCCGGGCACTGACGTTGTTCAGTTCCATCTTGGCTGCATTCCGGATATTGATGCAGTTGATTTTGACGGAAGCGAACAGGAGCACGAAGGCTAGGAGCATGTTGATGGCCAGGATGACGAAAACAGTGAAAAAGGAAAGGTCCCCGCGCTCATCCCGGATGATTTTTTTGTGCATAGGCTTCTCCTTTACTTCCAGTAGTGCTCGCTGACACCGGTGCCCTGGGCGCGTATGTTGATGGGCACAAGGTTGAAGCGCCAGAAACCGCCCAGATAGCAGCGCCCTGTCACTGTGACATAGAAGGGGGATCCGATCTGGATGCGGTTTGAGCTGCCGGAGCAGGAAACCTGGTAGGCCAGCCCTTCCACTTCGCTCATCTCACCGGAGAGATAGGAGAAGAGGGAGTCTGTCTCCCCGCTGGTTCCGCCGTTTAACTGGCTCTGCTTTACGATCTGGTCTGCCATATGGTCCATTTCCTGCTTGATGGAAATGATATGGAAGACATTGATGATGAAAGCGATCAGGATGACGGCTACAAGGATGTAGATGAAGCTGCTGATATAAGAGGAGTCTCCTCTCTCGGACAGCAGGAGCCGTTTCAGTTTTTTTCTCAAGATGTCACCTCCTGGGCAACAAAAAGCAGGCGGGATCCGGGGTGGACATCCTGCCTGCGTTCGGTTGCAGTATATGATTTTTCACAATACCTATTTTAGCATATGGGATTTACCCTGTAAATCGCAATGCTGTGCCAAGTTGGGATAGTTTTGTGCCAATGTGGTGCCAGAGATAGATTATTTTTGTTGAAGCAGTTTATAAAAATCCAAAGATATGCTATAATTAAAAACAAGTTAGAGAATTTTGATTCTTGAGAAAACGTTATATTGTATTGGTGTAAAATGGCCTTATTAAAAAATGTGATGATGATTTACATAATGTTTATTGAAAAAGAATTTTAAAATAAGATTTTATAATGGAAATTTCTGTGCTGCTAGAACAGGGATGGAAGTCTGCTGGGAGGGATGTGGTAGCCTGTAAAGCAATCCGTGTATTTTATATGGTATTATAGGCAAGCTGTGAGTTTAATGAGGAACAGTTCTGCCAGAAACGGACGGGAGATTCTGGTAGACATAAGAAGAGTTTAGTAGCTATAGGGAAGAAAGTGACCAAAGGATGATGTTTTTATTTGTGTACCTTTCTGGTAGGGAAAAGAAGTATATTGCATCTGAAATGGCATGGTTTTTGCCCATTATCAGAATCTGAGTCACTGTTATAACTTTATAAATTTTTGTACATATAGCTAAAACAAAGGCTTTTGTGCAAAATAAATAAGAAGGTATGGAGAGGAAGTACACTTTGGATAATCACATTGTATTGCAAGGAAATGTTACAACAAATATGTTGTATACGAAAGTATTATATTTATTGAGGAAATATTATAGAAATGAAAAAAAAATTGCTCCAATTATTGACATAACACAAGTAACATATATTGAGCCGGAGGCAGTTCCATTGCTCATTGCGCTTGGAGATTATTTTTCTAAATTATATCATTCTGCTATCAATATAGAAATGGAAGAAAAATCTGCACTCCAAAATTTTTTAATTAATATTGGATTTCATAGATATGTTAAAGAGCAAAAATTTTATAATATCCCTGATAACTATTTTGGTAATTGGCTTCACAATAATAGAGATATACATAGAATTATTTGGATGAAAAAAGCAGAAGAGTATTCAGATGTAGTTAGAATAAATGATTTAGAGTTACGGCGCACATATTTGTCTTATAATATACAAAAGAATATTGAGGAGCAGTGTAGATTGATACTTTCTGATACACATAAATTGCCAGAAAATATTATTGATTGTACGATAGAGGGACTTGCGGAAATACTAACGAATGCATCTATTTATAGTCAAAGCCAAGGGTATGCTTATTTGGCTTCTGATCGTTTTGGCACAAAGGGAAGTGTATGTGATTGTGGCATTGGTTTACAAGAGTCTTTTGAACAACAAGGGTATAATTGCGAATGGATCCTCAATAACAAGGATATTTTAGAACATCCAGAGTTGAAAAATTATTATTTGATTATGGAAATTATGAATTATTCTTATTGCAAGCATAAGAGTGGTGAGCGTTGTAATCTTTGGACAGTTCAAAATGATTTGACAAGGTATGGAGGTACATTTAAGGTTCATTATGGAAATATTCAAGTGGTTTTTAGTTCAAAGAGATGTAAAGAATGTCAAAAAATAAGTTATTTTAATGAATATGGTGATCGGGAGTGTTTTGCTGATGATTTAAAACCTTGTTTAAAATGTTTACGAGATGAATATTTAAATAACCAAGATGCCACTATCAGAAATTATGAAGTAGCATTCCGTGGTGTGCACATAGAGTTTGAAATACCTAGGGGGTGAGAAATAGATGCTATTCTCAAAAATGTCAAATGATAATTATATCTATATTAATATGCATGCAGAATCAGCATTGGATTTTCAGGATGATTTTCAAGAAATAGAAAATGTAAAAGAATCAATGAATAGTCAAAGAGGAATATACACAAATAGTGTCTCGGCACTTATTCCAAATGAACTTATGAAATTGGAATCAGATAGAGACTTAGTACTTGATATGACATGGATAACAGAAATTGCAGTTAATAACCTTTTGGGTGTTATGGAGGTAATTCAAAAATTTTTATCATGTGAGAGAAGTGTACATATTCTTTATTTAGAGAATATTCTTGAAAACACTATAAAGGAAAAGTGCATACAAAAAGGATACTATGTAGAAAAAGAAAATTCTATTTTGCATATTTCTACAAATAGTAGTTTTACCTACGCTCCTTGTGCAAATTATATAGAAGAAATTGATGAAATGTATATAAAAAAGTTGCAAAAATCATTAAAAGCCTGCATAGATATTCGCGGGAAGGATGAAATTCATAAATCTGGAACAGTATATCTTGAAAAATATATAAATATGAAAAGAATGCTGATAAAAGGTAATGAGGCATTCTTGTGTTACTGTATATATAAAACGGCAGTGACATTGGTAAACAAAAAAATCATTGAGTTAAATTATGCGAAAAATAGAGATATTTCCTTGTTTTTCCATACAATAAATGGAGCATATATTGGTGGTTTGCTGTCAGCACTTTTGCAAATGAACTTTGTCTATTTAGATCATCTGGGACCTATAAATTCAATTAGAAAACAAAATTTTGAAAACAATATTCGAATGGCAAACAGATATATCATTGTTGCGGATGTTATTTGTACTACTTCAGAAATAGGAAGAGCAGAAACATTGATTGAATTTAATGGTGGAAGCATTTTGTGCAGAGTATGTTTTGCCGATGTAAAGATTGTAAAAGAGCATGACAGAGAGCAAATAAGTTGCATAAATATAAATGCAGATAACAATTTTTTAGATTATACCATTGAAACAGAATTATGTAAAAATTGTAAAGACAAAGGAGGGGAGAAATAATGAGCAAGATAGGAATAATAATACTTTCTGATATACATTTTAAAGATGAATCAAAATGTAAATTATGCTCAGAAAATCCTGATTTTCTTACTGGTTTTTTAACATATATAAAGCAAATAATGAAAGATAATGATATTAAGTTTAAATACTTGCTTATTGCAGGCGATTTGGTAGAAACAGGGAAAAGGTCAGAATACAAAGAAATTAAAGATATATTGGATAAAATTCTAAATGAATTAGCTATAAAAAAAGAACATATATTGATTGTTCCGGGGAATCATGATTTATCACGAGATCGGATATCAAATTATTGTGATGAAAACGATATTTCAGAAGATAAAGCTTTTCAATATATGGATATCAAATTTGGTAATTATATTGAGTTTTATAAAGATTTTATGGGAGTTAATGATTACAGTTTGAACAAAGCTATTATTGGTCAACTTGATTTTGATGAATCCAATATTTCTGTGCTTGGAGTAAATAGTAATGTTAAAGAAAGCCATAGAAGCGTGGATCATTACGGATACATTGATGTAGAAAAATTAAGGAAAGAAATAGACAGTTTAGATCCTGGCCGCCATTATTTGGTATTAACGCATCATAGTTGGTCGGATGATAGACAAAGTGAACTTCCAACAATTAAAAATGCAGATAGTGCAAAAGATATTTTTCAACTGAAGAATATAACAGCGTTTATGTATGGGCATCATCATGCTGTGGAACGGAAAAAAATTGAAAACAAAAAGGGCGTACATCAGTATTATGAAATAGGAAGTTTTTCTAAGGTACTATCAAGTAATTTAACCGATTCATATAATAATGTTTTTGTAACTGCAATTATCGATGAAAAAGAGCCTAAATTACAGTTGAAAAATTATGTTTATTTTCAAAATAATTGGGAGTCTTTCACGGAAGCCTTTCCAAATGAAATTATATTTGAAAATAAAACATATTTAACAAAAAATGATGCAAAGCCTTCGGATGAGTTTATGGCTGATCCACAATCTAATACACCAAATAATTCATCAAAAGAACAGATTGATTTAAAACAAGAAAATTTGATAATTGGGGTGGAGTCTGAAAAGTATCTTGATTTTATAGCAGAAAATAAATTATATAGAGAAGGTCATTATCATTGGAGTAATGGAGAAAATATGAGGGGGTGGATAAATATATCTGCTTTTCTTGGAAATCACATTATATTATCCAATTTGAGAAAAGATTTTAAAAATTTTTATGCAATGCTTTTCATAAAAAAATATGTTGAAAAAATTGATGCAGTAATCGGATATGGAATGGAGGGAAATATTGTTGGAAGTTCATTAGAACCCTTTTTCTTAAAAAATGATATTCGGTATATTTTTTATCCTTCTATTCATAAAGACAAAAATTATATTAGTGCAGAAAAAATAACATGGAACCATGCAACACATGTTGAAAATGTAATATTTATTTTCGATTTTATTCCTTCCAATGAATATATGCAAGAGATTATAAATTCAGGAGAAATTTTAAATAAAGTAAAAAAATTATTTATTTTTTCCATATTTAGTATAAAGATCGAAGAGAATGTTAACTCTACTTTTATCATTAATAGAATGGAAGAAAATGGGGATAATAAAGAAAAACAAACTATTTTGGCAAAATACTATGCGGCATGTAGATTATCAATTCCAAAATGTGAAATGGATATGACAAAATGTCCAGTTTGTACTAATCATTTAGCGGAAGTTATAAAAATTTAAAATATAAGAAAGGATGTAATAAGTATGAAAGTGATTAAGCCTTATTTTGAAATTCTTAGTGAGGTAGATGGAAACGAGATTTTAAAAAACATTGAAATATGTGGAAGAACATGCTATAAAAGCGAAAATTTAATTACAGATGTTTCAGCTGCGAACTTTGTAAAAAACATATTAACGCGAGGACATGAGTCTGTGATTGAGCATGAAAAGGTAACCGTAAAAATTGTATGCGATAGAGGAGTATCCCATGAAATTGTTAGACATAGAATTGCCAGTTATAGTCAAGAGAGTACCAGATATTGTAACTACCAAAAAAATAAATTTGGTAACGAATTAACAGTTATAAAACCTGTGTTTTGGGAAGAAAATTCTCCTCAGTACAATATTTGGTACGATATAACACAAAAAATAGAAGAAAATTATATGCAATTGATTAATATGGGAGCAAAACCGCAAGAGGCTCGCAGTATTCTTCCAAATAGTTTAAAAACTGAAATTGTTGTGACAATGAATTTGAGAGAATGGAGGCACTTCTTTAAACTTAGAACATCAGAAGCTGCACATCCACAAATGCGAGAGATTGCGCAAATGATTTTAGAGGAGTTTAAAAAGTTAATTCCAATTGTTTTTGATGATATCAATAATATTGAGTAGTGTATCATTAATTTATAATGGAAGGGAATAAATGTTTTAGATATTAGAATATTTTGAGTAACCGCCTGCCAAAATTTATGATTTTGACAGGCGGTAAAAATTTATATATGCTATTTTCGATTGGGATAACGATTTACATCTACTTTTTAAATATTCTGCCTTATAATCCGCGAAATTAACCCCACCGCTACATTCCGCTCTTCATCGATCCGCGTGACCACGAAACTGACATCATCCTTCTTGCCAGGCATCCGGTTGTCGTAGCAGCTATGAGCGATAGCATTGACGCCGATCTGGAGCCGGACGAATACAGTGCCCTTATGAATGTCCGTGACTGTTCCGGCATATTTGCCCTGGATCTTGCACTTGCCGAGGTTGGCCTTGCTGGTATTGCCATTCACGCTCTTTACATCGGCGCGGACAGAGATGTCCTCCAGGGAGCGAATCTTGACGCTTAAGATGCGTACCAGGATCTGGTCGCCCACATGGAAGCTTTCCGTGGCGTCCCCCAGCCAGTCCCAGGATAAATCGCGGGCGAGGATGGAGCATTCCGTTCCAAAAATCTCTACCCGGACGACCTTTTCCGCAACGGCAATCACCCTGGCCTGCACGATACGGTCTTCACAAACGCGGGAGTTCCCGGATGCATCCGGAAGATAGAAGATCTGCCGTTTTTTGTACATGGCATCTTTCCGGCTTGCCACTACGCTGCGGCTGCTGTTATCCAGTCCCTTGACAATAAAGTCAATCTCACAGCCCAGCATATTTCCGAGGATCTTGTTCTGGCGCAGTACCAGCTCTCCGTAATCATGGGATTCGTCTTCCACCAGGTTGATCATCATCTCCGCCAGGGGAATCACCACACGCATTTCCTTATAATAGATGACAGCGATGGTACCGCCGCCTTCCATCCGCTCGATGCCGCCCAGGTTCCCGGTCAGGATCTTCCTGGTCCGGTAGGCATTCTGCAGCTCATGCCAAATGATATCCTCACGGCTTTCCTGTGTCTCCACTTCAGAGTCCGTGCTCAGGGTGAGGATGGAAGAGGGTGCCTGCCTTCTGGGAGGCGCAGGGGATGCCGGGCGGTTCCGGGGAGGTGCCTGCCGCTGGACGTTTTCTTCTGTCTGCTCAGGGGCAGCTGCTTTGGGAGGAGGTGTAGGTTTCTCTTCTTCGGAGATAAAGTCCTGACTAGCGGTGGGAGTCATGCCAGAATCCGGATTATTTTCTTCCGCAGCGCCTGCATCTGGGATTTCCATAGCAGGAACATCATCCATATCATCCGTGTTCTCTGGTTTTTCAGCACTTTCTTCTATTTCCAAAGCTGCTTTCTTTGGCGCACCATCCGCAGGTTCCGGTGTATCCGGCATCTGGCTCTGTTCTTCCTTCGGTTCCATGTTTTCTGTTACGATTGTTTCAGTTTTTGCTTTTCTGGGCATAGTTGTTCTCCTTTTCTTTTTGTGTCCATGTTTTCATACCTTAAGGGACCGCCGAAGGCGTGTCATAATGGGGTACCCGGAGGGTATGACATGATTGATTTTTTGTCTGTCAGAACGATTCTGCAGCTTTCCTGATCGGGAGCCGGTTCTGATACTGCTTCCGGGGTGGTCTCTGCAGATGCCGGTGCAGCTGGCTTCAGAGGCGTTGCTGCAGGAGCAGGCCTCTTTCCGACTTTAGGTTTTCTGGGAGAGGCTTCCGGCCTGGTGAGTCCGGAGAAATCCGGTTCCTCCTTTTCCGGTTTCTGCCGCCACGCCGGTGTATGCTCAATGGCCCGGCATGGCTTCAGCCTGCTGCTTTCTGGATGGAGGGTATAATCGTATTTTTCCACCTTCAGCACCTTCTGTCCCCGCAGGATGATGAGTGCCTGGTCCAAAGGGAGGCGCAGCACTTCGTCCGGAGTCAGGAGTTTACGCTTCCCGACAGAGTGGGTTTCGCGGTATTCCGGCGTATAGTCGGAAACCCGCCAGGTATTTAACTGTTTTGCCTGGCTGGAGACTGCCACACTCACTTCCCCGGTACGGCTACTGATAAATTCGGCAGTCATTTCATCTGTGCATCCCAGGAAAAGCTGGGTGTCGCAGTTGCCGATGATCTCCTGCCATTGGTTTAGCGGATAGCGGTTCTGCATCTGGGGCAGGTTCTGGAAGATACAGCTGATGGACAGCCTCCGGGAACGTATGGTGCTGATCTTCTTTGTCAGGTCTGCAATTGTGCAGCCGCCGTTGGCAAGTTCGTCTGCCAGGATATGTACCGGGACAGGGAGCATCCCGTCCTCCCCGTATTTGTCCGCATAGCGTACCAGCTTGATAAAGACGAAGGACATGAACAGGGAGGAGAGGAAATCGAAAGCCGAATCCTGGTCTGAGGTAATACAGAAGTAGGCGCATTTCTCCCGTCCTGGCTGGGTAAGGCTGATCTCATTGTGGCTGGTGATCTGGCGGATCATCCGGTTCTGGAACACCTGCAGCCTGGTCCCCAGCCCGATGATGACGCCGCTGCGCACGGTATCGGATGCCTGTTTGAAAATGTTATAGGGCGCCTTTGCCGGGTGGGTGACAGGGAGCAGGTCGAAAAGATTATTAAGCTCCTTTTCGGAACTCATGGTCAGAAGCCGGTAGACCTGACCAATATTGCGCCCTTCCGGTGGGAAGCCCTGGTTCACGTACAGCACCAGCGCCTTTAACAGGTTCATCTCCGAATTATCCCAGAAGTGGTCTGCCTTCAGGGAGCCTGTATTTTTGATAATGACATCACAGAAGAGCTGTGCCATCAGCTCCTGCCCTTCAATCTCGGCCAGGCAGTTCCAGCTGTCAGAGTTTTCCGGGCTGATCAGGTTGAATACCTTTACGGTATATCCGTTATCCTTAAGGTAGAGGCACAGATCCGCGTAAAGCTCGGATTTGGGATCGGTGATGATGAGGCTTTCCCCGCGCTTCACGCACTGGAATACCACATTCCTGGCATAGGCGCGGCTCTTCATGCTGCCACTGGCACCGAAGACTGCCACGTTCCGGTTCATCCGTGTCTTTTCCGGGAGGCAGACTGCCTTCCCATGGAGTTTCCCCAGGATGACACCGCGGCTTTTTGAAATGTCGGGAACCAGTTCCAGCACCTGGCGCATTTCAGCGTCCGTCATAAATCCGGAAGTCCCGTAGGTCCCTTTGTCCGAGTAGGTAAAGTTCCGGTCACGGTCATAGGTGCCCCGGTTCCCGTATCCCATCCGCATCACAAGGAAGATTAACAGGGCGAAGATGCCCACACACAGGAAGATCCCGTACAGGCTGTAGGGGAACACGTCCAGTGCCCGGAAGCATGCGGAAGGCGAGCCGGAAGGGAACCGGGGTGCGGTGCCGTTTCCCGGAGTCCCGCCCGCGGCAGTCCATACTTTATAGTTGATGATGAACTGGGAAATGTAACCGCCTGCATAGGCAAGGGTAGTGAGCAGGATGGGCAGGACCAGGAATATCCCGATCCGTTTTCCGGCATTGTCAGACAGTTTCAATGTAAAAACCTCCTTTCAAATTTTTTCAGGTCAATCGTCTCGATGGATGCTGTTTCCCGGAAATACTGCCCCAGCACTGTTTTCTGGAAATCAAAGCAGATCAGGTGCCCCGTCATCCCTCTGAGGGAAAGGGCAGTCCGGAACCGGGAGAGGCGCAGTATGTCAAAATCGTAGGACAGCAGGACAGGGTATCCGTCCCGCAGGGCGTCATGCTCCAGACCGTAATCGCTGCATGGCGGCTGCAGGTCAGAAAGGAGCAGGCCATTCAGCGCTTTTTGCAGAGCCGGGGAGCAGAGCAGGCGGATCATGGCCTCTCCTGTGGAGTCATCCGGTATATAGTGGAAAAAATCAAAGCTGGAATCCAGATAGAAATAGCTTTTCCGGAACCCGCCTGTGCTTTCCATAAGCTTCAGCGCTGTGTCCATGTCTTCCCCGATGATGAGCGCCCTGACCGGCGTATCCGGATGGTAACGGGGGCCGCCGCGGGAGCCGGAGAGGATTCCCTGGCTGGCATGGTAGGAGAGCAGCGCCTTTACCTTTAGTTCCGTCCGGTATTCCCATTTCATCAGTGCGCCGCCTGTGCAGAATACGGCGTAAATATACTCTGGGGCAAGCAGGATACCGATGGTCCTGGAATTGTTGATCTTTATTGCTTCCGCTCCAAGCTCCTTGACCTCGCGGGAATGGTAAAAGGCCGGCAGTTCCATATGGTAAGACGCCCCCTGGCCGGTTCCCGGCTGGAACAATGGAGCTTTTTTGTCACGGAATATTTCCACACCGGCACACTGGAGCATGGCATAGGCAATGGATGCCTGCTGGAGCCTGAGCCTTCGCGGGTACTCGCTTCGCGGCTGGTTGGTGTCGGAGCTGCCGGAGAGATAGAAGGAGAAACGGGCAGGGTTCTCTCCCAGGAGGAGTTTTTTCCCCCTGCCTGTCAGCCTGTATCCCCGCAGCCCGTCCTTATAGTGGGTTCTGATACAGCCTTCCTTCTTGAGCCGGGTGATGAGTTTTTCCCCATAGCTGGTACTCAGGTGCAGATGCGCCAGCACACGGGGGCTGCACTCCCCGGAAATGGCAATAAGCTCCATCAGACGGTATGCGCTGGTTGAAGTATCCATTGGTGAACCTCCTTTCCGGATTTTTTACCGTACCCGCCTGCATCTCCGGTAAAATCAGGCAGGCAGCCGACGAGGGTTTTGCCTGTCTGCAGGCGGTCTGGCGAGATTTTTACCGTAGTCGGATTTATTTACGAAAAACCGCCTAAAAATCCGATATGGTTTTTTCCCTGTCTTCCCGCTCTTTCAGCCATCCGGGGAAGCAGCTTTTTTCCATGACAGCGAGGATGGTGCAGTCCTGTTCCCCAAATTCCGTGGTGTGGTAGGCATCACAGAACAGCCCGCTGTCGTCGGTCATCAGAAAGCCTGCCACGGTATCCAGAAGCTGTTTGCACTCCAGGTTGTCATAGTCCCTCACCCGCCTGTCGGAGAGGCTTTTGTCGAACACATGGGAAAAGCAGACCACGCATTGCGTAAAATGGGGCAGCTGGTGTTCCCGTGTATATGATTCAAGGCTTGCATACAGCGGATCGGTCAGGAAAGTGGTGTTGATCCGCTTGTTCCGTTTTGGCATCAGGCCCGGCAGGGTGATCTCCACGCAGCCCTGCGTATGCTTTATGGAGATGCCGTGTATCTGGGCCGCTGTTTCCATGAGGACGGGTTTCGGCACAAGGTCTGCCGCATAGATCAGGTTGCGCAGGGAACATGCGATCCGCTCTGCGCGTCTGGCGGCATCCAGGCTCAGCTCCTCATAGTTTTTTCCATAAGTGCCGGTGTTGGCTGCCATGGCATGGATGGTATTTGACAGCCGGGGAAGTTCATCCCCTATCCGCGCAAGGCGGGATGATAAAGTGTGTCGGTCCATTAAGTATCTGTCACTCCTTGTTTTCTGTAATACTGCACCTTTCCGCCAGGCGTGACCGTACAGAAAGCGGCAATGCCGGGAAAGTGAAGGAGCGGTATCTGCCCCGCGTTGTCCACAAGGGCTATGCGGCGGGGGGAATCCTCCTGCCAGGCGGAAAGCGCATGGTTCATAAGTATCTCTTTTTCTTCCGGTATGTGGATGACATCATAGGCATCCGACTGGGTGCAGAAGGTCAGTGCCACCGGAAAATCACTGGCCGTATGATAGGTAATGTCCTCCCGGAAATCCAGAAGCACCCAGAAAGCGGAGAGGATGGACGGGTTTGGGACACAGTTCCCTGTATACAGGACCAGGCCCCTTTCCGGCGCCAGGGTAAGCCGCCCGCCCTTTTCCAGCTTTTTTAAGAGCAGGAGCAGCTTCTGATGCGTGAGTTCCGGGTAAAACGCCTCCAGCTGCAGGAGGGTGAGGGCGTGGTATGTGGAAAGCAGCCGGATGATCTCCGGCAGGTGGCTTTCCTGTGGGTTTCTGTGCTGCATGTGGCAGCCTCCTTTGCTCCTGCGGCCGCAGGTGATTGCTGTATAGTAATAGGTAGAAACTGTACGCAGGGATTACATAAACCGTACTTACAGGATGGGAGATGGGGCAGGGAACAGGAACTTTTTGCGTAAACTGTACTTAAAGCGTACTTATACCTGCCTGCTGTCAGCATCTTTTTTTCTCCCATACTTAAACTGTATGTAAAGTTTCCGTATTATCCCGCCTGTGCCATCTGCTGGCGCTGCTTCTCTTTTTCCAAAAGCTTCTTGAGCTCCTGGCGGTCCGTGGTGATCAGTTCTTTTTCCAGTTCGGAAGCCTTGAACTCCACGGTGACGTTATTGTTGTTGGTGGAGATCAGGCCGTTGCCCCGCTCAAAATGGGTGATAGCCATGGTCTCCGCTTCGGAAAGGTGCAGGATGGACTGCACGCGCATAGCCTCCTCATCCTCCAGGTTCAGGACGATCTTGGTCTTTGAGTTGTTGATGATGCCTTTCCCGTATTTCCCGTCCTCCAGCGCAAAGAAGTCATTTAAGTCCTGGGTAGCGCAGATGGCAGAACCGCCGTACCCGCGGATGATCTTGAAGATCTCCAGCACAAACTCTGCCGCAAGGCGGTTGGATGCCGCGCCGATCAGCTGCCAGGTCTCATCGATAAAGATGGCCTTTTCCACAGTGCGGTCTTCCTTTGCCTTATCCCATACATAATCCAGCGCCACGAACATGCCCACGGTCAGCAGGTCGCCGGTCAGCTCCGAAATATCCAGCACCGTATATTTATTGTCCAGGTTCACGTTGGTCTGCTGGTTGAAAGTGGAAGCGGAGCCGTGCACCAGGCGGTTCATAATATTGGCAAGGCGCCTGGTGTCCGGGTTTTTCTTCAGGATATTAAAGACATCCTCCAGCACCGGCATCTCCCGGTAGCGCTCCGGGTTTTCCGGATCTGCCAGGCTCTCGTTGTTGTGGGTAATGCCTTTCTGCTTATAGGTCTGTATCAGCGCCTCATCCAGGAGCTGCCGCTCTTCATGGTTCATGTCCGGCACCAGCAGGGAGAAGAAGATATGGAGCCTTTGGATCTTTGCCGCCAGCTCCGATTTTTCCGTCTGCGGGCCGTCCAGCAGGTCGTTGGCGGAGGAATCCACCTTGCGGATGTCCATGATGTTGATGCAGTTCCTGGAGGCAGGGGATATCTGGATAAACTCCCCGCCGATATTGCTGCAGGCCCGGTGGAATTCATGCCCTTTTAAGGGGGCGATGATAAATACCTGTACATTCCTGCGCCTCATCCGGAGCGCCATGAGCTGCATCGTAAAAGTCTTGCCTGCGCCGGAGGTTCCCAGGATCGCCATGTTTGCGTTCTTGTAGACACGGGAATTAAAGATATCCACAATGATCAGCGAGTTATTGTGTTTGTTCACGCCTAAAAGGATGCCGTTGTCATCACACATCTCAAAGGATGTGAAGGGGTAGCAGCTGGCGACGCTGGTGGTCAGGATATTCCGCCTGGAACGCTCAGACAGCTTCTTTTCCAGGGATACCAGGGGCAGGGCGGACAACAGGGCCTGCTCTTCCCGGAAGTGGCAGGAGACGGCCTCCATATCCTGGGAGAGCAGGAGCTTTTTCATCTCATTCGTGCGCCATTCCAGCTCCTCCAGGCTGTCTGCCGTGATGGTGATCAGGATGTTCATGTAATAGAAGTCCTCATTGGCGGCAAGCCCTTCCTTCAGGAAATACCCGGAGCGGATAGCGCTGTCCAGGTCGTCAAAATCCGAGTTGGTGTCAGAGGCATCTTTGATCTTGGAGCGGTTGATCCGAAGCTGCTGGCCCAGTTTCTGCTGAATGCGGTCCTTTGGCTGGCGGTCAAAGAAGATATCCACGTCAATCCCTTCCCCCGCATTGACAAGGAGCGAGATCCATCCGGCGCATACCTGGGAGCGGTAGCCCCTGGAGGGGATGAGCAGGTAGGTATGGTAGATACCGTCCATGACCACGTAATTGCTGTGGGTATAGTCGATGGACTCCGGCGCCAGGAACTCCATGGCCGGGATATGCCCGATGTCATCCCGCCTGCCGGCATTGATGTACTGTCCGATCACTTCGTTGACGCGGACACTTAAAGGCTTTGCCACGCTGGTCTTCCGGTTCAGGAGATTGTACAGGACTTCCGTTGCCATCTCATCCTCATTGTCCGGGACCATCAGCTCATTCCCGCACTGCTGGAGATAGGTTTTTGCGGTGCGCACGGCAGTGGTGAGGGCGGAGATGGCGTCATTCTCCTCATTCCCGCCCCGGTTTGTGCTGAAAGGCTCATACTCAAAGATGATGAAAAAGCGCCTGGTGATGGCTTCCCTGGAACCAATGCGGCGGATCAGCATCTCATAATCCTTCTGGAGTGCCAGACACCTCTCATCTGTCTCTGCCTTCATCTCTTCCCGTATGGTCTCCAGATGGCGGTTGATGTCCGCCCGCTTGGTAAGGACTTTGAACTGCAGTTTTACCGGACTGATCTTTAGATAACTGACAAAGGAATAGATGATGTTCCGCTGTTCCCTTGCGCTGCGGAGCAGGAAGTTGATGGGGACGACTTCAATGACCTTTACATAACGGTGGTCTTTCGTGTAGATGATGCCGTTTTCAATCTTCCGGATAGGGAGGTAGGATGCTGCGGGGTTCAGTAAGGATGGCTCCTGTTCTTCTGTGGCATGGTTCCGCCCTTTTGCTGCCCGTCTGCCCTTATGGGAAGAAACCCCTTCCGTCTGTTTTGCCTGCCTACGTTCTTTCCGCTGCCCGAATTCTTCCGCAAAATCTTCTTTTCTGGGCTTTACCTTTTTCTCAGATGTTTTCTTTTTCTTTTGCTTTCCGGGAGCCTTTGGGGTGTCCGCCTCCTCCGTATCCGTCTGCAGGCCTACAATACGGCGGTTTCTCCGGTAGATAAAAAAGTTGACTGCAAAAGAGGACAGGCTTTCCCCATCAATGCCGATGATGGCGAACAGGGAGAGCGGCAGGACGGTCAGACAGCAGATGATGATCTTTGTGGTCAGGGTGGCCGGAAGATGGAACACCGGAAATCCAATCAGAAGGGAAAGGAACAGTGCCTCTGCCGCATTCCGCAGTTTTATGGTCCCGCCGAAAATGGTCCCTGTTTCAATAAAATTTGGCGGGATGATGTAGATGTCGTTTTCTTCTTGTTTTGTGGACATTTCTGATATACCTCCTAAGATTTTGGCAGCTTTTCTGGCTGCATATATGGGCGGTTTCCCCGGCAGGATCAGCCGCCATAGGGCCTTCCGCAGAGGACGATATTGCCGGTGCTGTAAATCGGACGGTAGACGACTTTCTTTTTACTGGAGGAAGCATCCACCACATAGCCGTCCCCGGCGTAGATCGCCACATGCCCGATGTTCAGGTAACGCTTGTTTACCCCGAAAGAGTAAAAGATTAAGTCTCCGGGGGCAAGGGATTCATAGGCGACTGCCAGATTGTTTTCCGCAATGTACCTGCCCTGGGCGGCTGCCGTATTGGAACCGTCAAAGGCAAGGGCCACTCCCAGCTGGCGGTAAACCCACCAGGTGAAGGAACTGCAGTCAAAATAGCCCTCCTTGTCCCGGTTGGCCTGGCTGTATGGTGTCCCCAGTTTTGTGAGGGCAAGGTCCACGGCAGTATTGCCGGTCTCGCCGGGAACCAGGTCCGGGTTGACTTCCACATGGTAAACCGTGTCAAAGAGGAACAGGTGCAGGTTGGATGCGTACTGTGCGGCTGTCTCTGCCTGTTCTTCAGACAGGAAGAATACATTCCCGGCAAAATAGGCATCCCCGGCATAGGAGACGATATATTCATAGTGGTAGATGGTATGGGTTTCCCCGGTCTCCTCGTCCTCCTCTTCCCGGCTGGTCACCTCTGTTGTATAGGAAAAGATGCCGTCCGTATTGCGCCGCAGTATCCCTTCCAGGGCAGCAAGCTTCACTTCCCGGAAATCATCCTGGGATGCGCAGAACTGGGAAATGATCAGGGCGCTTTCGTAGATGATCTGGTCTGCAAATTCATCCGTGATGCTGTATTCACAGTCAGAGCCAAGGGCATCTGCTTCGGCCTGTATCCTGTCCAGCACCGCATCATGCTTTTCCCGCAGGATGGCTTCTATGCTGGTTTCCGCTTCCGCGATGTTCTCCATGATGACCTCATTGTCGTTCAGGACGTTCTCCGGGACATCATCAAGGCCGCCGTTCCCGAAGATCAGGGAGGGCAGCATCAGGATGAACAGGACAGGGAGCATCAGAAGGAACAGCAGGGCGCAGAGGATGGCAAAGACGGTCTTGCGGTTTTCCCACGCACTGACCGCCAGTGTCCCATATGGCCCGGCAGCCTTGCCAAGAAGCGCCTTCCCAGCCTTTGAAGCACCTGCGCTTTTTACCATGGAAGAGACGGTATCTGCAGCGGTGCTGTTGTTATTTCCGGTATTTTCTGCCATTTATACACGGTCCTTTCTTTTGGGCATGTTTGGAAGTTTCTGCACAAGGTTTTCATGGTAGGCGATCTTCCCTTCCCCGGTCATGTAGGGCGTGCGCTCCACGGTATCCGTGGCATACTGCCTGTACCAGGTGGAATTATCCGCCATGGTGACGGTCTCATAACTGCCTTCCGGGGCCATATACTGGTCAGCATGGTACATGCCGAAGGCAGTCCCGTTGGGATGCTCAACGGACGTTTCCGTGCCCAGGATGCGCCCTCCCCCGATCTCTACCCCGGAATAGCTGGGGGCGTCCGGGATACCGGTCTGCCCCATATAGGAGGTCAGTGCCTGGGCCGCCTGCCGCCCGGTCATGGAGCCTGTATAGTTGATATTACCCTGGGCAACGGCCCCGGTCACGCTGTTGGCAAAATCGCCGCCCTTTTTGACAGAGGATTCAAATGCCCGCCGGCTGATGGGATTGCTGGACTGCCCGGTCATGGTCTGCATGGCGCTCTGGGCAAACTGGCGCCCCACAACACCAGCCAGGCCTCCGGATAAAAAGGAAGCATTGCTTATGCTGCTGGTGCTTCCGCCCCCGTGGAAGGAACCTCCATGGAAACTTCCGCCCCCGGAAATGTTTTTAACAGTGGTAATCCCTCTGGCTGCAACCATCATTTCTGCGAGCATGGAACCGCCCGTATGCCCTACGTTGATGCCGAGGCTTCCCATGAAGCTGTCGATCTTCTGGCTTACCTTCAGAAAGGCGATGGCGCATAAAAACCAGATGAGCAGGTTCCCGGAAGCGGTTTCCTTCCCTACAGCCTCCACGTCTGCCTCAGAAACGGCGAGGACGGTCATGGAGCGGGAGAGGAGCAGCATGGATGCTGCAGTACAGACAAAAAATTTATTTTTCCAGTTTTTCATTGATACCTCCTAAAGTGACAGCGGGTTGGAAAGGAAAGTGCCCACCATGGATGTGAACAGCCGCAGGCACCACGCATTCATGACCAGTAAAAAGAGCTGGCCCCCGAACATCCGGCACCAGGATTTGAAAATGTTGGATGTGGACTGGGAGGAGCCGGTGGCAAAGGCCATAGGCGCTGTGTAGATGATCACGCCCAGCAGGATGTACCTTTCCGCTGCTTCAAACAGCAGCTTGATGTAATTCCAGGCAAGGATCAGTATCAGGATGAGTGCGATCAGTGCCACAGAGCCATTGGCGCAGACGCCGAGGATCGTCAGCAGGACGGAATTGAAATCCGCAAAGTTTAAGGGCGGCAGGTCCGAGGACAGGATCCAGGAGTAGGGCGTGCCTCCGATGGCGAGCACCATATCCGTGATCTGGTCACAGTAATAGATCAGGCCGATGAAAAGCACGGAACGGATGCTCAGCTTGATGGGATCTTCTGCTTCCACACCGGCGATGACACCGAAATTTTTGAAGAGCTGCCATACCCAGTTTAGGAGGACAAGCCCGATGGCGGTGGCCACAAAGATATGGTACATGGTCTCTGCTGTGGGGAAATACCGCAGGAAGGTGCCCATGTCACATCCCAGGGCGCCCAGCACGGAGACAGAGATCAGGTCAAGCCCGTTCATCACCTGCTCAGCGATCCATTCCACAATGCCGTCAAGAATTCCCATGGTTCATCCCTCCTTCCGGTCATCCGTTCCACTTGCCGTCTGCAAAGAACGGGCTGACATAGGCGAGGATGAAGCCAAGCCCGTTTAAGATAACCCAGGAGATGGCGATGCGCTTGAGCCATGCGCGGGATTCATCCACGGTCTTCCCGGATTTGGAAAAATTCATCAGGAGCAGGGCGACGGATGCGGTCACGATGGCGGCAATGGTGGAGATACCCACGATTTTCCCGTAGACATCTTTCATAATGGTATCCGCTTTGGTCCACATATCCGTGGCATAGGCATGGTTTGTGCACAGGGCGAAGAAATAGAGGAAAGCGGCGGCTCCCGTCAGGAGCTTCTGGCGGGGGAAGCGGAATTTCTTTCCGGACCCCGGTTTTGCGGTGGGCTTACGATTTTCTTTGTTTTTCAATGATTTACCTCCTGTAAGTTGGATTGAAAAAGCCGGTAGCCCCTTTGAAAGGCTCCCGGCTCCTGCCATGCAGTGCTGCATAGGTGAAAAGGTTTTGGGTAAAAAAGAACACCTGCAGTTGGCAGATGTTTCCCTGGGTGAAATGGATACCCGCTTCTGGGTACAGCTTTAAGCATGACCATTATAGCATGGGGAAATTTCCCTGTAAATCGCAATGCTGTGCCAGTTTGTACTTTTCACATGCCAATCTGGTGCCATCATGTCATTTCCCTTCCGGAAAGAACTTATCCAGCATCTCCAGACAGACATTTGTAACAGACAAAAAGACTGTCAAGGTTAATAATACAATTTTCCTTGACAGTCTATGTGCATTTCAAATCGAACCTCCCTTAGTTCGATATTCTCTAATGTTTTGCAATTTTGTGATTAACTAATGTTTTTGCTGCCTTAGTCTTTGTACTTTTACTGGAAGATTTAGAAGCTAATTTTCTACCAGCAGCACCAACTTTTCCACCATGATGAACAGCCATAATACATTCCTCCTATATTCTGGGTAATTTCAGTAAATTATCGTGTACAGTATCATTTGGTTCAGAACGGACATATTTCTCCCCAAGGGAACTGGTTGCTGGAACAACGTAAGGATAGGGCGAAATATTGACTCGAATACTGTTTGGGTTAGTCTTGAGATAATCGTGTAGTGTAGCTTTAGGGAAAAATCCCGGATTGTTGCAGCCATCTACATAGATTTCCGCGATTTCCTGCGTGTTGTTTGAGTTTCTGCATCCATTCTGCATTCTGATTTTTTTTGCGTACATCATATTCATGTACCTCCTTGTAAATTATTGATTTTACAGGACATACTTCTGTGCTTTATCAAATAAAACCTTGTATTTTTTGAATATAAAGGTTGTATTCAGACCATCAAAATGCTAAAATAGCCATAGGGAGTAGGCTTTGCATATGTTGATATGGATTGCCGCTACAGAAAAGCAGTGGATTGTGAGTGCAAGTCACAATACCGCTGTTTTTTGTCCTGTATTTGTACATCGTTCCTTTGATGCAACACCATTATAACACGCGTGTTCCTTAAATGCAACACCTTTTTGTTGCATCGAAGGAACAATTATGTTATAATTTTTTTGAAAGGAGTTGCTACAATGGAAAATAGGTCATTTGGGCAATATATTATTCAGTTAAGAGATAAAAAATCAATAAGCCAGAGAAAATTAGCCGAACTTGCGGGTGTAACAAATTCTACAATTAGCCGCATAGAAGCCGATATGGTTAAGCCTGATCCTGCAACACTTGAGAAATTGGCATTGGCATTGGATGTTGACAAATCATTGTTACTTACCAAATGTGGGTATAGCGAAATACCAGAAGAGTTTGTCATCATAGCCCGAAAGACTGGCGAATTATCAGAAGAAAAAAGACTGGAGGCATTTAGGATTTTTAATGCAACAATAGATAAATTTCTCCTTGAAGATGACGATGATGAGGAGGAATGAATAAGATGTATGAATGGTCAAAGATTACTTCGCTGGCATATCTAACTTTATTGGAATTGAATATCCAAGAGTTTCCGATTCCGGCAAAAAAGATTAAGTGTAAGGATGTAATGATAAGCAGTTATCAAAAATATGCAAAAAAGACAGGATGTTCTATTGACGAAATAACACTGGGACATGAATTAGAGGATGCATTTTTGCTAAAAGGATTACGTCCGGGACTGACTTTAATTTTATATGATAAAGAGAAATATGGTCCGAGGATGAAACATACTCTTTGGCATGAGATTGGTCATGTTAAGTGTAATCATAAGAAGCATGGAAATAAGGAAGAAATAGAAGCGCACTTTTTTGCAGCACAAGCCAATGCACCTAATATACTTATTAAGACTATTGCAAAACGAGGATATAACATAGACAGAAGTTTCTTGATGGATTGTTTTGGCTTGAGTGGGGAAGCAGCAAAAAAGAAAATGGATTACTTGAACGAATATGGCTTTGAACATACTAATGAGTATGATGATATTGTGTTAATGCAATTCAAGGCCTATATTGACCTAAAATATCCTCCAAAGACACAACGATATTATGATGATTATTTTGATGAGTTAGACAAGGAGCGTGAAAGCTGGTATTAGGTATTCAAAGTTTATTATATCTTCAAAAACAGCACAATCAATGAATAGCTGCTGTTTTTGAAGATTTTTTGTAACTAGGGCTAGATTAAAATTAAATCACTGTAGTATATTTAGTGATTTGTAAACCGGATTCTGATATAGTGATACAATACCCTTCATGGATGATATATGTAAAGGCAGCTAAACACCCACATAAGAAAGTTATTTGGAATCCCTGCGGTAATTGTTGAAATATATCCATAAATTTTACCATTAGTTCATTAGCTCTATAATTTTTAGAGATGCTGTAATTTGATCCAGATATGTCATTCATTGATATCATTCTCCTTTTTTAAGAAAATTCTTATTGCTTCTCCGATAAATTTGGAAGAACCCTTGCCCTTGGCTTCATCCATTTTAAATGAAAATACGCCATTTGAGATCATCATTTTTCCAAATATATCAAACCCATTAGAACCGGTTGTTTTTGCAACAGTGTTAAATATTTGATATACATTTTTGACAAGATTTTGAACTTCTGTGTCTTGTGGGTGTGCGCCTGCTTGCCATGTAGCGTATATTTCGTTTAGTGCATTATTGAAGTTGGAGTCTCCAAATATTTTGTCTACTCTTTGCATAGTTTCTTTACTTACTGAATTAAAGCTGTTATGAGTATGTTCAAGGTACTGTTCAATAGAATAATCTTTGAAGTTTACCATATCAGTGGGCAATATTCCGCTGGTATGGATAACTTCAGCCACATGAATAAGTTTATCAATATGTGCCTTTTTCTTTTCTAGTAATTTGATTTGTCTCCCAAACCATTCCCGCTGATTAAAATTAGGACTATCTAATATTTCCTGAATTTGCTTGTATGTACAGCCAAGTTCACGAAATAACATTATTAACCACAGCCGTTCTATTGAAGCATCATCATAATACCAGTATTTTGATGATTCATTGATATGCGTTGGTGGTAATAAAGGTTTTTGGGAGTTTTTTGGTGTGCCAATTCTTTGTAAAACATGTCTATCTACACCGACTAAATTACATACTTCTCGTAAACTTTTCACTTTACTCACCTCCTGGTTATAGGATATACCTGCCCACTATGGGCAAGTCAAGCTATTTTTTAAAATAATTCTTTTAATATCTATAAACAGCTATTTCCCTTCCGGAAAGAACTTATCCAGCATCTCCAGACAGCCTTTAGAGGTATACCCCCACAGAATGGAACTGAGTGCCTGCACTGCCTCCGGGCGTTTTCGGTAATAGGTTCTGGGGGATATATTCGCTATATGTGGGCGCAGGTTTTCAATGATTTCATCCGTATTCTGAAGCTGTTGGGGAGACAGATAGCTGTAGTAGAGGATCCAGTAATACTGTTCTCCGTGCTTATGCTTACTCCGCAGGATATCCACAGCAGAGTTTAAGAGTGTGAGCATCTTATTGCTCCGCTCAATGCTCTTTGCATAGTTCTCCAGTTTGGTTCCTCCTACATCCGCACCTGCGATATACATGGAATCCAGAAATTCCTCAATGCTGCTCCCGTACTCAATCTCAAAGGTGCTCCGTACCTGCTGGACAGCCAGTTCCAGGTTCCAGACGGCATCTCTGTAATTCTTCAGCAGCTTCCAGGTATCATGGAACAGGGGGTTCTCCTCCTGTGTCGGAATGTTTTTGTTCGGTCTTGTGTTTGCCATAGTATCTATCTCCTCTCTGCATGGATGGGTGTTGTTTCGGGACTTTGTTCTTCAATGGGGATGGCGGTGCTGCCAGAGGGCCGGACCGGGGAAAGCGTCAGCTCAAACTGGTAAGGGATGCTTCCATCCGGACAGCATATCTTCAGCGAATACCTAAAATCAGTTTCCCTGCAGTCGGATAAGGGATATAACTTATACAGGGTTTCGGGGCATTCACAGCACGGAACCCCTTGTGCTGCAAGGATTTCTGCCGTTTTTCGGATGACCTGGCAGATGTGGGATTTTGAAACGCTACCGGACAGGGATGAAACGGTATCCGGTTCCTCCGCTGTGTAAATCTGCTCTTCTCTGACAGCAGTATTTTCCGGAATGGGAGCATTCTCCGTAATATGGACAGGAACCTGGAATGTCATGGAAACCTCCTCTTTGTCGATCATGACGTCACTGATATTGAACATGGTGGATAAGTAACTGCACAGATAGATCACACTGCCATGCCGCCCGGTAAAGGAAACCAGGGAAAGATATTCCTTTTCTTGCAGCTTATTGAGTATCCGACTGGCAGTTGCTTTCGAGATGCCCCAGCGCAGGGAAAGGTCGCTGCAGCTGGTCAGCGGATTGCCGGTGCAGTTGCGGAAATAGACCACGGGACCGAGTTCGGAGCCCTGGACCTGGCTGTCGTTGTAGATGGCGTGTACCCAGAGATCCAGTACAATATCCATTTCCGAGCATCTGCCCATGCTGATCAGCTCATGGACAGCGGCAATCGGGAAAAAGAAAAAGCCCACATCCTTCAGACATGGGTAGTTGTAATCGAGAGCGGTATTATGCTTTTTCCATCCGGTGATGCAGAATTTGATCAGATGCCCCCTGCCGAGCCGGGTATAGGTTATGTAGTTCTGTTCCTGAAGAAAATCGAGGATGGACAGCGCCTGGTGCTGGAACCTTGTGCGGAACCAGGCGGACAGCTCTGAAGTCCTGCAGATCCATTCTCCGGGACCGACCAGATAGGAGATGCCATCCAGCCTCTGATAGGAAGAACGGAAGTTTGCGTAGGAGCAGAGTGTCATGTAATAAAAAAGATAGGAGCTTCCGTTTGTACGGATGTTCCTATCCTCCATGAGTGTGCGGATGAATTCCCGGTAGATGCGGCACCGGGGATAATCCACGGTCTGTTTGATTTCTAATTGATAGTCCATAGTGGCCTCCTGTTAATATTGTAGGAAAAAATCTGTCATAACAGAATCCACCCGCATAAATCCGTTGAATTATGTGGGTGAAAATGTTATAATTTCCTTGTGTTTGAGCGATAAAGTGGCCTTTTCGCGATAAGGTGGCGATAAAGTGGTCACATGAGGCGGCAGGCGGCTGAAACCGTGATAAAATAAGGGTTTGAAGAAGTAGTGGCTTACGTCTGCAACACCCTGATCACCAGTTCAAATCTGGTTGTCGCCTCTCGGAAACCTCGAAAAACAATGATTTTTCGAGGTTTTTGCTTATATTTTTAGTCTGAATATTCCCTAACTTTCAGACGTGTATTCACAGCCTCCCCGGACTGAACCAGAAATTTATATTCATCCGGCTTAGCTTTAGCCTCTGCTTTTGAAAAAGCTAATCAATGCGGTGCTGGCATGGCAAAATGGGGAAATCCGGGGGAGATGTCGGGAGAGATGGAGTCTGAGTTGGACGAAGATGCATGGCATGGCTTCTGAAGGAGAATGAGGGGTTACAGTGGGCGGAGAAGCTTTAAATGCGGTTCGCTGAAAAAGGCTTTTATTTTCTCTGATCATGAATCAGAAAGCTCTCCAGTCCTGCTTTGATAAAAGCGTCAATCGTTTTCTGTATTTTTTTCCAGTCGCTGCAGTGATTGCGGGACATAAGTTTATTGATTGCCAGGCAGCCATTCATCTGAAAGTAGAAGACGGCTTCCGCCTCTTCAAATGTAAGGATGCTGTGAGACATGAGCCAGGTAATATAGTGTTCCTTATGATCCGCCATTTTGTCAATAATTTTTGAAAAGATGGTATCATCCAGGAGCAGATAACGGAACATGTTATTGCTGTGAATTTTATCACAGAACGGATAAGAACAGTTTGGAGAATCGCATTTCTGAGATAAGACATGCTCCATGACGCTGGAAGTGTCAGAGAGCATGTCATCCAGTATATCGTCCAGAACATCATTCATATCATAATAATGCAGATAAAAAGTACCTCGATTGATCTCAGCCCTGCGGCACAGTTCGGTAACCGTAATTTTTGCAAATTGATTTTTTTCCAGCAGTTTTAATAAAGTATCTTTTATGACCTGCTTCGTATATCGAATACGTCGGTCTTCTTTTTTGGTTTTTTCAGCCATGATCTTCCCCTCTGCCTCTCAACAATTTTTCGATTTTGTTCAGTAACCATACAGATTTTCCATATTGTTTCTTGCCTTTTTGATAAGAGTCATTATACTGTATCGTATAAAAATAATCAACACGTTGTTCAAAAAAATTGGAGGTAACAATATGGGACATATTATTGCAGTGGCCGGAAAAGGCGGCGTGGGTAAGACGAGTTTGTGCGGACTGATGATTCAGTATCTGTGTGAGCATGGGAAAAAGCCGGTGTTGGCCGTGGATGCGGACGCCAATTCCAATCTGAATGAAGTGCTTGGCGTGGAAGTCGGCACTACTCTTGGAGAGCTGCGGGAAGAAATTGAGCGGGCGGGAATGGATGACCGCTATCAGATTCCGTCCGGAATGACAAAACAGGCATGGTTGGAGATTCGGATGGCAGACGCCATTGTCGAAGAAGATGATTTTGACTTTATGGTTATGGGACGCACCCAGGGACAGGGATGCTACTGCTTTGTCAACGGCCTGGTGCAGACACAGATTCAGAAGCTCCAGAGCCATTACCCTTACGTGGTGGTGGACAATGAGGCAGGCATGGAGCATGTCAGCAGAGGCCTGCTCCCTTCCATGAAGACAGCGGTTCTGGTCAGCGACTGCTCCAGAAGAGGCGTACAGGCAGCGGGAAGGATTGCAGAATTGATGAAAGAACTGGGGATGAAGCCGGAAAAAACAGGAGTAATCATCAACCGTGCTCCAGAGGGCAGGCTGGATGAGGGCACAAAGGAAGAGATTGAGAAGCAGGGGCTGACGCTGCTGGGAGTGATTCCTCAGGATGAAATGGTCTACCGTTATCACTGCGATGGAAAACCGCTTGTAGAACTGCCGAAAGAGACACCGGTCAAAAAGGCTTTATACAAGATTCTGGAAGGGATGGGATTGTAGATGAGAGAGGATAAAAGTTTGCTGCTTTCCTATCTGGAGCAGCAGAAAATGGATGACAGTCTGATTCATGACGTAGTGGAATTCAGAGAGAAATACGAAACGGCAGAGGAAGTGCAGGAACGGGTCTATATTCCGGATATGCTTTTTTATGGAAAAGACATTCTGGAAATGTCAGCGGCAGCACTTCTTTTGCCGGGAACTATGAAGATACCGCTGCAGAGAAGAGAATATTTGGAAAGGATTTCGC
>OFFY01000228.1_pt1 | contig 59056 bp, 51 predicted proteins | sample 1521481 | NCBI WGS metagenome assembly OFFY01 (sample SAMEA3504117, study PRJEB24116) | mouse gut metagenome | biome: mouse gut; feature: mouse-associated habitat; material: faeces | place: Denmark | collected 2011
AATATATAGAGCGTCTGATGGATTGTAATGATGTTTCGGATATTAATGATGAAGATATTGATGATTTTTATCGGTACTATTTTGGTTGGTTTGAAGTTTATAAATGCATTTTGGAGGGAAAATGGATTCAAGCAGAAAAAATCACTGACAATTTGAAAGGTTTTGTGCCATCACTATTTAAAAAGCAAGAAGTTTTTTGGGACAAAAAGCTTCTTGCTTTAAAGAAAATTATTGATGAAAAAAAGAAAATTGACGGATATAATTTTTGTAAAAATTTAGTTCCTTTAAAGCGCAGGGCAAGTGAACTGGCTGTATTCTTTTGCCGTGGACTTATGTTGTCTGATATACAGTATACATCTTATGATTAATACATATCATAATTTGATATACAGCAAGCCATAATTACTTTATAAATATCATTATATTCTAAGTGCATAACTTCTTCAAATAAATAAGCAATAGAGCTGTGTTTAATTGTATACGGGGTGCCGGCTATATCAATTAGATATGGTTGGTTTCCCTCTATACGAAAGTCAAATCTTGCATAATCTTTTATATTAAGAGCAGCTGCGGCCTTAACAGCCATATATTTGATTTTGTCAACTATATTTGAAGCTAATTTTTCTGTTAGCTTTCTAAAAGAATAGTTATAGGAATTAGATGTATCTGTGTCCAAAAAATCATTTCCGTTTATAACAATTTCAATTGGATCTAATGCATAGTATCTATTTTTAAATTGTATGACTAACACTTCGCACTCTGGGCCATCTATATACTGTTGCAAGAGAATTTGTTTTACTCTCATTCGCTCCATGACCGCACCTATTTTATCTAAATAATCCTCTTCAATCAATATACGATTATCAGCAGTCAAACCTTGACTTGCAGACTCAAATACGTTTTTTGCTATAACCGTTTTTCCTGAAAAATTCTTAGCGTTTTTAATTGTAGATTTTGTACAAAAAATTGTTTTTGGTGTTAGTATTTTAAAGTTTGAAAGTATTTGTGTAAAGAACCATTTATTTCTTAATAATGAAATTGTAAACGCATTAGAACCTGTATAATAAAGACCACACAAATCACAAAAAGAAGGTATTAAAGATTTTTTACCTTCAGCAATACCATCTCTGCTAAAATTGTAAATATAACATTCATTTGACAATGGCTTTTCCTTAAGTATATATTCAATAAAATCTAACTCTGAATAAAAGACTTTTACAAAGCCAAATATGTAAAAAAGAGCTGAAGTTATCTCCGCAAATTCTCTCCGAGAAAAAAATTCACTTTCATCCGCATGAGTAATGTATTTAGTTATTTTTGTTGTTCGTTCCTGTGTATCAGCAATAATGTATAAATCAAAATCTATATCAATTTTTTGAAAGTAATTCAAACATTCTTTAATAATTTTCAAATTTATTCACTCCTTAAGACATAGTTTAAAAAGTTTTCTTTAAAACCAAGTCGCTTATAAAAATGTAAGGCATTTTCATCATAAATATTTACCCTAAGTTCCTTATTGATGAGTTTTGAAAATGCAATCAACTTATTAAGTAGCTTTGTTCCTAACAATTGATTTCTATGTATTTCATCAATATATATCCTTCTAAGTTGTAAATAGTTTTTTTCGTTAATTAAACTTATAAATCCTATAGTTTCTTCTTTCATTCTTACCATATAGGTATATTCATTTTGATTAAAATTGATTGGACCACTTACATCTTCAACATGATTGGAGTGTTTGAAATTATAATCTTCTAACAGTTTTTTTGCATAAACTATAGCCTGTTTGTTATTAATATAAAAAGAAAAGTCATTGTCAAAATCGTGTAAATTTAAGAAATATTGGTCAGGAGTTGAATAATATTGGATACACAACTCTTTTGCAAGATTATATTCATGTACATCGTTCATTTCAGTGGCTGATGTAGCTGAAATTTCATGTGTAAAAATAGGAAGTCTATCAAGGATATCAAAAAAATAATCGTCCCAAAATTTATTGTTATTCATCAAATTTTCCGGTGTACTTATCCGATTAATATAGTCCTTAAGATATTCTGTATCATTTTTACTCCAAAATGAAATTCCAAAAATGCAAGGAGAGGTAAAACTCCCAATATTAAATGATTTAATTCGTCCTGTATTGTCAGTAATAGGTTTCCATGCGTCTGGCTCACAATTTGGATATTTTATTACATAGTAATAACTATATGGCTTATAGTCAAAAACATTTTCTGCTAGAACCACATCTCCTTCTATTATAAAAGTATCTTCTATCTTATCTTTAATATTATAAATTCCATAAAGTGTAGAAAATGATGTAGTGGAATCTGATATAATTATACAATTATATTTTTGATGTAAATATTCATAATATTTAGCATATATACCGGAAATAATGATTATATCTTTGATTCCATAATCTTTTAACATAATAATTGTCCGTTCAATATTAGGTGTTCCTAGAATTGGTAAAAGTGGTTTATGAATAAACTGTTTACCAGTAATCATACGTGAACCATGACCTGCAGCTAAAATTATTGCATTCATTTCTTGCAATCCTCCTTATGTCAAAAATAACGAAATGCTCTTTTAAATAATAGATTATGTAATATTCTAAACGGATAATATTTAATTATCCTTCACCAAATCAAATCCATATTACTTTCCCCACCCATATTCTACCATATTCCCCCCAAACATAAATACCCAATAACACCCTTCACCACATATCACGCACTTTCAACAGCATATCCGGAAATTTGTTCATATTTTTTGCAAACATGCGTCAGTTTTTGTCATTTTAAGTGTTTATATATATGAACAAAAGAGCACCAATGCTCGAATTATAGTTCTCATTTATATCAAAACAAAAGGTAGCATGACAGATGAATTATATTGATAAGCTTGAAACAGATTCTTTAAAAAAGGAGTTCCTTACATTCATTGAAACATATGGTGCCGATGCTTTGCATCAGGCTATGGATTCTTACATAAATGCACAGCAGATATACATATGCAGAACAAGGACTTCCACTTCTAAAATCTATATAAAAGACATCTCTTATATAGAAGTCCACAAACATATCATCACGATTCACACTTCACATGGATGTTTTCAAAAATACGGCACTCTTAATAATGAACTAAAGCATTTATCTAAATATGGCTTTATCAAATGCTCTCAGAACTATATTGTATCGCTGGCAAAAGTACAAACGGTAACTTACCAGGAAGTCACGCTGATAGACCATACAAGAATCACTCTCAGCAAGCAGTTTGCCGCAAAAGTATTGTTAGCTTTCAGCGCACATAGCTAGTACATCTTTTATCACACAATTATTTTATCACATTATCATCATGCATCGACGCCGTACAGGTCTCATTTAACAATTCAGCGATTCTTGAAATTAAACGGCAGGAAAATAAAAATAAATCCCTGCCAAAACCTAAGGCACAATCACCCCTCAATTTCAGCAGAGATTTTTCATGAAAATATAATCGTCAGAAACTCCTCTTATCCTCCAAAAAACGCTTTCTCGAAGGATTCCCCTCGCACCGATAGATTTTCCCGCCCGTCACGTCATAGATCACCGACCATACTGTATCCTTTCCGGTCTTTCGGTCATACTGGCACATGAATCCATACTTTCCTCCCAGCACATCTGCCGCAAAGGCAAGCGGCTCTTGTTTGTGCCGTGCAAATGCTGCCTGTATCGTCTCATACCGCTCCCCGGCTCTCCAGTCATCGATTCCTTCTGCCCGGTACTTTCTCATACCGGGCAAGTTAAATGCATTGACCGCCGAGACAAAGTGATTCTTTTCATCCACAGGGCAGACTTCCATCTTCTCTGAGTTGCACTCAATAAGCGCTGCCTCCCCACTTCTGTCTGCGGCTGTAAAGGTCTGACTGGAGGCAATGGGCGCTTTCTCTAAAAACCCCACGAACTCTTCTACATTTCTGTATTTTTCAAGCCCGCAGCGCAAAAGCATCCCTCCAATCTCCTCTTCTCATCCTCTCTCCACCCTTCTCGCATACCCTAAAAGCCCTGCTCCCACGCATCCTCCCGTGACAGCCAGGCAGGCCGCCCACAGCGGCAGCGCAAGCCGGAGATACCTCACCATATCCTCCGCCTGATACTGCCTTGCCTGAAAGACAAGTACCGTAAAGACAGCCGCTCCTGCCGCTGCCGTCAGCCCTGGCAGGACATAAAAATACCGGAACAACTCTGAACGGATCAGCCGTTTCCTGTCCTTCTCCCGCATCCCCATGCACATTAAGAACTCCGACCTTCTAAGGACAGACTCCCTCTCCATCAGGACTTTAACGATCAAAAGCACAAAATAGATCAGCACAAACAAGAAAAACATAAGCCCGTTCATCACGCTCTTCATAATCCTCTCCGTCCGAAGTTTCTGCACCGCGTTCTTCTTGATATAGCAGCTCTGCACCGCCTTATTGTATCTCTCATCCCCGGCATGCCTCTCCCGGAACACATCAAGCTCTTTCTCAATCCCGGGCAGCTCCCTCTCATCCGCCCGGACCAATACAAGCTCGCTGGGGCCCTGCGGTAAGTCTTCCTCCGAATATCCACGTTTTTCCACCTCTTCCTCCGACATATAATTGCCGGTATAGGGATCTGTGACTTTCCACAAATCCTGGGCCGTCTCAAAATACTCGTCTGAAAATACGATCAGGTTATCCCACTTCCCCTGTCCGAACACTCCTACAAGACTCCCGATTTCCTCCCCCTCTATCTCTTTAAAACTGTACACCGGATTTTCGCCCCTGCACGCAGCATTCGGGGCTACGCCTCCATAAACAGGCACGCCCACATGTAGAGCCGGTTTCTTTCTCGACAGCCAGTAGTCCACCGGCTGGGCTTTGACCGACTTATCCTGCTGGTGCACGATATACACCTTCTCTCCCGCGCTGTCCAGCCCGGCAGGTTTCTCCTCCCATGTACTGTCCGCCCTCTTTTTCAGCGCCCGGTATGTACTCTCCGAGATGCCGATCTGCTGCCCCTGGGGCGGAGCCGGCTCCATCACGCCTTCTACTTTCTCCGTCGAATCCAGATTTGCCACACGCACCATGGGATAGCTCTCAACCTCTGCCCCGTACTCCTCATTAAGTTTCCCGAAGATATCCCTGTCCTCCTCATTTGCCATGCAGACGCTATCGTAAGGGTACAGAGTATCCTCGTCCTCCGCAATCAGCACAGATATAAACTGGAAAGGGAAATAAAACAGCGCGCAGAACAAAAGGACGGACATTGCCGTAACGTATACCGCATTCGTCTTCGACTTATGGAAAAGCTGGTTATGCATCATCAGCCTGCGAAGATAGGACGGCGCCCTCCTTTCCCTCAGCAGATATTCCGCAATGCCGTACCGGAACGACAAGTAAAGCCCTATAAAAAACAAAAACAGCAGCAAAGGTTTCTCAAAATTCTTTAACTGGCGGTACTCGAACATGCTGTAAAGCATAAGCCCGACGCCCGCGCCTAAAAAGATTTTTCTATGCCTTGCCGGCATTTTTTCTTTGACAGACTGCAGGTCAACGGAACTTCCAAGGCGGAAAGACACAAAGATATCCCGCGCTGCCATAAACGCCACAAGATACAAAACAAGCAGGGCAAGGATCGCCTGCACATACGGGAGCATCCCAAAATCCCCCATCCTAAGCTCTACGCCCAATAAATGCTTTGACTTCCATGTAAAAACATGCAGCACCAGCGCGCCAAAAATCCCCCCGATAAGCACCGTAAATCCAAGGACTGACAAAAACTCCAGCGCGACGAAAAACTGCAGCGTCCGCTTTCTCATCCCCAAAGTAAGAAAAATCCCATAATTTTTCGCGCGGCACCTCAGATAATAAAACGACAGAATGATGATCATGAGCACAGACACAACCGCCAGAGGAAACATGACATTTAAAAGGATGCTGCCAAGGCTCCCCATCACCTGCACGATGCCTTCTATATTATTCTCCTCTTTAAGGAGCAAGCGCATGCCAAACCCAACCACGATAAAGAAGAACACCAGGCTGCTGCAAAATACAAGCAGCACATAATCCCGCCACGTCTTTTTTAGATTCTTCCACAAAAACTGATAAAACAGCGGATTGTACCTGCCCTCAAAAGCCAGCCGTTCTCTTTCTTCTTCCTTCTGCGCTTTTTCCTTCGCCCGGAGCGCTACGGACTCCTGTTTCATCTCCTTCCACTGCTCCATCGCCTTCCCGGCGATAAATTCCACCCCGCACAAAAGGATAAACACTGTCGGGAAACACCACATCAAGGTATTCCCGGAATTGAGAGCCGAAACAGTGTCGCCGCTCGTATTCCACATACTGAGCGCCACGGACGTAAGCAGCGCGAACACATTCCACAGGCGCCTTTTATCCCGGAGCACCGCCGCCATATGCAGCACTGCAAAAACGCAGAGCAAAAAAAACAGCCCGCACTCCACCCAGATCCCTGCCTTGAGCGCGGCCATATTGGATGCGAAAAGACTGTCGTCCACAGCCAGCTCTTTAAGCCCCGTCTTTTTCAGCGCCGCCGCCACCTCAAAAATATGGTACCGCTTGCCCCCGACCGCGATCCAGGGGAAGAACGTCAGAAAAATATTGAGCAAATAAACCGTACAGGAAAATATTTTCTGACCGAGAGAGATTTTTTCTTTTTTCATGCCTGTTCCACTCCTTCCTGATCCTGCTTTCCGCAAAATATCCTCACTGTTCAAAAATAAGGCAGATTCCCACAAGGGCAAAGATGATAAACATCATCGCCTTAAAAAGCACAGACTGTATCGCAACACATGTCAGGATTGCTGTCTCACGCTTTTTCCTGACATTCAAAAAATACCAGACTTCCCCGATAATCCCGTAAAGCGCCATCCCCAGCATAAAGGGCGTTCCCACGCACCCGTACATATTCATTAAAAGCTCCGGCCCCCAGGACATCCTGTTGTACGGCTCCAGGGAATACGCTATATTATTCACCGCATCCCATTCCGAAAATGTGCCGATGCTAAATATAGTCAGCAGTATATTGAGAGGAATGTCCATCCAGATAATATGTTCCAGATAGTCCTCCCTGATCTCGGTTCTTATCACTTCCTTTCCGGTCTGTAAAAGCTCTTCCTCCCGGAGATTCTCCTGTTTTTCCTCTGTTCCGACGATAAGCTCCTTACGCATTTGCTCCGCCATCTTTCGGCAGTAATCGCATTCTTTCAAATGCTCCTCCACAAGCTCCCTGCTGCTCTCGCTGCAGCATTCATCCAGATATAAGGGCATCAAATCCCTGATTACCTCACACTTCATCCTTTCCGCCCCCTTCTAATCGCTCTACAATCATACATTTCGCGCGGTAATACGTCACTCTCGCCCAGGATTCCGATTTCCCGAAAAGACGGCTGATATCTTTATAGGAAAGCTCTGCCATGACCCGCAGGGTAAAGACTTCCTTATAGGGCTCCGACAGCACATGGAGAACCTCATGGATGCGGATCTGCTCCGCGTGGTCGATAAACCGCTCCTCTAAGCTCTCCCCGCAGGGTTCCTCCATAGCATCCTCCCTGACGATAGGACGCTGCCTTTTGCAATACGCAAAATACTCATGCTTTGCAATCTGGCACAGCCAGACGGACATCTTGCACGTTCCGCGGAATTTTCCCAGATTTTCAAACGCGATGGAAAATGTGGACTGAGTAAGCTCCTCGGCAATATCTTCACTGCCGCTTAATTTTAACAGGAAATTATACACATCACGCAGGTAATCTACATAGATTTTTTCAAAATCCTGCACCAGCCCACCTCCTATCTATAAGAGTCAAAAATGCAGGTTTCGTTACAGAAAACATAAAATAAAAAAGAAACATGCCTGAAAAAACTGCCAACCATAAACTGATTGACAGTCTTCTCCCTCTATCACACACACCGGCTCCCCCTCTGCGGGGGAACCGCCTATATTAAACCTGTTCTGCCAGGGTTTCCTTTGCCCTCTCAAGAGCCGCCTCAATGCCCTCCGGATTCTTGCCGCCTGCCTGGGCCATGTTCGGGCGTCCGCCGCCTCCGCCGCCCACAAGGGACGCAATCGCTTTAATAAGGTTCCCGGCATGGGCGCCCTTATCTACCGCTGCCTTTGTAGCCGTAGCCATAAGGTTTACCTTTCCTCCCGCCAGGGATGCCAGCACTACGACGCCCTCGCCAAGCTTGTCCTTTAGCTGGTCGCCCAAATCCCGAAGTCCGTTCATGTCCACACCTTCCACCTTCGCGGCGAGAAGTTTCACCCCGTTCACTTCCGTCACCTGGTTCATCACATCGCCCAGGGCGTCTGCCGCCTGCCTGCTCTTAAAGCTCTCAATCTCGCCCTTTAACGCCTTATTTTCCGCCAGCAGAGACTTTAGCTTTTCCATAAGCTGATCCGGTTTTGCCTTGATAAGCTTTGAAATCTCCGAAAGCCTGCCCTCAAGTCCGTGATAATACTCCATAAGGCCCTCGGAGGTCAGCGCCTCGATACGCCTTACCCCAGCCGCCACACCGGTCTCGGATATAATCTTAAATGCCGTGATGACGCCTGTATTTTCCACATGGGTTCCTCCGCAGAATTCCTTGGAGAACTCTCCCATGCTCACTACCCTGACGATATCGCCGTACTTCTCCCCAAAGAGAGCCGCCGCGCCGGTCTTTTTCGCCTCTTCTATCGGCATGTTCTCCGCCTTTACCGGCAGGCAGAGAGCAATCTGCTCGTTTACGATATCCTCAACCTTTTTAATTTCCTCCGGCGTCATAGCGGAAAAATGTGTAAAGTCAAACCGCAGCCTGTCCTCATTGACGGACGAGCCCGCCTGCTCCACATGATTGCCGAGAACCTCCCGGAGCGCCCTCTGCAAAAGATGAGTCGCGCTGTGGTTGTTTGCCGACAGCCTCCTCTTCTTTGTGTCAATCTCAAGGGTCACCGTATCGCCGATTTTCACCATGCCTTTCGTCACATGCCCCTTATGGCCGATCTTACCTCCAGGCAGCTTTAACGTATCCTCCACGCAGAACGCGAACCCTTCCCCACGGATTACCCCGGTATCAGCCTCCTGGCCGCCGCTTGTAGCATAAAACGGAGTCTCCTCCACAAAAATCGTTCCTTTATCCCCGTCGGAAAGAGCCTCCACAAGCTCTTCCTCCGCCGCAAGCACCGTCACCTTCGACTGGGACTCACTCCTGTCATATCCTACGAATTTGCTTGTAACAGCCGGGTCGATCTCATCGTAGACCGTCGCCTCCCTGCCGCTGTAATTATGCTCGCCGAAAGTTCCCTTTGCTTTTGCCTTCTGCTCTTTTACCGCCTTTTTAAAGCCCTCCTCATCAACAGAAAGCCCCTTCTCCTCCAGAATCTCGATGGTCAAGTCAACCGGGAATCCATAGGTGTCATAAAGGCGGAACGCGTCCTCGCCGGAAAGGGTCTTCTCCCCCTTCCTTACCATCTCCTCCTCCATCTTCTCCAGGATGGAAAGCCCCTGGTCGATGGTCTTGTTAAACTGCTCTTCCTCTTTCGCAATCACCTTAAAGATAAAGTCCTTCTTCTCCTCAAGCTCCGGGTAGCCGTCCTTTGAGCCGTCAATCACCGTCTGGGCCAGCTCGATAAGGAACTCCCGGCCGATTCCCAGAATCCTTCCGTGGCGGCTTGCCCTCCTTAAGAGCCTCCGGAGGACATACCCTCTCCCGCTGTTGGACGGCAGGATTCCGTCCGATATCATAAATGTCACGGAGCGGATATGGTCCGTGATCACCCGCACAGAAACATCGGACTCTTCCCCTTTTCCGTACTCCACGCCCGCAATCCGGCACACATGCTCCCGGAGGGCGAAAAGGGTGTCGATGTCAAACATGGAGTCCACTCCCTGCACCACGCAGGCAAGACGCTCTAAGCCCATGCCCGTATCGATATTCTTCTGGTCAAGTTCTGTATAGTTGTTATGCCCGTCATTGTCAAACTGGGTAAAGACATTGTTCCAGATCTCCATATACCGGTCGCAGTCGCACCCTACCGTACAGTCCGGTTTTTTGCAGCCGTACTCCTCCCCCCTGTCATAGTAGACTTCCGAGCAGGGACCGCATGGGCCGGAGCCATGCTCCCAGAAATTATCCTCTTTTCCAAAACGGAAGATCCTCTCCGCCGGAATCCCGATCTTTTTATTCCAGATCTCAAACGCCTCATCGTCGTCCAGATAGATGGACGGATACAGCCTGTCCGCCTCAAGGCCCACAACCTCCGTCAGAAATTCCCATGTCCAGTGGATTGACTCATCCTTAAAGTAATCCCCGAAGGAAAAGTTCCCAAGCATCTCAAAAAACGTGCCGTGGCGGGCGGTCTTCCCTACATTCTCAATATCCCCCGTCCGGATGCATTTCTGGCAGGTCGCCACCCTTTTCTTAGGCGGAACCTCCTGCCCGGTAAAATATGGTTTTAACGGCGCCATGCCTGAATTGATGAGCAAAAGGCTCTTGTCATTGTGGGGCACCAGGGAAAAGCTCTTCATCACCAGATGCTCCTTGCTCTCAAAAAACTCAAGGAACATCTTTCTTAATTCGTTTACTCCGTATTTTTTCATCTTATTCTCCTCAAATCTACATTCATTCGCTATTTTTTAATTATAATGAGCGGAAACTGATTTGTCAACGCTATTAAACGTCAGAAAAGCAACGGCGTACCGCTGCTTTTCTAAAATACTATTTCGTTGTCTTTCCCCTCTTTGCCGAACAGTAATAGCTGTATATCTTTTTCCCTTTTACTTTCTTGTAGGAGCGGATCCGATACTTATATGTCGTATTCTTCTTCAGGCTGCCGTTTGTATAGGAGGTGGTAGAGCCTTTTGATATCGTTTTGATCGTCGTATATTTTTTCTTTGACGAATTATAGCGCTGGATCTCATATCCGCTGGCTCCTGATATTTTGTTCCACTTCAGCTTGATCTTGCTCTTTGAGGCCGACGCGATGCTCAGCGTTGGTTTCCGTATGATCGTCACATACGATTTTTTGATGTAGCCTGTCTTCTTTTTCCCGCTTACCTTTATGGAGATCTTATACCAGCTTCCGCTTGTTCCCGTTATCGTGACGCCCGTATTCCTGCCCACGCTCTTCAGACGTTTCTTGGATGTACTCGGACCCGAACGCACAGCCACTCCTGAGGAGTTGACCTTTCCTGTCATGGTCGATTCCGTCTTTACGCTGACTTCTTTTGACGCGGAGGAATAAGCTGTTTGCCCGCTTGCCTTTTTATAAGACTTGATTTTATATTTGTAAGTCTTCCCCATGCTCCTTCCGGTATCTGTATAGGAAGTCGTGCTGCTGCCTGCCGTCTTAATCCTGACATATTTTTTCTTTGAAGAATCATAGCGGTACAGGATATATCCGCTTGCCCCGGACACCTTCTTCCAAGAAAGCTTTACCCTGTCGTAGGAATCTGCCTTTCCTGACAGTGACGGAGTCGCAGGCGCCGTCACCTGGACTGACGAGCCGCTCCCGGTTCCGAACAGCATGTTGTCTCCCGGCTTTATATACCAGTAGTTCATATCCACGTTGCCGGAGATTCCTGACACTCTGCCCTCAGAAGTATACTGCCAGAAATCATATTCCCCGTCATAGCTTGCCGTACTGTTATAACGCGCCAGCCATACCGGATATTTTGCAGTGATTTCCGAGGCGTAAAGGTCATCTTTCAGCATGCTGTAATTGGCGTATACGAGGGGCGTATACCCCGCCGCTTTAATCCTGTCGCAGAATGCCAGGCAAATGTCTGTCTGCGCCCTTCTGCTCAGCTTTGCCTTTGAAAGGCGCCCTCCGGCATAATATTCAAAATCAAATACCAGAGGCATCGTGATATTGTATCCCTTTACTGTCTGCAGGAGATAATCCGCCTCCGCAACAGCCTCTGCCTTTGTGATTGCCTGTGAAAATATGTACGCGCCGACTTTCACTCCTGCCGCCGCGGCTCCCGTCATGTTTGTCGCCGCCGTCTCATCCTTGGCAAGCTTCCCTGTCTCAGTTCCCCTGTAGGACGTCCGCACAAATGCAAATTCAATCCCTGCATTTTTTACGCTGCTCCAGTTAACAGTCTTATTCCACTTTGAGACATCGATTCCCTGCTTTATTGTATAACCGTTAAACCGGCTGTCATGCTTTACCGAGGACGCTGCCCTCATCTTCATGCTGCTCCCGTAAAATTCCTCCGGCACGTCATAGCCTCCGAGCCTCCCCCGACCCGGGTCGTCAAAGTCAGCATCCTGTACTTCTTCTGTTATATCGGCATCTTCCGGCTCAGCCTCTTTTTCCGGTTCGGATTGTTTTGCAGTGTCAGCTGCGTCCTTTTCCTCTGCCGGCTGCTCCGCCTTCGGCTTTTCTTCCGGGTTTCCCTCAGTTTTTCCGGACTGTGCACCGTCTCCTTTCCCGGTTTCCTGTCCTTCTGTTCCCGTTCCGGACTCTGCCGGCTGCTTGCCTTCTGCCGTACCTTCTGCGTCTGTAATTTCTGCAGCAGTTTCTGTCCGTGCCTCTGTGTCAACTGGTTCCTTCGCAAGCGCCGCATCTGAAAATACAGCAAATCCCATGCTCATAACCAGTAATAATGCGATAAGTTTCTGCCTTCTCTTCATTTTTTTCTCCCCTTATTGTATGTTTTTATGTAACGCTGTCTGTTATCGTATAGAACAAAGATTAAACTGCCATTAAAAAATTTTTAATTTTTCTCCTGCTCCCCCACACAAATGCAGAGGGAACCCTGTTCCAGGCATATTCCCTCTGCCGTTAAAAATTTTTATAAGCTTTATTTCCAGCTCTATTTCAGCTCAATCTCCACCAATTCTTCCGGCGGCAGCGACTTAGAAGATGCTTTTACAAATTCTTTGATCTTCTTCTGTGCGCTCGGTATCGGAATATTAGTTCCTGCTCCCGCGACGCAGCCGCCCGGGCAGCCCATGCCCTCAATCAGGCATCCGTTCATCCTTCCTGCCTTTGCAAGGGAAAGCACTTTCTTGCAGTCCGCAAGGCCTTCTGCATGCTCGATATTCACTTCCACGCCCGGATAGTATTCCTTGACGCACCGCTCAATCGCGTCCGCAACCCCTCCGGCGACAGCGTATCCCCTTCCTGCTCCTGTAGCATTGTGGAAAGAAGACTCAGCCGCGTACTTCTCAAGATCGATATCCTTGGCGTCAAACATTGCCTGAAGTTCCTCAAAGGTAACTACAAAGTCCACATCGCTGCGGACAGTCCTCCTCATAGCCTCCAGCTTTTTCGCCGCGCAAGGTCCGACAAATACCACTCTCGCGTTGGGATGCTCCTGCTTAATCGTGCGGGCTGTCGCAACCATCGGCGTAAGCTCCTGGGATACCTGGTCAACCATATCCGGAAAATACTTCTTCGCAAGCATCGCCCAGGACGGACAGCAGGAAGTAAGAAGGAACGGCAATTCCCCTGTAGTTACTTTGTTCACATAGTGATGCGCCTCCGCAATAGCCCCGATATCGGCTCCCAGCGCTACCTCGTAAACCTCTGAGAATCCAATCTCTTGGAGGGCAGCCTTTAAGTTTCTCGGCGTGATATTATCCCCGAACTGTCCGACGAATGCCGGCGCAATCTCCGCAATGACCTCGTCTCCCTTCATCAGGGCGTGGGCAAGCTGGAAAATCTGCGACTTGTCCGAGATTGCCCCAAACGGACAATTTACCATGCACATCCCGCAGGATACGCACTTGTCATTGTTGATCACCGCGCGCCCCTTGCCGTCGGACTCGATTGCCCCCACGCCGCAGGCTCCCGCGCATGGGCGCTGTTTTCTGGAAATCGCGTCATAAGGGCAGGCAGATTTGCACTTGCCGCACTTGATACATTTTTCCTGATCTATAAAAGACTTTCCGTTTACAAATGAGATAGCTCCCTTGGGGCATACTTCCATACAAGGATGTGCAAGACAGCCTTTACATACATTGCTGACCTCGTAGCCTCTCTCTTCGCACGCCATACACGCTGACGGTATCACCTGCATAAGCGGCGGCTCATAATATTTGTCCGAGATATTGCTGGCCTCCAGTCCGGCAGACAGCGGGGTCGGCTGGTTCTCCGGGCGAAGGGAAAGCCCCATGGCAAGCCTTAACCGCTCACGCACGATTGCACGAGCGCGGTAAATATTGTCTCTATAGTTCGCATCCTCGCTCACCATCCGGTAAGGAATCGCCTCCATCTCGTCCTTGAGATTCTCATCATCAACCGTGAATCCTAACCTTGCCACCTCTTCAAAAACCTGTCTGCGGATCTTTCGAACCGTAGTGTCCAATCCTCTTATCATGGGCAACATTCCTCCTAAAATCATAAATTCCAATCTGTTATCTACTATAATTAGCTGTTAATAAATTGTCAACGTATGATTTGTACAGAATTTATAGTATTTTTAGGGCGTTTTTTATAGCTCCGGACATCCGGCCTGCCCCTCGCTGCTTACAGAAGGATCATCCCGTGCTCCCTGCACGTCTCCCGCATTTCCTCCGGCCACAGGCTTGCCTGCACCTCCCCAACATGGGCGCGGTCAAGAAGCAGCATGCATAGCCTGGACTGGCCGATGCCTCCGCCAATCGTATAGGGCAGCTCCCCGTTAAGCAGCATCCGGTGATACGGAAGCTCTTTTCTGTCCTCACACCCTGCCTTGTCTAGCTGCTGCGCCAGCGATTTTTCATCCACCCGGATGCCCATGCTGGATACCTCAAGCGCACAGCCAAGCGTGTCAAACCAGAACAGGATATCCCCGTTAAGCTGCCAGTCGTCATAGTCCGGCGCCCTCCCGTCATGAGGCTCGCCATTTTTTAGCTTCTCCCCGATCTTCATGATAAATACGCATCCGTACTCCTTCGCGATCAGGTTCTCCCGCTCCTTCGGCGTCTTATCCGGGTACCTTTCCTCCAATTCCTCAGACGTGATGAATGTCACGTCATCCGGAAGGCGCTTTACAGCCTGGGGATACTTATACCACACCTCATGCTCCATATGCTTGATGATCTTAAAAATATTCCGCACCGTCGCCTCTAAAGTCTCAATCGTCCGCTCCTCTTTCGTGATCACCTTCTCCCAGTCCCACTGATCCACATAACAGGAATGGAGATTGTCAAGCTCCTCATCCCGGCGGATGGCATTCATGTTCGTGTAAAGCCCTTCCCCGGGCTGAAACCCGTACCGCTTAAGCGCCATCCTCTTCCACTTGGCAAGAGACTGCACTACTTCAATCTCCTCCCCCGGAAGCCCCGCGATGTCAAAGCCCACCGGACGCTCCACGCCGTTCAGGTTGTCATTAAGCCCGCTGCTCTTCTCCACAAAAAGCGGCGCGGAAATCCTCTCCAAGTTCATCTCCTTCCCAAACTCCTTCTGGAACGTATCCCTGATATACTTGATCGCCTCCTGCGTCTCCCTCACACTAAGCCTTGGGTCATACTTTTCCGGTAAAATCAAACTCATCCTTCCAATCTCCTTTTCTACTAAAATAAATGGTTTCAAATATATAGTTACCCGCCGAACACCTCTTTTGCGTAATACACCGACTGCATCGCGTCCTTCCCATAGAAGTCCGCCCCGATCATATCCGCGTATTCCTTGTTCAGCACAGCGCCGCCTACCATGATCTTACAGTCCGGTTTTTCCTTCCGAAGGAGCTTTATCGTATCTTCCATGCTCCCCACCGTCGTCGTCATCAGCGCGCTCAGGCCCACAAGACGCACATCCTCCCGAAGAGCCGCCTCCAAAACCGTCTCCGGCGGCACGTCCTTCCCAAGGTCTATGACATCAAAGCTGTAATTTTCTAGCAGGACTTTCACAATATTTTTGCCGATGTCGTGGATATCCCCCTTCACCGTCGCAAGGATTACTTTTTCCTTCTTCTGCTCATCCCCGCCTGTTTCTGCCAGCTTATCCTTAAGCACCGCAAAGGCGATCTTCGCCGCATCGGCGCTCATCAGAAGCTGCGGCAAAAATACCGTTCCTTTCTCAAAACCCTTTCCCACCTCATCAAGAGCCGGGATCATCTCTTCGTTGATGATCGCCAGAGGTTCTTTTTCCTCTGCCATTTCTCTGGCCGCGTGGTGCGCCTCCTCCTTAAGCCCTTTAACGATAGCCGTCTTAAGGGAAAGCCCCGCATTTTTCTGGGCTGCTCCTTTTAGAGCCTCCGCCCCGGCCGCATTTTCCGCCTTCTGCCCGGCATGCCGGCTGATGTACTCTTCACAGTTCCCATCATAATTCATCAGCGCACAGTAGGAGTAATACGCGCTCATCATAGCCTCCGACAGCGGGTTGATAATCCCTGCGCTCAGGCCGCTTTGCATGGCCATCGTATAGAAGTTGGCGTTGATCACCGGACGGCAGGGAAGTCCAAAGGAAATATTGGACACCCCAAGCACCGTGCATACCCCATACCTTTCCCGCACCTGCCGTAACGCCTCAAGGGTCGTCCTCGCCCCCTCAGGGTCGGAGCTTATAGTCATGGCAAGCACATCGATGACGATATCTTTTTTATCTATCCCGTACTTTGCCGCCTCGCCGATAATCTTCCCCGCGACGCGCACCCGTCCTTTTGCCGTGTCCGGGATGCCGTCCTCATCTAATGTCAGTCCTACCACCACGCCGCCGTATTTCTTAATCAGCGGAAATACTTTGTCCATCTCCTCCTGCTTGCCGTTGACGGAGTTGACCATAGGCTTCCCGTTATAAATACGCATGGCTGCCTCCATGGCAGATTGATCCACCGTATCAATCTGGAGCGGAAGGCTTGACACGCTCTGCAGCTCCTTTACGGTTTCCACCATCATCGCTTTCTCGTCGATATCCGGCAGGCCTACGTTTACATCCAGAATATGCGCCCCGTGGTCCTGCTGGCTGATTCCTTCCTTTAATATATAATCAAGGTCATGGTCTTTTAATGCCTGCTTGAATTTTTTCTTTCCGGTAGGATTGATGCGCTCCCCGATGATCATCGGTTTCTCCCCGAGAAACACAGCCCTTCCGTAGGATGATACGATAGTGTGCCCCTTTCTTACAGGCGGGACGCACGCCGGAAAATCTGCCGCATCCTTCACCTGCCGCACCATCTCCCGTATATGCTCCGGCGTCGTGCCGCAGCATCCGCCCACCAGGCAGGCGCCTTTTTTTACGATCCTCACCATCACTTCCGCAAAATCCTCCGGCCGGACATCATAGTAAGTTTCTCCGTTCTTCTGTTTCGGAAGCCCGGCGTTTGGCTTTACGATAACCGGCACGGATGCCGTCTTTAAGATCTCCTCAAGAATGGGCAGCATCTGCTCCGGGCCCATGCCGCAGTTGATTCCCAGGGCATCCACCCGAAGGCCCTCCAGCATTGCCACCACTGACGGCACATCCCCGCCGGTGAGAAGCTTCCCCTTCTCGTCAAAGATCATCGTGGCAAATACAGGCAGCTTTGTATTCTCCTTTGCAGCCAGCACTGCTGCCTTTACTTCATAGGTATCGCTCATGGTCTCGATGTGGATCAGGTCTGCCCCCGCCTCCTCACCGTAAACGGCCGCTTCCTTAAACGCCTCGTAAGCCGCCTCAAAGCTTAAGTCTCCCATCGGCGCAAGGAGTTTTCCCGTAGGTCCGATATCAAGCCCAGCGTAAGCCTCTCGCCCATCATGTACGCCGAGCCGTGCCGCCTCCTTAACATTTGCCACCGCCGCCGTCACGATATCTTTAAGAGCATAGTCTGAATTGTGGAATTTCAGCGCGTTTGCCCCAAAGGTATTGCTCAGCACGATATCGCTCCCCGCCTCATAGTAGCGGCGGTGGATCTCTACCATCTCCTCAGCGCGCTCAACATTCCACACCTCTGGCAGCTCTCCGGGCTTAAGCCCTCTTTCCTGAAGGAGCGTTCCCGTGCCGCCGTCAAAAAATAATAATTCCTTCCCAAGCCGTTCTGATAACATATATTAAAGCTCCTTTAACTTAATCTGCGGAAAGCGCAGTCCGTCTTCTCACACGCCTCGCAGCCTTTTATATTGCAGTCCTGATTCTCCTTGCTGAGGCCTATCAGCGCCGTCACGGATTTGGTCGGCGCCAGCATGCTGCCCTCGGTCATGGAAAGCCCAATCCGCCGCGCCGTATCTGCCATCAATAAGATCTCCCGCTGATGAAGGATGGAAAAATCCCCGTACCCCGGGCTGAACCGGGGTCTTAAGTAATATCCTTCCGCCGCCATCTCCTCTGAGAGCTCTTTCTGCCGCTCATCCAGATATTCCTCCAAAAATGCGGCCGCGCATGCCTGCAGTACCACCGCCCGCGCCATATCCGTGCAGGAATACCGTTTCATAAGGATATCTGTTTCCACCCCAAGGGTCGCTCCCAGAAGAATTACTTTCTCGCAGCCCTTAAGATTTTTAGAAAGGCTCCTGCTCTCGATCCGCATGCTCCCGATTTCGATGCATCCGCTCTCATCTTCCGCCGGGTGAACACCGAACACCCGGTATGCCATCCGCCCTTTTGCCGTCCGCCCAAGCTCCTCAAAGCACTCCCGGATCATTCCAAGAGTGCCCGCGTCCGCCTTATGGGTTCCGTAACCGAGATACCGGAGGGCCTCCCGTATCATGCGTTCGCTCATCATACTCTCACAACAATCTCCGACAGGTTATTCATGATTGCCTCCGCTACCTCCGGCTTATTCATGGAATAAATATGCACATGATTAATCCCATTTGCAAACAGGTCGATAATCTGATCCGTCGCATAGGCAATTCCCGCCTGCTGCATAGCCTTTGGCTCGTCCCCGAACCGCTCTAATACGTCAACAAACCTCTGGGGCAGCACTGTGCCGGACATATCGCAGATCCGTTTCATCTGTTTTTTATTTGTCACCGGCATAATTCCCGGCAGTACAGGCACAACAATCCCTTTCTCCCGGATCTTATACAGGAAATTATAGAAAATGCTGTTCTCGAAAAACATCTGTGTCGTGAGGAAATCCACACCGCAGTCCACTTTATGCTTTAAATTGCCGATATCGTCTTTCTTTCGCTCTGCCTCCACATGACCCTCCGGATAGCAGGCCGCGCCGATGCAGAAATCCCCCTGCTCTTTAATCTCCTCAATCAGTTCGCTTGCATATTTATACTGATTTGGGAGAGGGAATTCGGATTCTTTCGGGATATCCCCCCGGAGAGCCAGGATATTCTCAATATTGTTCTTCCCGAGCTGCCGGATCACTTCGTGGACGTGCTCCCTGGTGGATGAGACGCAGGTCAGGTGGGCAAGGCTCGTCACTCCCAGGTCATCCTTGATATGTGAGGCAATATTTACCGTATTCTTGCTTGTTCCGCCGCCGGCGCCATATGTAACGCTGATGTAGGATGGTTTCAGCGCCGCTATCTTGTCCGTCGCCGCAAGCACGCTCTCAAACCCTGCGTCTGTCTTCGGCGGAAACACCTCGAAAGAAATATGCGGCTCTGTTTCTTTTAAAATGTCTTTAATCTTCATAGCTATCATCTCCTTAATATGTTATATACAATAAAACAAAACCGCCTAAAATGCAAGAAAAAATAGCCACTGCCCCAAAGAGCAATGGCCATTCTTTACTTGTTTTACATACTTTCATACAAATCTTCATACTGCTTTGCGGAACTCTTCCATGAAAAATCCTTGTTCATCCCACGCTCCACGATCTTATTCCAGTCGCGCTTCTTATCGTAATAGATTCGTTCTGCGTACCTCACTGTCGCCATCATCTCATGGGCGTTGTAATTTGTGAAGCTAAAGCCTGTTCCGGTCTTCTCATACTCATTGTATGCCTCCACCGTATCCTTAAGGCCTCCCGTCTCCCTCACGATCGGCACGGTCCCGTACCTTAAGCTCATCAGCTGGCTCAAGCCGCATGGCTCAAACAGAGACGGCATCAGGAACGCGTCGGACGCCGCGTAGATCCTGTGAGACATAGGCTCTGAATAGTAGATGTTGGCAGATACCTTTCCCGGATACTTCCATGCAAAGTGGCGGAACATATTCTCATACTGCTCCTCACCCGTTCCCAGCACCACGATCTGAATCGCATCCTGGCAGAGCTCATCAAGGACGTAAGCCACCAGATCAAAGCCTTTCTGATCTGTCAGGCGCGACACAACGCCTATCATCATCGTCTTTGCATCCTGCTCAAGCCCAAGATCCTTCTGCAGCTCTATCTTATTTTTGATCTTCTCCTTACGGAAATTTCCTGCCGTGTAATTTGCCGTAATGTGCGGGTCTGTCTCCGGGTTGAAATCTTCATAGTCAATCCCGTTCACGATGCCGGACAGGCAGTTGGAACGAGCATTAATAAGCCCGTCCAGCCTCTCGCCGTAGAAGGGCATCTTAATCTCCTCCGCATATGTGTTGCTCACCGTCGTCACTCTGTCCGCATACACGATGCCGCCTTTTAAGTAGTTAGCGTCCTTGTACGCCTCTAGCTTGTCCGGCGCAAAATAATACTGCGGAAGCCCCGTAATATCCCTCACGCGTTTCGTATCCCACGTTCCCTGGAATTTTAAATTATGTATTGTCATGATCGTTTTAATTCCGCGGTAATATTCATTTCCAAACCGGAAGTTATCAAGGAAAATCGGCACAAGCCCTGTCTGCCAGTCATGGCAGTGTATGATGTCCGGACGGAAATCAATCAGCGGAAGCGAGCTTAACACAGCCTTTGAAAAAAACGCAAACTTTTCTATATCGGCATACATATCACCATACGGCGCAAATCCGTTAAAGTAATATTCGTTATCTATAAAATAATATGTCACTCCCTCATGTACAGTCTCCAGAACGCCCACATACTGTTTTCTCCAGTTAAGATCCATATAGAAATGCGTCTTATACTGTAATTTTTCTTTCCATGCATCTTTCATACACATGTATTTGGGCAGCATAACCCTTACATCGTACTTTTCCTTATCAAAATATTTGGGCAGGGACCCGGCTACGTCCGCCAATCCTCCTGTCTTTATAAATGGCACAGCCTCCGAAGTTGCAAAAAGTATTTTCTTCATGATTCTTCCTCCCATTCGCGGTATAAACTAAACTTATTATACCGCACTTTCCAAAAGAAAGAAAGTACTTATCTGTTTTTATATTCTAATCTGATGGTATCTGCAATCAGCGCAATAAATTCAGAGTTCGTCGGTTTCCCCTTCCCGTTGCTTACCGTATAGCCAAAAAGGTCGTCAAGCGTGTCCAGCTTCCCCCTGCTCCACGCAACCTCAATGGCATGCCTGATTGCTCTTTCTACTCTGCTTGATGTTGTCTGATGGCGTTTTGCTATCGTCGGATATAAGATCTTCGTTATCGCATTCAGCACATCCATATCCTCCACCGCCATGATGATTCCGTCTCTCAGGTAATGATAGCCCTTTATGTGCGCCGGAATCCCGATCTCATGTATCATGTCGGTTACCCGCGCCTCAAGGTTTACTGAAGGACGTTTTTCCTCCTGCTGCGGCCTGGCTTTCACGCCTCCTGTCTCGCTTTTCAACATCTGTCTGGCGCTCTTGACACGATTAAGCACCATTTCATTGTTAAAAGGCTTTAAAATGTAATAGTTTGCCCCTTTTTTAAATGCATCTTCCGTAATTCTTTCCTGTCCGATTGCTGTTATCACGATAAAGTTTGGTTGTTTCTTTATCTCTTTATCATGGTTGATCTGTTCCATAACACTCAGTCCATCCATTTTCGGCATAATCAGATCCAGCAAGACAACATCTGGCTGTTTGTCCCTGATCAGCTCATAGGCGTCCTCTCCATTATTCGCTTTACCGACTAAGTTAAGCTCCTTGTCTGAACCGATAACGTCGCCTAATAGTTCCAAAATTCTTTCATTATCATCGGCAATTGCCACACTTATCTCGCTCATATTACGAAATCCCCCTTTCTTTATTATCTAAACGTGTCACGTCACATTATAATCGTTCGTAATATGGCAATACAAGAAAATGCTGTCGCTTAAATTATTATAATTCCTTCCTTTTTCGACTGACTTTTTGTAGATTATATATTTTTATGCGCTTTTCGTAAAACTGCGACTGCAAACGCCGTCGATTCTTGTTTGCCGGCCTTTTTATTTTCTTTATTGATCTAACATATTTTCGATAAAGATGCCGTATCCTTTCGCCGGATTATTTACAAAGACATGGGTGACCGCCCCGATTATCTTTCCTTCCTGAAGGATAGGAGAGCCGCTCATCCCCTGTACGATGCCCCCCGTAACTTTAAGGAGCTCCTTGTCCGTCACCTTAAGGATGATTCCCTTATTGACCTCAGGCGTTGTAAAATCTATACCTGTAATCTCGACATCATACTCCCTGACCTTCCCCTCTACCGCGCAACGGATCGTTGCAGGTCCTTCCTTTATCTCCTCTTTCTTTGCGACGCGCACAGGGGTCTGGTCTGAAAACAGCGTGTCAATCCGGTCAATAACTCCGAAAATTCCGGCATCTGTGTTTTTTGTGATACTGCCGAGAATATTATAATTGTTATAGATAATGATTCCTTCCATCCCTCCCGGCACACCGTCCGCACCCTTCTGGATGTCCTTTATGCTGGTGGTGTAGAGCGTTCCGCCCGAAATCCTGAGTAGCTCGTTGGTATCCACGTCATGTATTCCGTGCCCCAGCGCCCCGAACCTGCTCTGCGCGTCCAGGAAGGTGACCGTTCCAAGCCCCTGTGCATTATCCCTTACCCATATCCCCAGCTTATACTCATCTGCCCCCGCCTTCACAGCTTCCGTCTTTACCTGTATTTTTTCATTATTCCTGCGGATTTCCAATACCACGTCATCGCTGTCGAGCATCTTTACGGCGGAGATCAGCTGGGATTTGTCCTTAATCTCCTGGTGATTGATTGCTGTAATGTAGTCTCCCGCCTTTACCTTGTGGGCAGAGGGTTCCTGCTTCATCCCGTCAATGCCGGTAATCTTGTCCGTTCCGAGAACCATCACGCCTTTTGTCTCAAGGTAGATTCCGATCGGCATCCCTCCCGGAATGACCATCGTCTCCTCCGAAGTTCCGGCGCTCACCTCCTGGCGGAACATCTTCTTTTTGCTGTCAATGATGCAATAGCCGCCCCCAACCGAAACGGTGAACACTAAAACCATGATTAAGATTCTTCTGTACCAATATCTACGCATAACAATCCCTTTCTTCACTCATACTTATGTCATATACAAAAAAAGACAGATATCTGATCAGATATCTATCCTTTAGTATGTGAAGAAATTCTTTTTTCAATCAGTTTATTTTTACCTGTTTTGCAAGTTCCTTCATTTCTTTTGCATTTTCGATGACAGCATCCGTGATTTTCGCGCCCCCAAGTATCCTCGCGAGCTCGTCCACCGACTCCTCCTCGCCCAACAGGCGGATTCCGGTGCTCGTATCCATGTCGCCCACATTTTTTTCAATCACATAATGGCAGTCTGCCATCGCTGCTATCTGAGCAAGGTGGGTAATGCAGATCACCTGATGTTTCCTTCCGATCACCGACATCTTCTCCGACACCTTCTGCGCCGTACGCCCGCTGATCCCTACATCTATCTCATCAAAGATCAGAGTCTCTATCGCATCCCGGTCCGCCATCACCGTCTTTATGGCAAGCATGATCCTTGACAGCTCTCCTCCGGACGCCACATTGGCAAGAGGCCTTACCGGCTGGCCGGGATTTAACGATATCATAAATTCAGCGCTGTCTTTTCCGTTCCCTGTATAGTCTTTTAAACTGTCAAACCGGATCTCGAACTTTACTTCCGGGAAGTTCAGCTCCTTAAGCCCCTCCTCAATAGATTTTTCTAAGATCTTCGCCTGCTCTTTCCTGCATTTCGTAAGTTTCTTTGAATGTGAGCTTAATGTCTTCTCCGCCCTGTCACGCTTTTTTGCCAGATCTGCCGCATAATTTTCATAATCCTCAAGTTTCACGATCTTTTCTTTCTGCCTGTCACAGTACTTGAGGATTTCCTGTATGCTGCCGGCATACTTTGTCTTCAGGCGGTTCAGCTCGTTCAGCCGCTTTTCCGTATCGTAAAAGTCTTCCTCTGAAAATTCAAATCCCTTGCTGTAGCCTAACAGCTCCCTGTTAAAGTCGTTTAAAAGGCTGTCGATTTCCGCAAGCTGCTGGCAGAGCGACTGCGCTTCAGCGTCATACTCTCCGATCTCCGACATAGCGCGGATGGCACGGCTCAAATTCTCGCTGGCGCTCTCGTTATCCCCGCTTGTGTAGGCATACGCTTCCGCCACGCTCTCGGCGATGCGCTTGCCGTTGGACATCTTCCGGTAAAGGCCCTCAAGCTCCTCATCCTCTCCGGGAAGAAGGCCCGCCTCTGTAATCTCGTCCACCTCAAACTGCAGAAACCCAAGCTCCTTTGCCCGCTGCGCCTCATCCATGGCGGATTCCTCAAGCTCCTTCTTATATTTCCGGTAATCGGCAAAGGCTTCCCGGACAGCTGCCTTAAGCTCCTTCATGTCCTCCCCTGCAAAGGAATCCACGATCTCCAGATGGTTTTTCGTGTGCAGAAGCGACTGATGCTCATGCTGCCCGTGTATATCGATCAGCAGCGCGGCAGCCTCTTTCAATCGCGCCATCGTCACCGTCTCCCCGTTGATCCGGCTCACGCTGCGCCCGTCCATCAGCCGGCGGCTCAGCGTCACCATCCCGTCCTCCGGGAACACGTCAAGGTTCTTAAGCCCCTCCTTAAGCTTTTCGTTCTCCGCACAAAACGTCAGCTCTACAAAGCCGAAATCCGCCCCCTGACGGATGATATCCTTTGTGTACCTTCCGCCAAGGGCAAGGTTCACAGAGCCGAGAATAATGGATTTCCCGGCTCCCGTCTCACCTGTCAGTATATTTAACCCTTCTTTAAAGTCAACCTCTATCTCGTCGATCAAAGCGAGATTCTTCACATGTACGCTCTGTAACATATCAAACTCCTACAGGACTATCTTCCTGATCTTATCCATAACTTCTACTGTCTCATCCACGCTTCTTACGGCACACATAATCGTATCGTCTCCTGCGATACTGCCTACGATCTCATGCCACTTCATTGCGTCAAGGGCCGCGCAGACCGCGGACGCCATCCCCGACACCGTCTTTATCACAAGGATATTCTGCGCCATGTCCATGGACACGTATCCATCCCTTAATACCCGGATGTACTTTTCGCCCATGCCGCTGTCTGAAGACTGGTGGGGCGCATATCTTTGCTTTCCCTCGCCGTCCGGAACCTTTGTGAGCTTCAGGTCCCGAATGTCTCTTGACACCGTCGCTTGGGTCACCTTGAACCCCTCGCCGTTTAAATGCTCTGCAAGCTCCTCCTGCGTCTCAATCCGGTACCTGCCGATCAATTCAAGAATTTTTGCGTGCCTGTTTCCTTTCATGTCCTTAATTTCCTTTCATTTTCCGGCGCAAGATTTCCAGAAAGCTCATCCTGCTCAGCCGGATAAGCTTTGTCGCCGCCTCTGCTTTTCTCACCGTCACCCGGTCTCCGGTCTTCAGCGAGACTACATCCGCCCCGTCAAAGGTGGTAAACACCTCCTCCGTGCCGCCGCCCCTGCCTTTTCCAATCTCAATCACGATCTCGTCGTCTGCCGACAGCACGATGCTGCTTGTATTGAGCGCGTGGGAGCAGATGGGCGTGATCACGATGAGCGCTGCCGTCGGCTCCACGATAGGGCCTCCCGCGGAGAGATTGTATGCCGTTGAGCCGGTGGGGGTGCTGATGATGATTCCGTCCGCCTCATAGGAGTTTAAAAGCTCTCCGTTGACATAGAGCCGGAAATGTATCACGCGCAGGACCCCTTTTCTCGTGACGACGATATCGTTTAGCGCCACATCCTCCCCGCCGTTCTCAAAACAGCCTTCGAGCATCATCCGGCTCTCCTGGGCATAGTTCCCTGAAACAAGCTGCTGCACGGCTTCCTCGATGCCGCCAAGCTCCACTTCCGTGAGATACCCCAGCGTTCCCATATTGATTCCCAGTATGGGAACATCCCTTTTATGCAGCACTCTCGCCACCTCGATAAGGCTCCCGTCACCCCCGATTACGATCGCACAGTCCAGCCTGTCCGGAACAGATCCTTTTATAATTCTTTTATCCGCGTCTTTCCGGCAGAGTATGCAGCTTTTCCCTTCTGCCTCCAAAAGCTCTTTCACATGATTGGTTACGATATAGTCCGGGTCTTTCCCGTCGTTTGTAACAATATAAAATGTATCCATCTGTTTATGCTTCTTTCATTCTTATGTGGCAGCCAGCGTCTCAAATGCCCTCTCTACCGTTTCCTCTATCTTTACGCCCTCGCACAGAGTTCCTTCTTCCCCGCATTTTTTCAGGTGCACCAGATATTCAATGTTTCCTTCCGGCCCCCGTATAGGCGAGAACTCAAGCTCCAGCACATCAAAGCCCTGTTCCCTGGCGTACTCCGTCACCATGCCGATCACCTCCAGGTGGGTGCTTTTTTCCCTGACCACGCCTTTTTTCCCTACCTTCTCGCGCCCCGCCTCAAACTGGGGCTTTATGAGGGCGACGATCTCCCCGTCCTCCGTCAGGTATTCCCGGATAGGCACGAGCACTTTTGTCAGGGAGATAAAGGAGACATCAATAGAGGAAAAATCAACCGGCTCTCCGATATCTTCCGGTCTTACATAGCGGATGTTTGTCTTTTCCATACAGACCACCCTGCTGTCCTGCCGGAGTTTCCAGTCAAGCTGCCCCCTGCCAACGTCAATCGCAAATACCTTCTTCGCCCCGTTCTGCAGCATGCAGTCCGTAAATCCTCCTGTGGATGAGCCGACATCCGTACATACCCTGCCCTCCACCGAGACGTTAAAATTTTTAAGCGCTTTCTCAAGTTTCAGCCCGCCCCTGCTTACATAGGGAAGGGCATGGCCCCTGACCTCTATGCGGGATTCCTCCGAAAACGTGGTTCCCGGCTTATCCTCCTTCTGCCCCTCCACATATACGTTTCCGGACATGATGACTGCTTTCGCCTTTTCCCTGGACGGCGCCAGATTCCTTTTCACAAGAAGTACGTCTAATCTTTCTTTTTTCATAATTGCCTGTATGCCTCTGTTATTTTCCGGATCATGCTGCCTGCGTCAATCCCGGCCTGTTTTCTGAGAGTCTCTACATTTCCATGCTCCACATACTGGTCGGGAATAGACAGTGCCAGCACCTTCACTAATAGGTCTCTTTCTGATACGTATTGTAAAACACGCTGTGCACATGACCCTTCTCCCGAATTTTCTTCTATCACCGCAATCAGCTTGTGGCTCTTTGAAAGCTCCGTGATGCGCCCTTCGTCAATGGGCTTTGCAAACCGGGCATTCACAAGGCTGCACCCAAATCCTTCTTCTTTCAGTCCCTTTCGGACCTTTACTGCCTCCTCAAACATATGCCCGACGCAAAACAGCGCGATATCCTCTTCCTCAAAGATCATCTCGCTCTTTCCCAGCTCAACCGGAGCGCGGTACTCTTCAAACCCGTCGTATGCGCTCCCCCTTGGATAACGCAGCGCAATAGGACCGTCAAAGCCCACCGCGAACCGTACCATATCCGCAAGCTCCCACTTATTCTTCGGCGACATGACTGTCATGTTGGGGATGCTGCCAAGGTATGACAGGTCAAAAATCCCCTGATGCGTCTCCCCGTCGCTCCCTACAAGCCCTGCCCGGTCAATCGCGAACACTACCGGCAGCCCCTGCATGCACACGTCATGGACAAGCTGGTCGTACCCCCTCTGGAGAAATGAGGAGTACACTGCAAACACTGGCTTTACCCCGCCTGCGGCAAGGCCTGCCGCAAACGTCACCCCGTGGCCCTCCGCTATGCCCACGTCGAAAAACTGTTTCGGATAAAGCTCCCGGAATCTTGAAAGCCCCGTGCCGTCCGCCATAGCCGCCGTAATGGCCGCCAGGTTTTTATTTTTCCTCGCCTCATCGCACATGACCTTCCCGAACACGTCCGTGTAGGTATCTTTTTTCTTTTTTGCCGTAACCTCCCCAGTCTCGATATCAAAAGGCCCGATCCCGTGAAATTTATCCGGCGCCTTTTCTGCCGGGGCGTAGCCTTTCCCTTTCTTAGTCATCACATGGACAAGCACTGCCCCGTCTATCCTCTTTGCCTCCCCCAGCACTTTGCAGAGCGCCTTCATATCATGTCCCGGGATCGGACCCAGGTAGGTGATCCCCATATCCTCAAAGAACATCCCCGGCACGATGAGCTGTTTGATGCTGCTTTTTGTCTTCCTTATATGTCCGATCAGTTTCTCCCCCATGACCGGAACTCTCTCAAGCGTCCTCGTCACGCCTTTTTTCAGCCCTGTATAGAGATCCGCCGTACGCAGCCTGTCCAGATACCGCGACATGCCGCCTACGTTTTTCGAGATGGACATATCATTATCGTTCAGTATAATGATAAAATTCGTCTCCAGCTGCGCCGCGTTATTGAGGGCCTCGTAGGCCATCCCCCCGGTCAGGGAGCCATCGCCGATCACTGCGATAACGCTGTAGTCCTCCCCCCTCATGTCTCTCGCCTTCACATAGCCAAGCCCTGCCGAGATGGATGTGGAACTGTGTCCGGTATCAAACGCGTCACAGGGGCTTTCCTTCCGTTTCGGGAATCCACTCATCCCGCCGTACTGCCTCAGGGTGTCAAACTGATCCTTTCTCCCGGTAAGGAGCTTGTGGGTGTAGGACTGATGCCCCACATCCCAGATAATCTTGTCCTTCGGGAGCTCAAACATCCGATGGAGCGCGATGGTAAGCTCTACAACGCCCAGATTGGAAGCGAGGTGCCCCCCGTTTTTACTCGTCTTTTCTATTAAAAACTGGCGGATCTCCTCCGGCAAGGCGCAAAGCTCGTCAAAGTTTAGTCTCTTTATATCGTTTTCTTTCCGTATCCTCTCTAACATGCCAGGAAACCCTCTCTATCTTTCTCTGTTGATCAAATACAGGAGCAATTGTTCCAGATATTCATTTACACCTGGAAGAGCCTTAAGCCCCGAAATCGCCTCTCTTGATTTTTCCTCAACAATCCGTTTTGCCTCCGATATGCCGCAGAGCGTCACGTAGGTCGTCTTCTTGTTCTTCTCGTCGCTGTGCACCGGTTTCCCCAGCGCCTCTTCCTGCCCGGTCACATCCAGAATGTCGTCCTGGATCTGGAACGCGTGGCCGACATTTCCCGCAATCCGCTCCACCGCCTTGACATCCGCATCTTCCGCGCCGCCAAGCACCGCGCCTATCATCATGGAAGACTCAATGAGAGCCGAAGTCTTCAGCTTATAGATCGTGTCAAGCATATCTTCTGAAACTTCATGTCCTGTTTCCTTTACGTCGATGACCTGGCCTCCAATCATACCATAGATTCCTGCTTTCCTGCTCAGGATTCCAAGGGCCCTCCCCACTTTTGCCGCATCGGCCGTCCTGTCCTCAAAGGCAAGAGCCGCAGTCTCAAATGCATAATTAAGGAGCGCGTCGCCCGCCAGGATACCCATATCCTCCCCGTACACCACATGGGTCGTCTTCCTTCCCCTGCGGTAGTCGTCATTGTCCATCGCCGGGAGGTCGTCGTGCACAAGGGAGTAGGTGTGGATCATCTCCTGCGCTGCCATGAAAGAGTGCAGGGCATCCGCATCCTCCTTTCGTTTCACGCCGCCGGAAAAAAGCAAGTATGTCTCCTGCATCAGCATGGGCCTCAGGCGTTTTCCTCCCGCAAGGAGGCTGTACTCCATTGCTTCCATGATGATCTTCTGATATCCCTCTTCCTTCGGGAGAAACGTTTTCAGTATCTCCTCAATCTCTCTTACCTTCGCTTTCTGCTGCTCTGAAAACCTGTCTTTAGAATTCATGCTCTTCTCCTTTGTCATCAAGCATAACCATCTTCTTTTCTATCCTGTCTATCTTCTCTCCGCATCGCTTTAAAAGCTCCATGCCTTTATAGTAGAGGTCAAAGGACTGCTCTAAAGACACATCCTCCTTCTCCATGCCGCGCACTACCTCGTCAAGTCCCGAAAAAATATCCTGGATCCGTTCTCCGCCTTCTCTCTTTTCCTCATTTACGCTCATAGCCCTAATCCCTCCTCTGCTTTTTCCACAACTGCCGTCACGATGCCGTCTGTAACATAAATCAGCACTTCTTCTCCTTTTTCTGCCTGCCGGATGCTTTTCATCGCATGCCCGTCCCCTGTCCGGACATAGGAGTACCCCTGCTCAAGCTTTGCCAGGGGAGACAGTCCTTTCATCTTCTCAAGGTACAGGGAAAACCTGTGCCTTGTTTCTTGAAGGGCGTTCTCCATCCTCCGGCGCATCCTGTCGTCGTAATCCGCCGCCCGCTGCCTGTAATCCCGCAGAACATTCTGCGGATGGAGGTAGGAAAGCTTTGTGCGGTACTCCTGCAGCCTCAGCCGCTCTATATCGACCTTCTGAGACAGCAGCCGCCTCATCCTGAGCTTATATTCTTCCAGCATGCCCGCCGCCTGCGCGTACTCATACACGGCAAGCTCCGCAGCGGCCGACGGGGTAGGCGCCCTCAAGTCCGCCACGAAATCGGCAATGGTGGTATCCGTCTCATGCCCCACCGCTGAAATGACAGGCGTGCGGCAGTTAAAAATCGCCCGGGCCACTTCCTCCTCGTTAAACGCCCACAGATCCTCCATGGAACCGCCGCCCCTGCCTGCGATGATTACGTCAACGCCCGACTCGTCAAGCGCCTTAAGCCCCTTGGCAATGCTTTCTTTCGCCCCCTCCCCCTGCACAAGGGCAGGGTACAGCACAAGCTGCACATAAGGGTTGCGCCTCTTCGCCACGTTCATGATATCCCGGATGGCGGCGCCGGTCGGAGCCGTGACGATCCCGACCCGCCCTGCATACGCCGGAATCTCTTTCTTATACTCCGGGGCAAACATGCCCATCTCAGACAGCTCCCGCTTAAGCGCCTCAAACCGCTCATATAGCTCCCCTGCGCCTGCAAGGATGATCTCTTTGGCGTAAAGCCTGTAATCGCCGTTTCTCTCATACACGCCAATGCTGCCGAAGACGACGACCTGCTGCCCTTCGCCCATACGAAAAGAGAGCCCGCCTCGCTGCCCTGCGAACATGGCGCAGGCAATCGTTCCAGACTCATCCTTTAACGAAAAATATATATGTCCCGACGTATGGTACTTGCAGTTTGACACTTCACCCCTGACATAAATGCGGTTCAGCAGATAGTCCTGGGCAAACATATTCTTGATATATGCATTCACCTGTTTTACCGAATATACACTCCGCGCCATATCTTACTCCCTTTAAGGATTTACAAGCTTTGCCAGCACTCCATTTATAAATGAGGGGCCGTCGTCGCTGGAATATCTCTTTGCAAGCTCTACCGCTTCGTTGATGGCAACCCCTGCCGGAACGTCTTCATCCCATTTTATCTCATATACGGCAAGGCGCAAAATCCCAAGGTCTACCTTGTTCATCCGCGTCGTCTTCCAGCCTTTTGACGTGTCATTGAGGAGCTTGTCGATCTCCCCAAGTTTCTCCCTGATCTTGGCGGCTTTCGTCCCGATATATTCCAGGTCTTTTTCCTTCGCATCCTCAATCTGCCCGAGATACAGCTCAGCCTGCGCCGGCATCTCCTCCGCCCCGTTAAACTCCATCTCAAACACCATCTTAAAGATGTGGTCTCTTAATTCTGTTCTCTTCACTTAATTCTCCTCCGGCATCTCCACTCCGGTAATGCGGATATTCACGTCCGCTACATCAAGCCCCGTCATGTTCTCGATGGCCGCCTTCACTTTTTCCTGAACCTTCGCCGTAGTCTCTTTAATATTGTAGCCGTATTTTAAATTCAGCGTCAGGGCTGCCGTCACGATGCCCTCCAGGACATCTACCCTCACGCCCTTCGTCATGGACTTCACCCCGAGCCTGCTCGCGATATCTTTCGGAGAGCTGCCCGCCATGGATGCCACGCCGTCCACTTCCATCGCCGCAAGGCCTGCGATCACCGCCACAACCTCATCCGCGATCTTAACTTCCCCAAGATTCTCTTCTGTCTTTATTGTATACGTATTCTTCTCTTCTTTACCCATTTCATGAAACCTCCTGTCTGGTTTTGCGTAATTTTTATTATAGCAAATTTCTTTTCTTTTGCAAAGTCTTTTAAGCTACTTCGCAAATTCTGTCAGTATCAGCCCCTCGTTCCTCTCCTGGGTCATGCGGATGCTCCACTCGTTCACAAACAGGAGAAGGGGGCGCTCTTTTAAGTCTTTTACCTTCTTCATGTCCGAGGTCCCCGTAAGCTTGTCCAGGTTAATATCCTCGTTCCCGATCCAGCGGATATGCTCATACGGAAGGCTGTCCATAAGGATCTCTACATTATATTCGTTTTCCAGCCGGAATTTTAAGACGTCGAACTGAAGGACGCCCACCACTCCCACGATGATCTCTTCCATGCCCGTATTGTATTCCTGGAAGATCTGGATCGCCCCTTCCTGGGCAATCTGGTTGATCCCTTTGATGAACTGCTTGCGCTTCATCGTGTCCACCTGACGGACTCTCGCAAAATGCTCCGGCGCGAAAGTCGGAATGCCCTCATAGGCAAACCGGTCGCCCGACGCGGTAAGCGTATCCCCTATGGAAAAGATTCCTGGGTCAAACACGCCAATAATATCCCCTCCATAAGCTTTCTCGATAATCTTCCTCTCCTTTGCCATCAGCTGCTGAGGCTGCGACAAGCGCACTTTCTTTCCCCCCTGCATATGGTACACGTCCATCCCCGCCTCAAACTCTCCCGAGCAGATACGCATAAACGCAATCCTGTCACGGTGGGCTTTGTTCATGTTCGCCTGTATCTTAAAGACAAACGCCGAAAAGTCCGGCTCCTCCATAGGGTCTATCTTTCCCCTGTCCGACATCCTTGGAAGAGGGGATGTCGTCATCTGAAGGAAATGCTTTAAAAAGGTCTCCACGCCGAAATTTGTCAGCGCAGAGCCAAAAAATACCGGCGACAGTTCCCCCCTGCCCACAAGCTCCTGGTCAAACTCAGCCCCCGCTCCGTCCTGAAGCTCGATCTCCTCCATAAGCCTGTCCTTCTGCTCCGGGGTGATAAGCGCGTCTATCTCCGAGCTGTCAATGGGCACTTTCCGCACTTCCCCCTGGGTCGTTCCCTTATGTGTCTCCGAGAATATCTCAACCTTCTTCGTACCTCTGTCATAGACGCCCCGGAATTCCTTCCCGGAGCCGATGGGCCAGTTTACCGGGCAGGTAGCGATGCCGAGTTCATTTTCAATGTCGTCCAGAAGTTCAAATGTGTCCATCGCCTCCCGGTCCATCTTATTAATAAATGTAAAGATCGGTATATGGCGCATTGTACAGACTTTAAACAGTTTCCTCGTCTGCGCCTCCACTCCTTTTGACGCGTCTATCACCATCACCGCGGAATCCGCCGCCATCAGCGTCCGGTACGTGTCCTCCGAGAAATCCTGATGCCCCGGCGTGTCCAGGATATTGATGCAGTATCCCCCGTAATTAAACTGGAGGACCGAGGATGTCACCGAGATTCCCCTCTCTTTTTCAATCTCCATCCAGTCGGACACCGCATGCCGCGCCGTCGCCTTCCCCTTTACGCTTCCCGCCAGGTTGATGGCTCCCCCGTAGAGCAGGAACTTTTCCGTCAGCGTCGTCTTTCCTGCGTCCGGGTGGGAAATAATCGCAAACGTCCTTCTCTTTTCAATCTGTTCTTTTATCTCTTTTGATAGCTCCGCCATATACTGAAACTCTCCCGTCTTTCTATTTTTCCTTTTACAGTCTTCTCTATTATATCAAATACTTTTTCCTTTTCAAGACATTTTAAAAGGAGAAGCTTGTCACTTCTCCTGGTCATTGATCGGATTGATCACTACGCTCTCCGCAGACACCCCTGTCTTTCTCGTCACGATGTCCGTAATCTGCGCCCGGCTCGCCTCGTTAAGGTCCTTGGCGTTCACGACTACGTCGGTGGATTCGTCGGAGATGCTCACCACTGCGTCCGTAAATCCTTTGGATGCGAGAAGGGTCTCCGCCGCCGCCTCTTTTTCAGACATCTCCGTCACCTTTACCATCTGTGAGACGGCATCTTTTTTCTGCTCATTGCTCAGCTCTTTATTGTCGATAATCTGCTGGAGAGTCTCCTTATTCTTTGCCCGGACCTGCTCCCTTGTCATCTTTGCCTGCGCTACGACCGCATTGGCCTCCCCGCTTGTAAGCACTGCCTCTCCCGGCGTTCCTTCCTGCCCTTCTTCCCCTTCCGTCTCGCTGTCCTGGCTTTTTATCTCGCCGTCGGCGCTTGCAAGGTCCTCCTCCGAGATATCCAAAAGCTCCTGATTCGCAAGCTCCGCGCTCATCTTCTGCGCGTCGTCTTTATCGCCAAAAAGCCTCCCTGAATAGTTCAGATATCCCGCCGCCGCGATCATGACTGCCAGCGCCGCTATGATCATCTGATTTTTCTTGAAAATATTTTTCACCTTGTTTCCTCCTCCTATTAAACATTTCATTCTTTTTTTACTATTCTAATCTTATGCGTGTCTATTCCAAATAATGCCTGAACTGACTCAGTTATATTCTGCACTGCCACCGCGTCATCGCCTCCTTCTGCTACGACCACCACCCCCTCGACCCGGGGAGCCACCTCCTTGCTGACGTAGGGCGCCTGGCCTTTCTGGCCTCCCCCGCTGCCCCCGAAACTTCCGGAGGCCTCCCCGCAGTAGACGGTGGACTCTCCCCTGGAACTGTTCTTCGTCTCCCTCATCCCTCCCTGGCTGTCTTCTTCGCTCACGGATTCGTCCGTGCCCTCCACATCCTTCTCCACGATTTTTTCCGCCGATTCCTTCAGCGTAATCATGACGGTCACATCCCCCGCCCCCTTCATCTGGGACAGGACTTCTTCCAGCTGTCTCTCCATGCGCGCTGCATACTCCTGCTCCGTTATGTTCTCCCCGCTCCCTGAGTCTTCTCCTTCTCTCCACCCCTCATCCTCCCCCGTCTCTGCCCCTTTCCTCCCTCTCTCCACAGGAATCGCAATGACAAGAAGGAGCACCCCGAAAAGAAACGCAATCAGCAGCCGGTCTTTCCTCTCCCCCCAGTTTTTAAGCCTTCTGATCCATTCATCTTTCTTCATCAACCTGAATCTCCTCCACTTCAATGTCTCCGATGCCAGCCTCCTCATATCCGTACCTTTCAAGGTACTGGGCGGCATGTTCCATCTCTTCTATCTTTTTTTCATATTCCCTGCTTTTGTAGAAATTCATCACCTGTCCGTCTGTTCCTAAAATCTTCAGTACCGGCGCCGCCATCATAAATACAAGCACCAGCCCGGTAAAAAAACGGATATATTTTTTGTAGCCGGAATCCGGCAGAGCATGGAAGACCGCCGTAATCAGGATCAGATATACGGACAGGTCCTGCGCCCATTCATAAAGATACCGAAACATAACCCCTCCTCAGACGCTGCCTGTCACAAAAGAGACGACGGCAATCGTCAGCAAAAACAAAAAACCTGCCGTAAAGCTGACTCTCATCAGAAGCCTGCACCCGTCGCCGACGCACTCCACGCACCCTGCTATCCGCTTATCCGACAAAGGCTGGATCAGAGCCGCCGCCAGCTTGTACATCAACGCCACAAGACCGGTCTGAGCCAGCGGTATGATGCACAGCGCAAGGCAGATGAGCATCCCCGTGGCCCCGATTCCGTTCTTCACAAGCACTGCCGTTCCGAACACTACCTCCGTCACCCCGCCAATGGCATCCCCTACCCCCGGTATCGCCTCCGCCGTGCGTGTAACGGCGCTCCTCTTTACAGTGTCAACGGCAGGGCTTATCATCCCCTGCACTACATTAAACCCAAGCGTACACGCCACAAGCGTTTTCAGCAGCCAGGACACCATGACCTCAATAAGCTCCGCAAACTTGCTCAGATATTCCTGGGATGACAGAAAATCGAGCACTTTCACCATTATATACACATGGATGGCGGGAATAAGGAAATATACGATTACCACCTCCGTCAGGTAGATGAAAAACAGCACCAGGTTATAAAACGCGACTGCCGTGACGCTCCCTTTCGCAACCGAGACCGACAGGAAATACACCGGGCAGAACACGCTCATAAACATCGTCAGCTTTTCTATGCCGCCGCTTACCCATTCCATCACAAGCTGAAACGAATTCAGGCACAGTGCGATGAGAAGGAGATAGGTGATGTAAAAGCTCATCTCGCATACCTGGCGGCTCCCGAACACATTAGAAAAGTGATGGAACACCGCGGCTATCAGCCCCAGCACCAATATATGCGCCAGGTTCCTCCTGCTGCCCTCAAAGGCATATGTAAGCTGCCGGCACACAAGCCTCCAGAGAAGTTCCAGAGAAAACTTCTGGTCTCCCGCCAGTACCGGCTCAAGTATCTCTTTAAATCCCGGCTCATCCTCAGGAAAAAGTTCCCGGAGAGCCTTGTCCACATCTCCGTAATCAAAGTTGTCAACCATCTCCTGCTGCAGTTTCCCGGTTTCTTCCTGAACCTCCTCCTTTTCAGAAGCCCATGCCTCCATCCGCATGCCCGCCAAAATAAACAGAAACAATATGCCGGCCGCCGCCATGCCTGCCCGTCTCCCATTCCTGCACTCCCTTCCCCCGCTCATGACAAAAACCCCTCAATCGTGTCTAAAAGCGCCAGGAGGATTGGCATGCTCAGCACCAGCACCGCCAGTTTCCCAAACACCTCAATCTGTCCCGCTATCGCCTGATATCCTGCGTCCTTGCATATGTTGGAAGAAAAATCAGCTATGTATGTGATTCCAAGCATTTTGAGGAGCGTTCCCACATATGCCGTGTCCATGCTGATATAATTTCCAATAGTCTTTATGGTTCCTATAATATTTTTCAGATATCCTAATATCCCGAAAAAGATTAAAAGGCTCAGCCCAATGCTGATATAGATCCCGTATTCGGCTTTTCCCGCCTTAAACTGCACCGCCAGCAACACCCCCGCCACAGCCGCTGCCGCCACCTGTATCATATTCATGTCCTCTCTCCTCTCAGCCTACAATGTAAACAGGCTCTTGATCGACTCAAACAGATCGTATATATACGGCACAATCCAGAACAGAACAAGGAGAAGCCCTGCAAGGCTGGTCAGGAATGCCTGCTCCTCCCTCCCGCTGTGCTTTAGCACCTGGCTGAGCACAGACACCAGAATCCCAACCGCCGCTATCTTAAATATCAAATCTACACTCATGTCCTGCCTCCCCGCATTTTAACGCTCTCATATCAGGAGAACCGCAACAAGCATGCCGCCCAAAACGCCAAGGCAATGGCAAAGCTTCACTTTCACCTGCATCTCCTCCCTGATTTCCTGTATCTCCAGATTAAGCTGTTCTTCATAATGCCTGAGAATCTTTAGCTGCAATTCCAAATCCGACGCGCCCAGCTGCCCTCCAAGCTGAGAAAGCCTGCAAAGCTCCTTCTCCGGAAGCCCGCTTTTTTTCAGATGCCTGCCGACTCCGTCCTCCCAGATTTCCTCTAAAGCCCGGCCGTCTCTTTTTTCCATAGAATCCCTTACAGATAAAAGCCACTCCCTGTAGGGCTCCTTCAGGCTGCCGGATATATCCCGGAATATCTCTCCCAGATGGGCATGGGCATACCGGATCTCACTTTCTATCATGCAGAGAATCCTCTGGAGATACTTCATCTGCCGATACTGGTTCCGTACAGCCTCACCTTTGCGTACTCCCATCAGGGCAGCCGCGCCTACAACCAGCAGGCAGCCAACAAGCTTAACCGGCATCATACAGCGCCCTCCCTTCTCTGTCAAAAATGTGTTTCACGTTCCCTCTTTTTTTCAGGATGACATATCTTCCGAACCTTTTCTCCCTGATAAGCTCCGACAGCACTGGTTTCTTATTTATATCTTCCATGGAGTCCCCGTGAGCCGTGGCGATCATCCTGCACCCGCAGTGCATGGCATAGGCGATTGCCTGTACATCCTCCGCCTGCCCGATCTCGTCCGCCGCCAGCACCTCCGGGCGCATGGAACGTATCATCATAAGCATCCCCTCAGCCTTAGGGCATGCATCCAGCACGTCCGTCCGGATTCCCAGGTTGTTTTGGGGAACTCCAAGATAACACCCCGCGATTTCGGAACGCTCGTCCACAACCCCTACCGTCCGCGGCTTCACATATCGGTTCCCATCCGAAACCTGCCGCACGATGTCGCGCAGCATAGTAGTCTTCCCGCATCCCGGGGGAGAGATCAAAAGCGTGTGGAGCACCTCCTGATGATGGGATATGTATGGAAATATGCTGTCCGCGCATCCCATAACCTCGTGAGCCATCCGTATATTTACCGATGCGATATAGCGGAGGTTGCGTATCTTTCCGCCCTCGATGATTGCCTGTCCTGCCATGCCAACCCGATGCCCCCCGCTGACTGTAATGAAACCCTGCCTCATCTCCTCCTCAAAAGCATACAGAGAGTGATGGCTCGCCCGTTTGAGCACTTCCCCCACCTCTTCCTTCGTCACTGTATGAAATTTCCCGCCCCTCTCCCCGGGCATCCGCTCCTCTCCCCTGCACAGTAAAAGCAGCGGCTTTCCTGCCCTCAGGCGTATCTCCTGAATCTCCGAAAGCCTCAGCCTTTCCCCCTCTATCAGGGTCTGCAGGCTCCCCGGCAATAGATTAAATACCTGTTCCTCTCTCATCTTTGTCCACCTCTTTAACCTCAATATATGCGCCCCTGCTCTGTTTATGACACACGATTTATAAATCTGTTCTTTTCTGCAAAACATTATTTGACACTGCATCATGAATATCATACAATGAGAACATATAACACGATTTTTAACTGCAAAGCAGCTTATATATTCAAAAAGGAATGTAGATGGAGGACAGCGTATGAAAAATATCAAAATAGTTGCTGCTGCGGCATTTGCCGCAATCGCATTATTGATCCCATCCATAACCGCATCGGCGGAAAGTGTCGGGGAGACCGTGAGCCGGAACACGACTGCGGAGCTTCGGGCGGTGCAATACGAAAATAATGAAACAATTGGGGCATTGCTGGCTCCGTCCTGGAGCAAGTCGCAAATACTATCTAAAAAAACAGAGATTGCCATTCGTGAGGGAAAGAGCCCCGCTGACATCACTGACGAGCAGGCGATTAAAGAACTAAACAAGGAAAATATAAAGACAATGTCCTTTGAAGATTCTTTTGCAGAAGTACAGGCAAAAATTGATATCTTTATCCAAAAAATCATTGACAACCCTAATAACCCACAAATCGGGGCAGACAAATATAAAGATAAAATACTGCAGAACAAAGAAAAACTGCTGCTGGGCCTTACCTACCTCAACAGGCTTTATGATTTCAATATGGGAGGACATAACCTCATGGACGCTCTCCTCTGTGAATCAAAACCATCCAAGTACATAACTTACCCTAACTTTATCGGCAATGTTCCGGACTGGCTCATATATATCGGGGGTATCGGAGGCGATAAATTAAAGATTTCTAAAAATGCCGCTGCATTTGGTTTTGGAAGTCCATTTTGGCCAATTACTGATACTGAGTCACTGGATGCTTTCCTGGAAGAGTACAGAAAAAAATGGATTCCGAATACTTCGATGGATGAGTGGTTTTTACAGGAAAGCCCTGCTTTTATAGTGGAGAACAGATCTGCCTGGGATCAGAAAAATGCCGGGATATACAGAAGGCTCTATGATAATGCAGAGTTCCGCAGCTACATTCTGCCGCTGCTTACGGTGTCGGAAGACAGCATCTATATGATTGCCAACTCTGCCACCATCACATTTGGAATCGTGGACTGCTATATCGACAGAAATTTAAAAGCCAATCCGACGCGTTACGGCGAATTGCGTGAAAAATTCCGGCAGCAGATGAAACAGGCTGCTAAACAGCAAAGTGCCTTTATTGATTTTTGGCACCGGATTGCGACACCGGAGCAGAAAGGAAAATTTTCATCTAATCGCATCGTTTTGGACAGTCTAAGGATTGATCCTGATACGAATGTCCAATGGTCGGATAAGTTCGGAAAGAATGCCTCGCAGGGGGTCAGGGAGTTTATCACTCCTCTGAATCTGTACGGTCCTTACATGTTTGCCGATGGCGTGGCAGAAGGCTCAGGAATCCGCTACTATCTGTCAAAGGCATTGACGGAACGGGGTCTTGCAACATATGCACATGAGCTGACTCACATACTTGTTTCTGAGGCAATGCTCAACGGATATGGCTCACGGGACGGCATGCTGGCTGAAGTCTATCCAAGAGGACTATTTGAGCCTTACGAACTGAATGACCCTCCTGCATTTAATCTGAATTTAATATATGACCGCCTGGCAGTCAGCGACCGATATCATAACGGCCAGCCCGAACGCTTTCAAAGTGAGGCGGATCTTAAAGACTATATGAGCGGCATCCTGGATGTCGTCTATACGCTGGATTATGCGGAGGCAGACGTTATACTTGCGAAAACCCCGGAAGAAAAAAAGAAATGGTTCCATAAGCTCGAGCAGATTGAAGATCCAGAAGCAAGAGACAATAAAGGCCAAAAAACCACAGGACATAATCTGGATTTGATAAAAGAACTGACTCTGGAGGAGGCAAAGAACTTAAATACCATCGATGACCTGATCCGCGGCAACATTATCGCATCCCGCTATGAGGTAGACGGAACGAAGACAACCGGAACTGTGACGAAAAATGGCTATTATGTCGTGCCGCTCTTCAGCGCCAACTACGCCGGGGTGCAGAATGACAAAGGTGTAAGCGGCGATATTACCATACGGCGGCATGCATTTGAGCTGCTCGCCGAATACGGATATTATGGCGGCATGGTTCCCTATATATCTAACCAGTATAAAGGAGCAGCAGCGGGGGATAATACTATCCTATCTGATAAATATATCCTGAATAAAATATCCGATGGCACTTACAAAACGATGGCCGATTTTAAGAAAGCCATGTTCCAGCGCAGGATTGAGAAGACCAGACAGTTAAAACCTGTCACGATTACATGGAAAAATCAGTCCGTTACAATTAACAATTTTGAAAAACTGCTCCTTCTGATGAAAGAAGCGGTGGAAAGTGATTTGATAAATGTCACTGCAAAACCGGACGGCTCTAATAATATCCGGGCACATAGTACACAGGCCGAGCTTCTGAAACAGCAGATATTTAAAGCCTATTTGCTAGAGACGAATGACTTCAGCAATACCATCTATGGAGACCCGTCGCCGGTAGACCCTCCCAGTCCAGACGTTACAGAACCTGATCAGCCGGGAAATTCCGGCAACAGCGGAACCACCACCCCCGAAAACCCTGATACCGGAACTACTACGCCTGTAAACCCTGATACCGGAACCGGCACGCCAGGCACCGGCACAGCCAAACCGAACACAGGGGCAAGCACTGCGGCTGTAACGCCAAAGCTGCTCCTCTGCAAGGTATCCGCCGCAAAAACTTCACATACCATCCGGTGGAATGCCGTAGGTTCGGCCGACGGCTACGACATATACGGGGCAAAATCTAACGGAAAATACGAAAGGATCCAGACAGTCAGCAAAAACTCCGTAAAATGGACGCATAAAAAGCTGAAGAAGGGAAAATTGTATAAATATTACGTCCAGGCGTACCAGGAAATCGGCGGAAAGCGCATTGTCATTGCCAAATCGCTGGATGTCTACAGCACGACGAAGGGCGGGAAATATGGCAATGCTTCAAAGGTAAGCGCAAAGAAGACACGCATAAGCGTAAAAGCAGGCAAGAAAGCCAAGCTCAGCGCAAAAGCAGCCGGAAAGAAGTTAAACAAAACCGCAAAAAAGATGCGTTATGTTTCATCCAATCCATCCGTTGCGAAAGTTTCTTCAAAAGGAATCATTACCGGTAAAAAACGCGGCAGCTGCACAGTATACTGCATCGCCCGAAACGGCGTGTATAAAAAAATAAAGGTAACGACCAAATAAATCCAGATAACGAAAAAGACCACACCGCCTCAAGTGTGGTCTTTTTCTATATGCATATGGCTTTATTCTGCCACGTCTTTCATGCTGAATGAGAATCTTCCCATCTTGTCTTTTCCAAGGCACACAACCTTCACCTTATCGCCAAGGGTCAGCACGTCCTCCACATGGTTGACTCTCTCCTTGGAGATCTTTGAGATATGCACCATGCCCTCTTTTCCTGGAGCAAACTCAATAAACGCGCCGAACTCTTTGATGCTGACAACCTGTCCTTCCAGTAACTGCCCCGCCTCAAAATCCGTCACGATGATATAGATAAGCTTTCTCGCCTCATCCATCATCGCAGCGTCTGTTCCGCATATGGACACGCTGCCGTCATCCGTAATGTCAATCTTTACGCCGGTTCTCTCAATAATGGCATTGATCGTCTTTCCGCGCTGGCCCACCACGTCGCCGATTTTCTGCGGGTCAATCTGCATCTGGACAATCTTCGGCGCGTAAGGTCCAACCTCCGGCCTCGGCTCCTCGATTGCCTTATTCATGATGTCATTGATAATATAGGTTCTTGCTTTTTTCGTAGCGGCGATTGCCTCCTCGATAATCGGCTTTGTAAGGCCGTGGATCTTAATATCCATCTGAATAGCAGTAATGCCCTTATGGGTACCTGCAACCTTAAAGTCCATATCTCCGAAAAAGTCCTCAAGCCCCTGGATATCCGTAAGCACCAGATAATCGTCATCCGTATCGCCTGTAACCAGTCCTGCCGAGATGCCTGCAACGGCAGACTTGATCGGTACGCCCGCAGCCATCAGCGACATGGAAGACGCACATACGCTCGCCTGGGAGGTGGAGCCGTTGGACTCAAACGTCTCAGATACCGTACGGATTGCGTATGGGAACTCGCTCTCGCTCGGAAGAACAGGCACAAGCGCGCGCTCTGCAAGAGCACCATGCCCGATCTCACGCCTTCCCGGCCCTCTTGAAGGCCTCGTCTCGCCAACCGAGTAGGACGGAAAATTATAATGGTGCATATATCTCTTTGAAGTCTCCGCCTCATCAAGCCCGTCCAGCCTCTGAGCCTCGGCAAGGGGCGCAAGAGTCGTAACCGTGCAGATCTGGGTCTGCCCGCGGGTAAACATGGCAGATCCATGGACTCTCGGAATCAGGTCAATCTCCGCCGCAAGAGGACGGATCTGGTCAATGGCCCTTCCGTCCGGGCGCTTGTGGTCTTTTAAGATCATCTTACGTACAGTCTTCTTCTGATACTGGTACACAGCCTCCCCAAGCACTGCCAGCCACTCTTCATTCTCGGCAAATGCCTCTTCAAGTTTCTCTGTAATGCCCCGGATATTTTCTTCCCTTACCTGTTTTTCATCGGTAAATACTGCCTCCTCCATAGCCTCCGGAGGCACGATCTCTTTTATCGCAGCGAACAGCTCTTCCGGAACGGCACAGCTTTCATAGGAATGTTTCGGCTTTCCGCACTCTGCCACAATCGTGTCAATAAACGCGATTACTTTCTGGTTCAAATCATGAGCCGCAAAAATCGCCTCTATCATTTTCTGCTCCGGCACTTCATTGGCTCCGGCCTCAATCATGATTACCTTTTCTCTCGTTGACGCAACGGTAAGCGCAAGGTCAGATGCTTCTTTCTGAGCAGCTGTCGGGTTAAAGACAAACTCATCATCCACAAGCCCTACCTGGGTGGAAGAAATCGGCCCTTCAAAGGGAATATCCGAAATCGTAGTAGCGATTGCCGCGCCAAGCATCGCCGTAAGCTCCGGCGAGCAGTCCTGGTCTACAGAGAGCACAAGGTTCTCAAGGGTCACGTCATTACGGTAATCTTTCGGGAACAGAGGGCGCATGGGCCGGTCGATGACACGGTCTGTAAGAACTGCGTTCTCTGATGCCTTTCCTTCCCTCTTGTTGAATCCTCCCGGAATCTTTCCGACAGAATACAGTCTTTCATTATACTCGACGCTTAATGGGAAGAAGTCGATTCCCTCCCTTGGTTTCTCTGACGCTGTAGCCGTACAAAGGACAGTCGTATCGCCGTAATGCATGAGGACAGCCCCGTTAGCCTGTTTTGCCACCCTGTCTACATCTACCCGCAGAGTTCTCCCTGCCAGTTCCATCTCAAACTTTTTATACATATTTATCTCCTTTTCTCATTGAAATTCCGATTGCGTTCAGGTCTTTCCGAAACTACTGAAAAAAACACTTTAAGCCAAAATGCCCTTTTCAGTGGTCTCGGGACAAGCACCCTTACCCACAATCTTAATTATTATACCACACCCGCCGCAAATATGCTACTAAATTTCTCATCTCGCCGCAACAAGGTTAAGCCTGCCTCTCTATGCCTTACTCAAAGCATTAAAAAAACTGCCATAGGCAGTTTTTTTACTTTTATTATTTCCTTAATCCCAATCTCTCGATCAGAGTACGGTATCTCTCAATGTCAACCTTTTTCAGATATGCAAGAAGGCCTCTTCTCTGGCCGACCATCTTAAGCAGCCCTCTCCTGGAGTGGTGGTCCTTCGGGTTTGCCTTGAAGTGGTCTGTCAGGTCATTGATCCTTGCTGTCAGCAGCGCGATCTGAACTTCCGGTGAACCGGTATCTCCTGCACTTCTGCCGTAATCTGCCACAATCTTTTCTTTCATCTCTTTTGAAATCATGTTCAAAATCCTCCTTAAATATAATTATAAACGCCGAATATCAAGCAACGGCTGGAGCAACCAATCACCGAACACCGGCTCTTACCGCAGTCAAGTATATCATATGTAGTATCTTCTGTAAAGAAAAATATTATACTTCCTCATCCAGCTTTTCTTCTTTCCGGCTGTCAAAAGGCTCAATAATCGCAAACGCAATATTTGTGGCGTGGTCTGCCACACGCTCAAGCCCGGAAACCGTATCAGAAAATATCATTCCCGACATGGGCGTGCACTTGTTTTTCGCAAGGCGTTTCACATGCACTTTCTGAAGGCTCCTCTCCTGCTCGTCAATCTGGTCCTCCAGCGCCAGGATCTCCTTCATATGCTCCTGGTTGCTGTTGGTGAACATGTCAAGGGAATATTCCAGCAGCGTAATGACATCTTTCATCATGTCTTTGAGCTGTTTTTTCGCCTTATCGCTCAGCTCTACCCCTTCCCTGATGCGTGTTGCCGCCGAATCCGCAAGGTTCTCCGCATGGTCGCCGATGCGCTCGATATCATTTACCACATGGAAGAGCCCGCCCAGCTTCTCCGCGTCCGACAGCGGCAGATCCATCTCATTGACCCGCACAAGGTAATCCGTTATCTTGCTGTTCATGAAGTCAATATATTGCTCAATCTTATATACCTTCTGAATCTTTTCCTCGTCCTCTTCGCACAGGGCATCTATCCCAAATCCAAGATTTTTAATCGCAACCTTTCCCATATGCTCAATCTCATGGATCGCGTCCATCACCGCCGTAGACGGAGACATCATGGACTTCTTGATATAAAGCAGCTCAAACTCGTCTTTTCCTTCATCGTCCGTTCCCGGCACCGCCTTATAGGTAAGCTTGACAATCCAGCCCATGAACGGGAAGAGCATCGCCACCTCGAATACCTTCATAAGCGTATGTACATTGGCAACCGCCCTGGAAAGGCTGCCGCCGGATATGTAGAGCAGTCCGTCCGTAATGGGATTGAGCGCTACCATCAGGATTACAAACATGATAGCCGAGCCTATCAGGTTGAAGAAGAAATGTATGAGCGCCGCCCGTTTTGCATCCTTCTTTCCGCTTAAGCTTGCCGCCAGCGCAGACACGCAGGAACCGATATTGCATCCCAGGATCATAAACGGACAGATCTTAAAGTCCAGAAGACCCTGAGACACCATGAGAAGTATGATTCCCACTGTCGCGGATGAGCTCTGCAGCACAGATGTGATAGCGATTCCCACCAAAATAGCCGCAAAAGGATTCTTAAGAGACGCAAGGAAATTCAAGATTGCCTGAGATTCCTTGACCGCCTGCATACTCTCTCCCATAATGCGGAGCCCCATGAAGAGAATTCCGAAACCGAGAACGACCTCTCCAATCTTTTTCACGCTCTGCTTTTTTGAAAACATGGTCATGATGACGCCCACGATGACAATGAGCGGCGCGATATCCGAAAGGTTAAAGGCAATAAGCTGCCCTGTCACCGTCGTTCCGATATTCGCTCCCAGTATCACTCCCGATGCCTGCATCAGGTTCATAAGCCCGGAGTTTACAAAGCTTACCACCATGACCGTAGTTGCGTTTGAAGACTGGATGATGGCGGTGAACACAATACCTACCACCATCCCGATAAACCGGTTCTTCGTAAAAAACTCAAGGATTCCCCTCATCTTGGCGCCGGCCGCCTTTTCCAGGCCTTCGCTCATAAGCTTCATGCCGTACAGAAAAAAACCTAATCCGCCAAACAATAAAAACACTTCCGTAATACTCATTTGTATTCTCCTTTGCTACTCTATCCCAAAGTATTTCCTGCCATACATAATATCTTTATCCACATGTGCTTTCATCTCTTCTACGCTGCCGAATTTTTGTTCCGGCCTTCTGAATTCCAAAAATTCTGCTTTCACTTTCCTTCCATACGCATCGCTGCCATATTGGAACAGAAAACTTTCCAGCACAACCTTATTGTCTTTTGAAACCGTCGGTTTCACGCCCACATTTGAGATTCCCGGATACTTAATCCCGTCGATCGTAATCTCGCTGATATACACGCCCTTCGGCGGAACCAGCTTATATTCGGGCCAGGCCACATTCATCGTAGGGAAACCGAGCGTCCTCCCAAGCTGATTTCCCCTCTCCACTCTTCCGTTCACCTCAAAAGGATATCCAAGCAGATAATTTGCCAGGCGGACATTCCCTTTTTTCAGAACATCCCGGATGTACGTGCTGCTGATGACATGCTCCCCGTAACGTTCCTTCTCCACCACTACCAGTTCGTATCCGTATTCTTTTGCATACTTTTCCAGCGTATGGACATCGCCGCCCTGGTCTTTCCCGAAGTGAAAATCCGCTCCTACCACCACATATCCTGCATTGAATACACCGCAGACTACCTTGCGTATGAACTCTTCCGCCGTCATGCCGCGGAATTTTTCCGTAAATGGGCACTCCACAAGATAATCCACCTCCTGGCTCAGATGGTGGCAGCGCTCCCTGCCTGTCATCAGGCGTTCCATGTGCAGATGTTTTGCTTTCCACAAGGGGCGCATGTCAAAGGCACACACAATGCTGACCGTATTATTTTCTTTTTTTAGCCTTTGAACCGTCTCTATCAGTTTCTGATGTCCCAGATGAAGACCGTCAAACTTGCCGAAGGTAACCGCCGACCTTCTTCTGTCCAGATAATGGGACAGCCATTTCACATAGCGCATAAACACTCCTTGTAACTCTATTTTTCGGGAAAAAACATCTTTTCCAGACGATACGTTTCTTCCGTCTCCTCCCACTTGTACAGGGCAATGAACTGCCCCTCGCTGTCATACAGGCGGATTTTCCCGCCTCCCGTCTCATCTGGGCGCTCCTCCAATGCCTCTTGGGGCAGCGGATTTCCGTTTTTCGCATAAAGCTCCCAGGATTTTCTGATCTGTGCCTTGCAGTATTCCGGGAACATAGCGTCCACAGGCACTACCCTGGCTGCCAGACTTCCTGCCTGCGCCAGCTCTTCAATCTCTCCCAGCGTCAGCGCATCTTCTATATGAAATCTCCCCACCCTGGTCCGGCAAAGCTCTTCCATGCATCCTCCGCACCCGAGCTTCTCCCCGATATCATGGCACAAGGTTCGGATGTAAGTACCCTTTGAGCAGGTCACAGACATGCGTACTTCCGGAAGAGCCGTCTCCAAGATCTCCGCGCTGCATATCTCTACCCGGCGCGCTTTTCTTTCTACTTCCTGCCCCTTTCGGGCAAGCTCGTAAAGCCTTTTCCCCTGAACCTTGACGGCAGAGTACATAGGAGGGATCTGGTCGTACTCCCCCTGAAACGAAAGCACGGTCTCCCTCACTTCATCCTCCGACGCATCTAACGGGCGCTCAGACAGCACTTTCCCGGATATATCCTGCGTATCCGTCACCTTTCCCAGAAGCATCACTGCCTCGTATGTCTTATTTTCATCAGTCAAAAGGCTGCAGACTTTCGTTCCCTTCCCGAGACAGACCGGAAGCACCCCCACTGCGTCAGGGTCTAAGGTTCCCGTATGGCCAATCTTTTTCTGCCCGGTGATCCCTCTCAGTTTCGCCACTACGTCATGGGAAGTATAGCCTTTTTCTTTATATACATTCAGTATTCCGTGCATCATCTTTCTCTCTCCAGCTGTATCTCAATCTGGCGGGAAAGGTTGTTGATCACGTCGTAAGGGGTTCCTGCCAGCGTTAAGCCTGCCGCCTTTTTATGGCCGCCGCCACCGAAATATCTTGCGATCTCGCTGACATCCACCAGATCCCCGGAGCGCAGGCTCACTTTATAGACGTTCGGATTTATCTCATCCATAAAGATTGCCACTTCCACGCCGCTTGTATTACGCAGCTGGCTTGCTATCCCGTCCAGGTCGCTTCTGTCCACGCCGAAAAAGTTCATCTCCCGCCTGCGGATATATGAGGCGATGCATTTCCCGTCCAGGAATACGATGCTCTCCAAAAGCGCCCGCCCCAGAACCTGGTGCTGGGCATAGGTCTTTTCATAATACGTCTCCCGGATGATCTTCGGGGCGTCCACGCCTTTAGACAGCAGCTCTGCCGCCGCCATGTGGGTGGACGGAGCCGTGCAGGAATACTGGAACACACCTGTATCATGGACGATTCCAAGATAGATCGCCTCCGCAGAGCGAAGGCTCACATGCTCTTTCTCCATCAGCCCATATACAAGCTCCGACGTAGAGCTTGCTTCCGGCACGACATGCTCGGCCTCTGCAAAGCTCTGGCCTCCTACATGGTGGTCAATGCACAGCGTATGCTTTGCGCCCTCAAACAGAGGGGCGGAAAAGCCGAGACGTTCAAGCCCCCGGCAGTCCAGGCATACGAACAGGTCATATTTCTTATCTTCCCCCACCTCATGGCGGATGTCCTTCGTTCCTTCCAGAAACGCAAACTTCCCAGGGATTTTCTCCAGATACACATCCACCTCTTTCTCTGGGTATTTCTCCTTCACGTACCAGTACAAGCCCATGCTGGCGCCCACACAGTCGCCGTCCGGCCGTATATGCCCGCCGATGGCAACTGTGCGCGCCGCATCCAACATTTTATTCAGCATCCTCTTCACCCTCTGCCTCCAAATCTGATGTCTTCAAATCCTTCGTTACTTCGTCAATTCTCTTTGACATGTTCACCCCGTACTCAATAGACTGATCCAGAACAAACCGTATCTCCGGCGTATTCCGCAGATTCAAGTTTCTTGCCAGCTCCCGGCGGATGTACCCCACGGCGCTGCTTAACCCTGCAAGGGTGTCCTCCTGCGCTTTTTCATCCCCCAGCACGCTGATATATGCCTTGCAGGTCTTAAGGTCCGGCGCAACTTCTGCCGCCACCACGGAAGTCCATGCGGCAACCCTCGGGTCTTTAAGCCCGCCTCTGATAATATTGCTCAGCTCCCGCTGCACCTCCGTATTCACCCTTGTATTTTTTATACCTCTCTTTTTCATTCCATCGCTCCTTTATCCTGAACGGAGCTGCATGCTCCGCCCTATCTCGGAATTTCCACCATCTTAAATGCCTCTACATGGTCTCCTTCTTTTACATCGTTAAAGTTCGCAAACACAAAGCCGCATTCATATCCTGCCCGCACTTCCTTCACATCATCCTTGAAACGTCTCAGAGATGCCAGAGAGCCTTCAAAGATTACGATACCGTCTCTTGTGATACGCACTGAACAGTCTCTCTCGAACGTGCCGTCAAGCACGTAGGAGCCCGCGATCGTTCCGACGCCGGACGCTTTGAACAGCTGGCGCACCTCTGCATGACCGAATACTTTCTCCTCGAACACCGGATCGAGCATGCCCTTCATCGCCGCCTCAACGTCTTCGATCGCGTTGTAGATGACGCGGTACAGACGGATATCCACGCCCTCGCGGTCCGCCGTCTCTTTTGCCGTAGCATCCGGGCGCACGTTAAATCCGATGATGATCGCATTGGATGCCGACGCAAGGCTTACGTCTGACTCGTTGACCGCTCCTACGCCGCCGTGGATGATCTTTACCACCACTTCGTCATTGGACAGTTTCAGAAGGCTTTGCTTGATCGCCTCCACGGATCCCTGCACGTCTGCCTTGACTACAATGCCAAGCTCTTTTAAGTTGCCCTCCTGGATCTGGGTAAAGAGATCGTCAAGAGACAGCTTTGATTTCGTATCTTCCAGAAGTTTCACTTTGCTCTGGGAGATAAATGTCTCCGCAAAGTTTCTCGCCTCTTTGTCATTGCCGCATCCTACAAACACTTCGCCTGCATTCGGCACATCGTTAAGCCCCAGTATCTCCACCGGAACGGACGGGCCGGCCTCTTTCACGCGCCTTCCCTTATCGTCCATCATTGCCCTTACTTTTCCGAACGCGGAGCCTGCTGCCACCGCATCCCCGATACGCAGAGTTCCTTTCTGGACAAGAACCGTCGCCACTGAGCCCCGCCCCTTGTCAAGCTGCGCCTCAAGCACAAGGCCTCTTGCCCGGCGGTTGGCGTTTGCCTTCAGCTCCATCACTTCCGCCGTCAGGACGATCATCTCCATCAGGTCTTCAAGCCCCTCGCCCGTTTTTGCGGACACCGGCACAAATACCGTGCTGCCGCCCCAATCTTCTGGAATAAGCTCATACTCTGTAAGCTCCTGCTTTACACGCTCGATATTCGCGCTCGGCTTATCAATCTTATTCACTGCTACGATGATCTCAACGCCCGCCGCCTTTGCGTGGTTGATCGCCTCAACCGTCTGCGGCATCACGCCGTCATCTGCCGCCACTACAAGGATGGCAATATCGGTAGAGCTGGCGCCCCTCATACGCATGGCGGTAAAAGCCTCGTGCCCCGGGGTATCCAAAAACGTAATGCGCTCTCCGTTTACCTCCACCACATAGGCTCCGATATGCTGCGTGATCCCTCCGGCCTCTCCGCCGATTACATTGGTGTGGCGGATCGCGTCCAGAAGGGAAGTCTTACCGTGGTCAACATGACCCATAACGCACACTACCGGAGGACGTTTCTTCATCTTCTTCTCATCTTCGTCTTCCTCTTTCAGAAGCTCTTCGATGACGTCCACGACTTCCTCTTTCTCGCACAGGATGTCATATTCCAGTGCGATCTCCTCTGCCGTTTCATAATCAATCTCCTGGTTTACCGTCACAATCTTTCCCTGCATAAACAGTTTCTTCACGATCACGGACGGCACGATCTTCATCTTATCGGCCAGCTCTTTAAGCGTGAGTATCTCCGGAATCACAATAGACTTGATCGCCTCTTCTACCTGCTGCACTTTCTGCTGCGGTTTCTGCATCTGAGGTTTCTGGTCATTCTTCCTGCCTTTGCCCTTCGGCATCCTCTCTTCCTCGTCGCGGCGGTATTCTTTTTTCTTGTAATCGTCTTTTCCTTTTCCTTTGCTTCTTTGAGCTTTCTGAGCCTCGATTGCCGGAGCCGGTATGGAAGAATCATTTTTCCGCCCGTTTCTCCTGTCGTCGCCCCTCTGTCCAAATGGCTGGTTTTTATCTCTGTCGCGGTTCCTGTCACGGTCTCTGTCTCCGAACCTCCTGTCTGACGGACGGTTCTGACGGTCTCCCGGACGGCTCTGGCCGCGATCTCCGCTGCGGTCTCCCGGACGGCCCTGGCGGTCTCCGTTACGGTCGAACGGACGGCTCTGGCGGTCTCCGTTACGGTCAAATGGACGGCCCTGACTGCGCTCTCCGTTGCGGTCAAACGGACGGCCCTGGCCACGATCTCCGCTGCGGTCTCCCGGACGGCCCTGACGGTCTCCGTTGCGGTCAAACGGACGGCCCTGACTGCGCTCTCCCGGACGGTCCTGACGGTCTCCCTGCGGCCTTCCGTCACCTCTGGACCGCTCTGCAAATGTTCTCGGGCGGTTTTCTTCCTGCTGCCTGTGTACGCCGCCTTTGCTTCCATCCGGTTTCGCCGCCGGCTGGGGCTTCACTGCCGGCTGTGCCTTCACCGCAGCCTCTTCCCTTGCCTCCGGCATTCTTGCTGCCGGTTCCGCTTTTTTTACTGCCGGCTTTTCCTCAGCCGGCCTTACAGCTGCAGGATTCGCTGCCGCCGGTCTTTCCGCTGCCGGCCTTTCTGCCGTCGGTCTTGTATGTTCCTGCGGCTTCACAGTCGTCTCTGCCCTCTGTACGGGAGCCGCCTTTGACGGACGTCCGTTGTTCGCCTGCACCTGCCTTACCTGAGAATTAAGCGGCTTGCCTGCCTGGCGTTTCGCCCCCGGACGCGCTCCTTTCTGCGTATTCTGAGGGCGAAGCACACGGACAATCTTTTTCTTCGGCGCATCCTCGCTCTTCTCCGGCATCTTTTCCACCGGCTTTTCCACTGGTTTCTCCGCCGGCTTTTCTTCTTTTCCTTTCCTGGAGAAAAAGTTCCTCACCTGATTGGCCTCCGTATCTTCAATAGAATTCATATGGCTTTTTACGCCCATATCTTTTCCGGCCAGGAAATCCATGACCTCTTTGCTCGTGGCTCCGATTTCCTTCGCCAGCTCATATATTTTAATTTTCGACATAACCGCTACCTCCTCTACGCATTTGCTCTTCCGTACCCAAATGTTTTTTCATTCCTCCTGCAAATCCCTCGTCCAGAACCGCAAGCGACGCTCTCAATTCCTTTCCCATCGCGCGCCCCAGAGATGCCTTATCCGAATAAAAATAGACCGGCACCTTATAAAACTCACACATATTCCTGAATCTCTTCTTTGTGTTTTCCGATGCATCCTCTGCCACGATCACCGCCGCGGCCCGCCCTGACTTCACCTGTTTCTCTGTGCTGAACTCTCCGCTTGCCGTCTTTCCTGCTTTCGTCGCAAGGCTCACCAGCGACAATACTTTATCCTGGCTCAATCTCCCTCATCTCCTTCTCAAGAGATTCATACACTTCCTCAGGTATGGCCTGCTTAAAAGAACGCTCCAGCCCCCGGCTCTTCACCGCCCTGTCAAAACATTCCTTCCTCGGACATATATATGCGCCCCTGCCATTCCTCTTTCCGGTGGCATCCAGCATAAATTCATTTTCCGCCGTACGGATAATGCGAATCATCTCTTTTTTATTTTTCATTTCCTGGCATCCCACACATTTACGCATGGGACTTTTTTTATTCCTGTTCAAACTTTCACCTGCTTTTTATTCTTCCGACATCTCGTGGAACTCAATCTCCTCATCGCCATAGCCGGCATCGTACTCCGCGCCGCAGTCTTCTTCATATCCTTCTTCAAAGCCTTCTGCGCCGTCCTCATAACTCTCTTCGTCGTACATCTCTTCCTCAAATACTCCTTCGCCAAGCTCCATATAGTTCTCCGGAAGCTCTCCTGACTCAATCGCCTGAGTCTCGCTCTTTATGTCAATCTTATATCCGGTAAGCTTTGCCGCAAGCCTTGCGTTCTGCCCTTCTTTTCCGATGGCGAGAGACAGCTGACCGTCCGGAACAATCACGCTGGCCTCTTTCTCGTCCGGGTCTGCCATGACGGAGATGACTTTCGCCGGGCTGAGCGCATTCTCAACCAAAATCGCCGGATTGTCGCTCCAGTTGATAATGTCTATCTTCTCTCCCCGCAGCTCGTTCACGATAGCGTTCACCCTGGCGCCGTTCATCCCGACGCATGCCCCTACCGGATCTACGTCCGGGTCGTTGGACCATACGGCAATCTTCGTCCTGCTGCCCGCCTCCCGGGAGATACTCTTGACTTCTACGATGCCGTCCTTCACCTCCGTGACCTCAGACTCAAACAGCCGTTTTACAAGCTCTCTGTGCGTCCTGGACACAAGGATCTTCGGCCCCTTTGGCGTGTTCTTAACTTCTACCACATAAAGTTTCACCCTCTCCGTAGGCTGGAACACCTCGCCTTTCACCTGCTCGTTCTCCGTCAGCATGGCGTCTGCCTTCCCAAGATTGATGCTGACGTTCTTGCCCACATAGCGCTGCACGATTCCTGTCACGATGTCTTTTTCTTTTTCAAAATACTGGTTGTATACAACCTGGCGCTCCTCTTCCCGGATCTTCTGCAAAATCAGGTTCTTTGCATTCTGCGTCGCGATGCGCCCGAAAGATTTGGACTCGATCGGAATCTGCACAATGTCTCCCATGCCGTAAGAACCGTCAATCTCATGGGCATCCTCAAGGCTTATCTGCTCTAAGCTGTCCTCTACGTCCTCCACCACTGTCTTTTCCGCAAACAGACGGTAATCGCAAGTCTCCCTGTCCATGACTACCTTCACGTTTTCTGCTTTACCGAAATGATTCTTGCAGGCATTGAGAAGTGAATTCTCAATGGCATCCATCAGTGTATCCTTGCTGATGCCTTTCTCCTTTTCCAATATATTCAACGCTTCTAATAATTCTGTATTCATCTTCGTCTCCTCCTAAATCAAAAATCAAACGCAAGGCGAATAAGCGCAATATCGCTCTTGTCAAACGCTTTTACAGTTCCGTCTTCCAAAATCACTGTCACGGTATCCGCATCATAGCCTTTCAGAATGCCTGCAAACTCTTTCTGCCTGTCTATCATGCAGTAAGTACGGATTTCCACCTCTTTTCCAACGCTCCGTGCAAAATCCTTTTCCTTCTTCAGCGGCCTCCCAAGCCCCGGCGAACTGACTTCCATAATATAGCTGTCCTCAATATAGTCCTTCTCGTCCAGTATGTCGGATAACCTCCGGCTGACCGCCTCACAGTCGTCAATGCTGATTCCGCCCGGCTTATCAATATAAGCCCGCAGATACCACGTTCCGCCCTCTTTCACATACTCCACGTCCACCAGCTCAAACCCGTATTCCTCCACGATGGGAACAAGGATTTCCTCTGTCCTTTGTTCATAGCTTTCTCTTCTTGACAATCTTACGCTTCCTTTCTCCGTACAATATTACCGTCACAGCTCTTTACCAACAAAGAAGAGTGAACTTTCCGTCCACTCTTCTGCCGATTTCCTTTATGCAACTATAGAAAAGTATAGCACTTACACTGGCAGAAATCAAGTGTTTTTTACGAATTCCGCCCTTTTCGCTATATTCCGCTCAACCGGTATACATAATTATCCCTTTGCAGTTTCCTCTGCTTTACCTTAACCTTCTTTTTCTTAATCTTGCCTTTTACTTTTACTTCCTTCACAACGTTCTTGTAAGTAGTCTTGTAATAGGAACGGTAAAAGCCCGCATAATACTTGCTGCCCACATGATAGATGCTCTCTATCTCATAGCCCTTCTTCACATTGATCTTTGAGATATACCTTCCGTCCCAGTCATAGACCGTGATGATATTATATTTCTGCTTTGAAGTCTTCGGGCTCTGCGCCACCATGATGTAATCATCCGTAGCGTCTATGCCCTGCATCACGTAATTGTACTTTTTGCTGGCTTTTACGTACTGCACCGGGTCAAGGTTGGAATCCAGGATCACGAAATTATAGTTGTGGCTCAAAAGTACCGCATACTGTTTCCTTCCTTTGCTGTAGGCGATCCCGCTAAACGCCGTCGCGCCTGCCGCGTCCGCAAGGCTGCCTCCCGGCAGTTTCTTCGGTATCTGCACATGCTTGCTCTCCGTCACCGTAAGGGTATTGGGGTTCACGGACGTAAGCCTCTTTGGATCCGCCCCCGTACTGTGGACGATCACAAGCCTCTTTCTGTTTGCGTCATAAGTCATGTCGTTTCCGTGAGCTACGTCCAGCGCCCCTGACACCATCACAACTTTAAGGCTTGACCTTTTCACCTTTACAACCTTGCATTTTCCTGCTTTGCGGTTGTTCAGAAGGTAATATGCGTATGTTCCATCCGTGCAGGAGCCCTGCAGCGTGTCATACTGGTACATCTTCTGGCCTGCCCATGCCCGGATCTCGAAAGTCTTCTTTTTCTTTTTCAGCAGCGTGGCTTTCGTCGTCCTTGTAGACTTCACGGTTTTTGCCGCCGACCAGTCGGAGTAATAGGTGGTCTTCCCTACGACCTTGTAAGCACGGATCCTTGCATGGTAGCTCTTTTTCTTCTGCAGTTTCTTCACTGTATAGCTTGTCGTCTTCCCGCTTTTCACCGTAGCTTTCTTCGCCCCCACAAACATCCCGTTCTGGGCATACTGTATCTGGTATCCCGTGGCAGAAGAATTCCGGCTCCATGTGAGCTTATACTGCGTGGAAGATTTTCTTTTCCAGCTCTTAACAGACGGCGCAGAGACTCGCACATAACTCTTCTCCGCCGAATAGGCGCTGAAAGAAGATCCTTTGTATGCCCTCACAGAATATATGTAAGTCTTGCCGTTTCCGGCCGACGCATCTCTCCATCCCACCTCGCCGGGCTGGGTAAGCACTGCCACATTCTTCCAGGCGCTCCCTGACGCCTCCTTGCGGTACACATAGTATCCGCCTGCCCCGGCAGGCCTGTTCCACCTGAGCTGGTTGCCGGTGGACGCATGGCTTACGCTGAGAGACGGAGCCACAAGGTAAATGCGCTTGCGAGACCCTCCTGTAAGGCCCGGATTCCCTGCGCTGTCGTATGCGCGCACCCGGTAATAATAGGAGCCTCCCGGCGTCACCTGCCTGTCTGTATATGTAACGTCTCCCTCGCTCTTAGATGTTTTTACAGTGTTCCAGGGAGCTGCCCCGGTAGTGCTGCGCTCAAGCCTGTATCCGCTGGCTCCCCCGATCTTTTCCCATGCAAGGCTGATGCCGCCCGACACATTTTCAATCTTTGTAAAGGCAGGGCCGGGCAGCATGCTCCTGCTTTCCAGCACGTTTACTTCATCCCCGCCCGAGGTATCCGCCTCCAGGACATGCACCACAGCCTCAGCCTCGGCTCGGGCATACTCTTTTGTCTCCGGCGCAGTAATCTTGATCACTGCATCCCCGGCTCCGACAGCCTTCACCCTCGCCTCTCCGGACTCTGCCTTATCGATAACCGCAACTTCCGGATTCATGGATTCGTACTGGAGCACATCCTCTTTTAGGCCTTCCTCCTCTTCGGCTGCCTTTTCTTCCTCCGGCATATCCTTCTCTTCCGGAATCTCTTCTTCCGGAATCTCTTCTTCCGGATCACTTTCTTCCGGATTTTTCTCTTCCGGAGCCTTTTCGTCCCCGGAAGTCTTTCCTTCCTCCGAAGTCTCCTCTTCCTCCGGGCTTTCCCCGTCTTCCCGAGCCTCCTCCTTAAGGCTTTCCTCTCTCAGGAACTCCTCCTCGTCCATAAGCTCTGCGTTAAGGGAAAAGATATCGCCGCAGATATAAGTATACTCTTCCTCTACCTTTATGATCCTTATCTCTTTTTCCGGCTGCTCCTTCTTGTATTCTTCCCCGCTCTCTCCCTGAGTGTCATCTTCCTTTTCCTGTGTTCCGTCCTCTTCCGACGGCGCTGCGCTCCCCTCCGCAGAGGCAGATTCCCCGCCTTTGTCTGAGACCGCGCCCGGATTTTCCGCATCGTCCTGGGCAAATGCCGTTCCAGACGAAAGCGCAAGTATCAGGAAAAGTGCCAGCGCTCTCTTTATAACATTCCTTTTATTCAAACTCATCCTCAAATTCATCCCCTTCCGAGAAATAGTCATCTTCTTCCGGGAGTTCAAAACCGCCCTCAAAATAATCTTCCTGCTTTATCTCCTCATACTTCTTCGGCAGGCTGCTCATGTCAGGACACGACTTCCCTGTCATGATCTTCTTTGTGACAACCACCTTTGTGACTGCCGCCGACTCTTCCGCTGCCTCGTCTTCAAATTCCTCTCCCGACGCTTCCGCGCTTTCTGTTTCCTTCGGCTGCTCTATAGCCTTCAGTTCCTTTTCCAGCTCCTTCTTTGCCTCCTCCGGGGACATGCCTTCTTCAACATTCTGATGAACCATGTCTACTTTCCAGTATTCATTGTTGAAAGCCTCTATGCCTTTTTTCGCCGCATCGTCCTGCGCCCCTTTGTAGTTCATGGCAGAACGGCTCTTTAATACGGCACTGTCCTCCGGCCTTACCCATATCGTCAGCGCGCACTCAATCGTCTGCGGCTCCTCTTCCTTGTTGCTGGCAGCCACATACGCGTCCAGAATCTCCGAAAATCCAGGCACTGCCTTTACTTCTTCTTCGCTCCATTCATTATCTTCCAGAACGCTCTCCCTTGTAACCGCCTCGCTCTCCTCGCCGGACTCCTGCGTCACGGTCGCCGTTGCCTTTATCTTTACAGTCTCTTCCCCGTTCAGCTCATCTTCGCCTTCATTGCTGTATTTAATATTGTCATAGCCCTTTTCCTCTGTGTAAAACGGGTCGAACTCTCCCAGCCAATACTCATATTCGCTCTGCTCATCGGCATCCAGGTTTTCTTTATAATATTTCCATTCCCTGCCCGTCAGCTCATCATTGACATAGACCCCATACCCGCCTTTCTCTTTCACATTGAAACAGCTGTAAAGAGGCTCTTCCCCGTCTTCACCCTCTGCCGTCCTCTCTATGATCCCTTTCTTCTCGTCAAGGATGCATGTATAGTGTTCCTCGTCCTCCATCCCATCCTCATAGGATGTGACGCTCTTCGTCTCTGCCGCCTTCTTCGTCTCTTTTCTCAAGTTTTCCATTGCCGCCGCAAATATCTTTTCCGGGTCGCTCTCAGGCGAAACTTTCTGTCCGGAGGCGGGTTTCTGTGTGCACCCCGCCATAGACGCCGCCAATGTAACTGCCAAAAATGCCATCCCTAATCTGTTTTTCATGATATTCCTCCTTACGTTGTATAAATACTGCCCTACGCTTTAGGTTATCACATCCTCGGTTTTTCCACAATAAGGAATATTATAATGACGAAAAGTTAAGAATACATTAAGATTATAAGGGGCTGTCGCTTTAACGATTAATAAATCGTGAAACGACAGCTTCCTTTTTGCAG